>Ga0247832_1004419_pt1 | contig 17602 bp, 13 predicted proteins | sample LaCruzMarch2015__10_FD_192407 | JGI IMG/M metagenome (GOLD analysis project Ga0247832, IMG submission 192407) | Freshwater microbial communities from meromictic Lake La Cruz, Castile-La Mancha, Spain - LaCruzMarch2015_4m | ecosystem: Environmental > Aquatic > Freshwater > Lake | place: Spain... | reverse complement strand
ACAATTGTATAGGTCTTCGTGCCATGACCATCCTCTACAACAGGACATCCTATAATGCTACGATTATTTGGTCAGTTTGGTATTAATCGGGACAGAAGCCATCCGCGCTTCCTTTGATCAGCCGACGCTGCAAGAGGCGCTGAACTCACGCTCGTGCCCAGGGGTGACGGATGTCGTGATCAATCCTGATGCGCATGTCGGTTACGGCGCGCCGATCGGGTGCGTGATGGCATCGCCGACGCACATCTATCCAGGGTCAGTCGGTGTGGACATCAAGTGCTCGATGAGCCTGCTACAGTTCGACATCCCGCGGGATGAACTTATCGACAAGAAGCTGCGTCGTGCGCTGATCGATGCGATTTGCGCGCGCACGCCGACGCGAGCGAAGCGGATGATTGAAGTGCAGTTCGGCTACAGATTCGCCCAATACCAATCCAGGGCCTCGGCGAGGCCTTGGCTGACGTTATGGGTGGGTTCGTAGCCGAGCAGTTTTTGAATCAAGGAGATGTCAGCCTGCGAGTGGCGGATGTCACCAGCACGGAAGTCACGGTAGGTGGGCTGGGGGTTGCCGAGCGTGGGGTCCTTTGCCTGCAGGCTGTAGCGGATGGCGGCGAAGATTTGGTTGAGCGTGGTGCGGTCTCCACGCGCGACGTTGAAAGCCTGGCAGCCGAGGTCGGGGTGTTGTGCGGTGGCAGCGAGCAGATTGGCCTGCACCACATTGGCAACGTAGCAGAAGTCGCGCGAGTTTTCACCATCACCGTTGATAAAAACTTGCTCGCGCTTCTTCAGCGCAGAGAGCCACTTGGGCAGCACGGCAGCATACGGACCTTCAGGATCCTGACGCGGACCGAAGACATTGAAGTAGCGCAGGCCGAGGCTTTGGAAGCCGTAGCAGCGGTGGAAGACCTGGCTGTAGGTCTCGCACATGGCCTTGCTGGCGGCGTAGGGGGAGAGCACGTTACCGGTGCGCTGCTCGACCTTCGGCAGATTCGGCTGATCGCCATAAACGCTGCTACTGGAGGCATAGACGACACGTTTCACCCCAGCATCGCGCGCGCCGATGAAGATGTTCAGCGTGCCGGTGACATTGGCCGCGTGGGTGTCGCCAGGGCGCTCGATGCTGCGGGGCACGGAGCCGAGCGCGGCCTGATGCAGCACGTAGTCCATGCCCTGGCAGGCGCTGGCGCAGACGTTCTTGTCGGTGATGTCGCCTTTGACAAAACGAACTTTGCCCCGGTGCTCAATCGGCGCGCCCTGGATAGCGGCCTCCAGGTTGTCACGGCTGCCTGTGGCGAGGTTGTCGAGCACGACGACTTGCTGGCCGAGCGAGAGCAGGGTCTCGACAAGATGGGAACCGATGAACCCGGCACCGCCGGTGACGAGCCATTTGCGAGGAGCGGCGAGGAGATCTTTTTTCAGGGAGTCGTAGGCGGTCATGCGAGAGTATCGAAAAATGTCCCCTGCGTGGGGAGAATGCGCCAGCGATTTGGTGAAGTTTTCGTGCCTCACTTGTGATGCTTGCACCAGCGCCACAGCAGGAAGAGTGCTAGCAACAGGAGGCTGACTACCGGGATCGCGATCCACGATGGACCACTGCCACTGTAGTCAAACCCTGCCTGTGCCTTATCAAGGCTATGTGGCACGGGAATGCATGGCGTTTCATCCCCGGCGAGGAGCATGACCCAGCGCGGATCTTTGACGTTCTCTTCGTGCATCCAGAAAACCATGGTGTGCTGACGTTCTTTGGGCAAGACGAACTGAAGGGCCTTGTCCGTAGGCTGCCATTGCCAGAGCGCGATGAGCAGTTCGTGCTTCATGCTCTGAAATTCCGGCGAACGGGGCATGGGCGAGCACGGATCGGGCTGGTCGCGTGGCTCCAGCTTTACAGGGGCGAGGTCGGTGAGCTTTTGCTCGGCATCGCCGATCTTCACCCGCAGGATGTCATCGAGCGCGGCGCGGGCTTCCTTTTCATCCGCGATCATCGGGTTACCGCTGTAGTCGGCGGTCATCTCCAGGTGCGCGGTGCCGCGGGGATCAAAGAAGAACTTTGCTTCGAGAAACTCACTACCGTGCCCAAGCGCAAGCAGGGGGAGCACGATGGCTCCCCCTGCGATGAGTCGAATGATGGCGCGATGGCGAAACATCACTTCTTATTCCAGCGCAGCACGCGCCCCCACTGGTTCCACTCGGTTTCCAGGATGTTGCCGTTGTTGTCGAAGGTGATGCCGTGGGGCGAGGTCACGGTGCCTTGTTGCCAGTCCTTGGGCTCAATCTTGGGCGTGTTGGTCTTCACCGGATTCGCACCGAGTTCAGCTACCATCTTGTTGTCTTTGTCCCAGACGCTCACGCGGCCGGCAATCTCGGCCACGCACATCAGGTCGGCATGGAAGCTGGCGCTGCTGGGATTGCGCAGGTCTTTGTCGGCGATGATACCGATGATCTTGCCATCCAAGTCCAGGTGCAACATGCGGTTGTTGCCACGATCAAGAGCCACGACGCGCGAGGGCTCGAAGCGTTTGTCGATGAAGATCTTGTGCGTGTTCTTGAAGCCGTAAGGTGCGCCAGGGCCGCCGAAGACGCTCTTGAATTTGCCTGCACGGTCGAAGACGAAGATGTGGGAGATGCCGTAGCCATCGACGACGTAGATGTCGCCATTCGGAGCCACGTCGCAGTTGGTCAAGGCAAGGCCTTTCGGACCGGCCTTGTCAGCGGGGAAGCTGGCGGTGGGAATCTCCAGCACCACGGTGCCGTCGAGCGTGCACTTGACGACCCGCTTTTCACCCAGCACAGCGGCGAAGAGGTATTCCTTCCCGGTGTCCTCGCGCACCACGAAACCGTGGAGCGACTGCGGCAGCTTCAGCGCCTTGATGAACTTGCCATCGGGCCCATAGACCTGAATGCCGGCATCCTTCTCCTGCACGCTGACATAGAAATTACCAGACTTGTCACAGGCAATCTCGCCGTGACCGTTGCCGATCTCGGTCTTACCCGGAGGTGGCTGGATGAAGTCGGGGGCGAATTCATAGGTGACCTCTGCGGCGGCAGAGCCACACAGAGCGAGGGTGAGGAGGAGACTGAGCTTCTTGTTCATGACGGGCGCGATTGGAGCAAGGCCGCAGCACGCGGTCAATGCCAATGCATCTGTTGCGTGAATAATCCAGGCTCTGTGAAAGAACCCCGGCAGTGCGGCGCTTGTGAAATGCGGGTCGTGCATTTGCATTTTGAACAATTGCCCACAGTCTGCGTCCACTCTCACCGCCTTACCCCATGAGCCTTATTGATCGACTGCAACGTGTCTTCTTCTGGCTCTCCGGGGCCTCCACCGAAACCTTGGAATCCTGCCCGTCCTGGGAACGCCGCAAGTATGTTGCCTTTGGTGCCACCGTGCTGGTGCCATCCACCTTCGCCCTGATCGCCTCTGCCTACGCGGTGGGCACACTGACGGACCACTGGTTCTTCATCATCCCAGTGTCGCTCGTCTGGTCTTTCATCATCCTCACGGTAGACCGCGCGCTGCTGGCCACCTATCGCGCTTATCAGAACATCTTCCGCAAGGCCGCGCAGTTCGGACTGCGCATTATCGTGGCCGCCTTGATGGGCATGACCATCAGTCATCCGATGACGCTGCTGCTCTTCCGCGACACGATCAACTCCGAGATTGAAAAGGACCGTCAGGCCGAGATCGAAGTGGCACGCGCCAAGGGCGTGGAGCAAAAACTGATCATCGAGACCAAGGTCAAGGCGGCAGAAACCGAGATCGCCATGGCACGCGAACGCTGGAACGACACCTTCAGCGCCAATTTCCTGGACGGCGGCGAAAAGGGCAAGGTGGAGATCTCCATGACCGACGAGGAGAAACAGAAGCAGACCGCGCTGGAGGCGCAGATTGCCGAAGCGACCAAGACGCAGCGCGAGCAGCTCGCGACGATGGACAAGCAAATCGCCGGGCAGGAGGCCGCGAACGTCAAACTCGGCGGCGAGCTGAACTTCTGGCAGACCGAGTTCGAGCGCGAGGTCAATGGCCAGCGCAGCGGTATCCTCGGGGTTGGGCCACGTGCCAAGAGTATTCAGGACGACCAGCTTGCCTGGCGACGGCTGGAGGCCAAGCGGCTCGCCGGCATCCTGGAAGCGCAGTCGATGCAGCGCAAACAACTGTCTGCCGATATCGACGCCGTGGTGTCGCTGACGACGTCCAACTTCAACGCCAAGATCGCCGAGCAAACCGCACGGATGAAGGCCGACCAAGATCGTGTGGATGGGTTGAAGAAGCAAGTGCAGCAGCAGCAGGCTGATCAATTCGTCACGCAGCAGAACGGCATCCGCGATACGCTCCAGAAACAACTCGACGCGCAGCTCGTGCAGCTCAAGGGCTTGCATGAGGAAATCAATCGCCTCGGTGCCGATGAAGAAGCACGCGTACAATCCATCAAGGATGAGCCGCGCCGCGACATCCTAACGCAGACGCTCGCGCTCCATCACCTCTTTGACAAAAGCAACGAGGGCGGCCAGTTCGCGCTGATGGCTTATCTGGTGCTCACCGCGCTGTTCATGCTGGTGGACACCATTCCGTTGGTGATGAAGTTCTTCTCCAAGGCCGGTCCGTATGACTCGCTGGTGGACCTGGACGAGCTACGGTTTGACAGCAACCGCAAGCTCTTCGTCAGCAGCATGAAGCAGCAGATGAAAGGCATGGCCAAGGAACCGCACCTGCACTTCGGCCGCAATCAGCCGCTGTCCGCCGCCTTGATCGAGGGCGTGGATCGCAGCCGCGCTGCCAAGGAATTCATGGAGCACCTGCTCGGCCTGGAGAAAGCCTTTGAGGAAAAGGTGCGTATCGAGCGTGAACTGATCGCCGCCGACAAAGCCACAGACCGCGCTGCCGAGCGCATCCTCATGCTGGAGGAGATGGTCCAGCGCTTTTACGCCGACCTGCGCCAGCGCATGGAGAGCTTTTTCGGTGGCGATGCGGTGAAGCGGGCGGTGTGATCGCTGAGGATCGAGAGACGCGGCATCCTTCCGTCAATCCTTGCCCTCGAGTGCCGTCTTCACCTTCTCCACGAACTCGCGATCCGGCTGCGAGAGCTTGTCTAGCGCCACTTCATAGGGGCGCTGATTTGCCATGAGACGGACTTTGCCATCCTTCACCACCGTGGGCTTGCCGTTGAGCTTGGGCAAGGACTGTGTAGTCGCAGGTGCCTGGCCTTTCACGGTTTCAATCGTGATGTCTTCAAAGGCGATCAGCTTGGCCAGCAGCGGCTTGCCTTCGGTGCTGGTCCACTGACGCATCTGGGACAGCAATAGGTAGGTCGTGGTGCGCACGATGGTCTCCTGCTTGGGCGGCACCGCATTGACCGCTGCAGTCCCTGCGCTGCCGCCGACGGCACGCGTGCCAAACTGAGTGGGAGTCGCGGGCACAACCTGCGCCATCAGCACAGATGAAACAAACATAGAGCAGAGGATTAACTTCATAATAATTAACAAACAATATTCAGTCATTTAAACTATGCGTATTTTATTCCAAAAGGCATTTTCCAAAATATATTCTTAAATAGCATTTCCCTGATGAGTGAAGATGCCTTGGAGATTCCAGCGCAGCTCAAGAATACGGACGCTGCCCACTATCTGCGCCAACAAAAGCGAAGCCGCTTCCTTCAGCTAAGTGGGCTAGGTGCCCTGGGTGCTGCTGGTGCCAGTTACTGCTCCTGCGTGTGCCACCACTGCATTACGATGGCCGCTATGCGCACGCCACGATGGCCCACCCACGGTGATGCAAAGAGCCGTGCGAGAAGCCGATGAGCTGGTGGACAAACCCTACAAGCTCGGAGGCGGACACTCGACCTTGATAGACAGCGGCTATGACTGATCCGGCTCCATCTCCTTTATCCTCACACGATTTGGCCTGCTCAATCGGCCACTCACCTCCTCAGAATTTGTGAGATACGGGAAGCCCGGCCCGAGCCAATAAATCTCCCTGCTCGTGAAGCCGGGCGAGCATGTGTTCATGGCGATCTGCGGGCTCCACTTCGACACCTCCAGCTACGGGGATCGCAGCAAAGGGCCGAAGTGGCGAGCCAAGACGCGGCCTGTCGACGGCTTTGTAAACCGCCATTCATTCAATTTGTAGCAGCGACTTCGACACAGCTTGACTCTCCATTTCAGGGACCCATGCCTCGGTGCTCATGTCCTGCTGTATGTTGCGTGTTACCCTTTTCTGTGTCGCCCATCTCGGCTTGGCGCCTGCCTACGGAGCAGCCCGAAAAAAGAAGACTTCACCGCTGCCAGAGCCGAAAGCGGTGCCGTTGGAGATCCCAAGCGCCACGAGAAAGCCCAACATCCTTTTCATCATCGTCAATGACCTGAACGATTGGGTCCGCTGGCTGGGCGGGCATCCACAGGCGCGCTAGCCGAACATGGATCGGCTCGCGAAGATGGGCGCTCGCTTTACCAATGTCCCCGCAGCCTATGCGCTGTGACACCCCGCCCGCACGGCAATGATGACCGGCATGATACCGTTGTCGAGTGGCGTGTTTGGCAACGAGCAGGACTGGCGGCACAGTGTGCGTATGCTGGGCAAGCCGACGCTGCCGGACTTTTTCCGTATCATGGGGTGTGCCGCCACGGCAGGCGGCAAGGTTTTCCATGCCAATTATGGCGGTCCCGAAGCACGGCTGACAGGCTGGCACGGCGGACGACGTGGCTTTGAAAGCGAGGGCTAGTGGATGACGCGCTTCCCTCAGGATGGAGTGCAGCTCCCTGAATCACCAATACATCCGAGGCAGAACTTCAATGGGCTAGACATCTGGCCCTGGGACTGGGGCGGCATCGAAGTCGCCGATGCACAGACCAAGGATGGCCAAACCGTGGCCTGGGCGGCGGACTGCATCGGAAAGCACAAGTCGAACCAACCTTTCTACCTGACCGTGGGTATCTACCGGCCGCATTCACCGTGGTATGCCCCGAAGGCCTACTCAAAAAACACGATCATCGCGCTGACCAGTGACCACGGTTGGTATTTGGGAGAGAAGAACATGTGGCATAAGGGTAAGCTCTGGGAGCGTGCCACGCACGTGCCTCTGACCCTCTTTGCTCCCGGCGTGACACGGGCGGACAGCGTCAGCGATCAGCCGGTGAGCTTGATTGATTGGTATCCGACATTTACAGACCTCGCGGGCTTGGCGAAGCCAGATCACCTGGACGGCGAGAGCCTGCTCCCGCTGCTGAGCGATCCCTCGGCCCAACGCGCACGGCCTGCAATCACGGCGATGGGAGGCGAGGGCAAGGCAAGCTACTCAGCCCGCATGGACCGCTGGCGCTACATTCGCTAAGCCAACTAGAGCGAGGAGCTTTACGATCATCAGGCCGATCCAAACGAATGGACGAATCTGGCCGACAAGCCTGAGCTGACGCCAATCAAGCAAGCGTTGGCCGGATTCTTCCCAAAGAACTGGCACAATGCCCGTAGCTCACTGAGTCAGCTCGGTCGCGTGCAGGTGGACGATGGCAGCCTGCTCTAAGCCTTGCATCCTCATGATCCTTGAGCGGAGTTGATGCGCCTAACCTGCTGAATCGTGGACTGAATGTGGAAGCATCCTTCGACTATGTGCCAGCGATTGATCAAGACAGCACGCTGATGCTCTAGGGTGACCGGCAGCATGAGTGGGTGCTGCACTTGGTGGCGGGCAAGCAAACGTTTAGCATCATCCACAACAGTCAAAAGACCTCCGTGAGCACGAACGCGCTGGTCCTGCGACTGTGCTGGCGATGATCGCAGGCAATGGCACTGTGGCGCTCTCCGTGCGAGGCGTCAGCGAGAACATTGAGCGGGCACCGTTCCCCGCCGGGTTCCCTGTTCAGTAGGCATCAGACTTGGAAGCGACAACGAGCTTCGGTCCGTTCAAGAACGCGGAGTATCCAAACAGCACCTCCTTTGATGGGCCAGTGCAACGGCTGGAAGCTATGGTGCTGGCACCCGATCGAGCCTGCCTTCACTTCTTTTTCTTTGCAGCACCAAACAGGCGGCTGAAAAAGCCTTGCTTCTCCTCTGCATCACCCGTGACCTCCGACGCCTGTTTGCTGGGCGTTAGCGGCTGGGAGGGCGGCGAGATTTTTGCCAAGGGCGTAGCGACGGGAGCAAGCGCGGCTTTAGGCTTCAGCCAATCAGGCGCGACCTCGCACACGGGCGACCACTCCGTCATGGCTTCATGCCAGACAAGGGTATCGCCCGCGATTTCGCCACGCTGCAGACGACCTGCTAGATCATGCTCCAATACAGGCCCCTGACTGATGCCCTCCTTTTCGAAATACCAGTTCATGTCAGCGCAGGCGTTTGATGCGGATGTCTTTGAACTGGCCTATGGCAGCGGTTTTGATCTGCCACTCGAAAGCGATGACGCCTTCCGACATACGGCCGCGACCCTCGTCAACGAACTCGCACACTTGCTTGCCATTGATGAACTGCTTGATGAGATTGCCTTCGGCCAGAATGCGCAAATCATACCACTCGTTCGTTTTCATGGCATTCACGACCGCGAGCCCTTCAGGAAAGATATCGGCCTGGGGCTCCAGTACGGCCTTCTTCACATCAGGATGATCTTTGACTCGGACTCGTTCGCCGACCTTGGCAAGCTCTGACCGGGCAGCGGCTTCCCGGACAGCTCCCAGGCGCTGTTTCTGGCCAAAATCCAGCTCCATCAGATAGCCACTCAAAGCGACGCCGTCGTCGCCGCGCCCCGTGATCGAGCTACGGTAATGGACGCCGCAGTTGGTGCCGCCGCTGGCCTTGAACTTGAGCGACAGATCGAAGTCCCCCACGGTGCCATCCTTCCAAACGAGGTTGCAGAGATTGGTGCTGGGTGAATTCGAGTCGCCTTTCACCGTCAGAGCGCCGTCTTTGACCGACCAGTATTTGCTGCTGCCTTCCCAGCCTCCAAGGTCGCTACCATTAAAGATACTGCGCTCTTCTCCCAGTGGGAAGTCGGCCAACTTCACATTCTTGGTCGGATTCAAGGCACCCGGCTTGGGAGCGTTGAAATAGTGCTCGCGCAATTCTTTGTCGAGCAGGAGGGTTTGGTCCTCCTTTTGAGCGGTCGATAGCAGGACCACATCTGCGATCAGGCCGCTATACATGCGGGTGCGATCCGAGCCATCGCCACCCAACTCTAGATCAAAAAGAGCTTGGGAGGGTGCATTGATCTTGCCAGTCGCACGATGAGTGCTGCCGCAGTAATCGCGCGTGCGAAGCTGCACCTCGTCGCTCACTGGGTTCCAAATGAGGATGGCGACCGAGGGCAGCGTTGCGTCGACAAACGAGGACGTGAGTTTGGTGCTGCCGGACGGCGACTTGAACTCGGCTTCAAATGCCTTAGACGAGTTCACGCTCAGGGTGACTTGGCCCTGACCACCATCGGTGAGCAGCGTGACCACGCGGCATGGTATGTGACTGCTGTTCGCCTGCATAACTACAGCAAGAGTCATCCCCGGTGGTGAAGGCGGAGTGCCCTTGCCGAAGGGGAACAATTCGTTGCCTTTGGCAGGCTGATAGGTGCGTAGGGACACTGGCCTGCCCGATTTATTCACGAAGCGCAACGCTGTGCGCCCGTCTTTGATGCCGCCATCTGGGGTCGACCAGGACACGCGCTCAGGACTGTAGTCGGGCTTGAGTTCGCGACTCGCGAGCGCGTTGTTGCCACCGCGTTTAGCCAAATCTTCCCAAAGCGAAATCACCGTTCCGCCGTCGACCGTCCCAGATGGCACGCTGCCCGTGTAGCCGCGCGTTGCAGTGTTGGCGATGAAGTGGGCTACCCGCATATGGTCGGGAATCGGGAACCCTCGGTCGGATGGAAAGAGGCTTTCATCCACGTTGCCGACCTGCAAAGTGCTCATGGGAACCGCGCCCGAACTCGCCGTGGAAGCCTTCTGTCTGCGGCTGCCACCAAAGACCATCCACAGCAGCAACGGAAATGCGACCGCCACCCCGATGACCATGAATTTTCTCTTCTTCGTAGCCTCCAGCGCTCCGGCGGGCGCTGCCACCCGAGCCGGCTGCCTCCCTGCGGACGCTGATCGCTGCGATTGTGGCGCACGTGCGACAAGGGAGTCTGGCACACGAATGGCTACAGGGATGGATGCCGACTCAGGTTGCACCGCTGTCACGGGCACCGACGAGCTGGTGATGTGAGGCTGGGGGTAGTAACCAAGCGTCACCGGCACATTGCTCGTGGTGTGCTGGTAGATCGGGACAGTAGCGGTCGGGTTGTAGCCTTGTGGAGGATAGCCTGGCATGGCTACGTAGCCATAGTTGACCGGCATCCACGGCATCATGTTCGGCGCGGGCGGCAACTTCTCCCAAGCGCGGAATTCCTCGATTGCCTGCTGCGCATTGGCCGGACGGTCATCCGGTTTGCAGGCCATTAGGCGCATGACCCAATAGGTGAGCCACTGCGGCAGATGCGGACACAACTGGTTGAGCGGGACTAGGTCATGGTCGATGTGCTTGTCGATGACCTCGTTCACCGACTTGCCATCGAAAGCCTTGCGCGCTGACAGCGCCTCATAGAACACGCAGCCCAGCGCATACAGATCCGTGCGGACATCCGTCGGCTCGCGCGACAGCTGCTCTGGGGCCATATAGTAGATGGAACCCATGACGCTACCGGCTTGATCTTCCGTTTGCTTCCGTGCGATCAATCCAGAACGCGCGAGACCAAAGTCGATAATCTTGGCCTGGAATCGCCCGCCGGGCAGACGTTCGACTTTGATATTCTCTGGCTTCAGGTCGCGGTGGAGAATGCGCAGGCTGTGCGCGGCCAGCATCGCCTCCAGCGTCTGCTCGGCGAGTTGCTTGAAGTCCTCCTGCATCATCGGGCCGTGCTGGATCGTGTCCGCCAGATCCGGCCCTTCGAGCAATTCCATGACAATGAACAAGCCCTCCTCATCCGTGCTGACATCGAAAATGGTAACGATGTTAGCATTGCGCAATGAAGCGAGCGTATCAGCCTCGCGGCGCAGTTCCTCGGCCGCAGGATTCGTCTCGGCTTCCGCAGCAGAAAGCAGCCGCTTGATCGCCACCCAGCGCTTGAGTTGCGTATCATAGGCCCGGAAGACAGCCCCATTGCCGCCTGCTCCCAGCTGCTCGTATATTTTGTATCGCTGTTCCGCCATTCCCGGTGCCGTTGTAATAGAGTTATTAAAAGAGTAGCAGGATCGACACACGCTGCCAATGCCGATTGTGGCCCGGGCTGGAATCAATGAGCAAATCAGCGCGGCTGACTCCCCTTTTGACAAAGTTCGTCGGCGGGGCATCCTGTCTTCCCCGCTGGAGCGAACCCCCCGTCGGCCATGCTTTGAAAAACGTCCTCTTTGTTTGCACTGGAAACACCTGCCGCAGCCCGATGGCAGAGGGGTTATTCCGCGAACTGGTGAAGGATCGCCCGGACTACGCCGTCGGCTCGGCAGGCGTGGCCGCCATGAATGGCCAGAGCGCCAGCCAGCACACGGCAGACATCTTGAAAGAGAAGGGCGCAGACCCGAGCATCTTCCGCAGTCGCGCGATCACGCGCGGCCTCGTGCAGCAAGCCACGCACATCTTCGCCATGTCGCAGCATCACCTCGCTGCATTGGAGAATGAGTTCCCTGAAGCCGAGGGCAAGGCCTATCTTGTCAGCGAATTCGCTGCCGAGGATATGCTACGCAATCAAGACGTGACGGACCCCTTTGGCGGCCCGCGTCGTTACTACGATGACACGCGCTGGATGCTGGAGAAGCTCTTGCCCACCGTGCTGGCCTACATCGAACAAACCACCAAGCCCAAACAACAAGCATGAGCCAACGCATCGCTATCGGTTCCGATCATGGAGGCGTCGATCTGAAGGACGCTGTCGTCGCCAGCCTGCGCGCCCATGGGCACGCAGTGGATGATCTCGGCACCCACGGCCACGGCAGCGTGGACTACCCCGACTACGCCGATCTCGTCACCGCCCGCGTGCTCAACGGTAGCGCAGACGCAGGCATGTTGGTCTGCACCACGGGCATTGGCATGAGCATTTCCGCCAATCGCCATGTCGGCATTCAAGCCAGTCTCGTGGGCGATGTCGAAACCGCCAAGATCACGCGCGAGCACAACAACAGCAACGTGCTGGTGCTTTCCGGGAAGGCCACCCCGCCTGCGCTCGGCGCGCAGATTGCGGATGCCTGGCTCAACACTCCTTTTGCTGGTGGCCGTCACGGGCGCCGCGTCGATAAAATGAACATGAACAAGACCCCCAACGACATCCTCGAAGCCACCGACCCCGCCATTGCCGAGATCATTCGCGGCGAGGCCCATCGTCAGCAGAACAACATCGAGCTGATCGCCAGCGAGAACTTCACCTCGCCCGCCGTCATGGCCGCGCAAGGCTCCTGCCTGACCAACAAGTATGCCGAAGGCTACCCCGGCAAGCGTTGGTATGGTGGCTGTGAGGAAGTGGATAAAGCCGAGCAACTCGCGATCGACCGCGTCTGCCAGCTCTTCGGGGCCAAGTATGCCAACGTGCAGCCACACTCCGGCTCACAGGCGAATGCCGCCGTTTACTTCAGCGTGCTGCAACCCGGCGACAAGGTGCTGGGCATGAACCTCGCCCACGGCGGTCACTTGACGCACGGCAACCCCGCCAACTTCTCCGGCCGCTTCTACAACTTCTGCCAGTATGGCGTCAGCCAGACCGACGAGCGCATCAACTACGATGAACTCGCCGAGGTCGCCCAGCGCGAAAAGCCCAAGATGATCACCGCCGGTGCCAGCGCCTATCCACGCATCATCGACTTCGCGAAGATGAGCGAGATCGCCAAAAGCGTTGGCGCTTACCTGTTCGTCGATATGGCGCACATCGCCGGGCTTGTTGCTGGCGGCGCGCACCCGAACCCGATGGAATTCGCCGACTTCGTCACCAGCACCACGCACAAGTCCCTGCGCGGGCCTCGCGGCGGCATCATCCTGACCAACCACGAAGACTTGATCAAGAAGATCAACAGCCAGGTCTTCCCAGGCGTCCAAGGCGGCCCGCTCATGCACGTCATCGCTGCCAAGGCCGTGTGCTTCCTGGAAGCGCTGAAACCCTGCTTCGCCGAGTATCAGAAGCAAGTCGTCAAGAACGCGCAGGCCCTCGCTGCTGAACTCAGCACGCTCGGCTACCGCATTGTCAGCGGCGGCACTGACAACCATCTCATGCTTGTCGATCTGCGTCCGAAGAGCCTCAACGGCAAGATCGCCAGCGAGACCCTCGATCACGCCGGCATCACCGTGAACAAGAACGGCATCCCCTTCGATACCGAGAAGATCACCCTCGGCGGCGGCATCCGCATTGGCACCCCAGCCGTCACCACGCGCGGCATGAAAGAAGCCGAGATGAAGCTCATCGCGGGCTGGATCAACCGCGCGCTGGAGAACAAGGATAACCCTGCCGTGCTCGCCGAGATCAAAGCCGAAGTGGCCAAGATCAACGAGCGCTTCCCGGTGCCTTGAGGTCCTAAAACCGCCCGACTTTCCTGATGAGCGCCGATTGCTTCCTGGTCACTGAGAATCAGGAGGCAATTGCTGATGCTAGAAAGCTGTCCATCGCTCAAGCTAATACAGGCCTTGATGAGTGGATTGACCCATCGCGTTGCATTCACGGCTTTGTCTGGGTCCGGCAGTTCCAAATAAACTCTGCTGAAGTTCTTCAGCATAGTGAAGCACTCCGACAAGAGCCGGTTTGCTTCGAGCGCTTGGAGCGCATGATCCAGTTGTTGATAAGTTTACGCCACCCGAGGTGGATTGAGTTCTTCGAGATCATTGTTCGCAGCGCCCCGACAGGCACTAAAGCAAAGCTTCTTCACAATATCAGGGATAGGCTGACAGGAGACTCTCGCGCCACATGGGCGCATGCTGCTGTCGTGGATCATTTCCTACCGGTAGTCCACGAGGCTGCTCTATCCGGGGAATACGAGTTACGCGCACGTGCAATGCACCTGCTTGTGGACATCCAACACATGGATGCAAGGGCGGCTTTGTTCTCGGCAGTGCTTGCAGGTCTTCAGACCGGTTGGGTATATCGATTGGTTCTGGAGAAGTTGTTTCTCGATCATTCACATGATGCTCAGACCGTCAGATTCGCAGACAGGGTTGCCACCTTGATTCTCGGTAAGGAGATCAATGCCGCTCGCGATTTCGCCAGTGAAGAAAGGGACATCATGTATTATTTCACCCACCTTCTGGAGCTTTGCGCCCAAGAAGGCGATGATCTGGTCAGACTGCAAAGCGCTAGCATTTCAAGGCGGGTCTTCGTTGCTTGGAAGCAGGATGGATCAAAATGTCAGCGCGAGAATCTGGCAACATTGGCAATGGCAATAGGTCGTGGAGCCTCAGACGCAGATGTTGGATGGCTCCACAGCACTTTTGAGCGCGAAAGGCATACCCGTAGCGCTGCAGGATTGCTTGTGGGTTTGGTCAGGCTGTGTGGAAAGCAGGGCAGAGAACTACTCATTGCCGCTCTGAATGCCCCTAAATGCCGCAAATCAGCATGGCAGTCTTGCTCCATAGTTTTGAAGGCAACGGGAGACAGCGAAGTTCTCACTGTGATCGAGCTAAGCGCGGCAAAAATTGCTTCGCCATCTGATCTAAACTTGGCTGCACAGGCCGTGGTCGCAATCGGCGGAGCACAGGCAGATCAGTTGATCGACGCATGGAAGGATCGCATTGATTCTCTCGACCATTACATGCTGACCGTGGATCGACAGCCTCGGAAATCCGATTTGGCAGCGCAAGATGCGGTGTCTTTGGGTTTGATAACAAAGGAAGCAGTGAAGGGAGCCTTGAAATTATATGGGGCACATCTTCCATGTGGTATAGTTTCATGTGCTTTTTGGTTGGAAGGCCGAGCGGCTTACATTAGCAGTATCGCGAGTCCAGATGATCTGGTTTATAAGGAACTTCTCTTGGACTTTGCAGAAGCAAGTGGCGGGGCGTTTTCACCGGAATCGCCGACTCAGCTAGAGTTTTCCGCAGGTGTTGAAACATCGACCTCGCCAGAAATCGAAGTGCTATTGAACACAGCACAGCAGAGGAATCTTTACTCCCAAGAGAAACCTTTCGTTTGCCTAGTTGTTGTTCAGTTCATTAACGAAGGCAAACTGTATCAGGTGTCGTTGCGAGGGAATAAAATCGGAGCAAATGGACCTAATTATGACGCCGAGCGCTTTGTCTCTGTAGTCAATAAGGCATTGGCAGACAGTGGGAAGAAAGAGAGGTTCATCGGCATTGATAATCATAGCAGCAGCCGTCCCTTCGTCTTTGTGGACCCCGCAGTTCTACTGCCATTCGCTGATAAACATCACGTTACTTTGCTGCCGAATGATCTGTGGATGAGCTGACAATGGTCAGTGAGCTTTAACGGTAGCTCGCCACCAAGAGCACCACGGCGACGCCACAGCGGAAGCTCCCAATCGCGCGCGGCAACTCTTCACAATACTCTGCGGTCCGCTTTTGGTGGGGGCGTAATGAGTCTGATAAGGAGCATTCCCTCTTTATTTCCACGACAGCGCACCCAGTGTTTACGTCCCCCATGAAATGCCCCACTTCACTCATCGCCTTGCTGCTCCTGGCTTCGAGCAGCGGCATCTCTGCCATCACGGTGCAAGAGATGACCCAGCGCCACAAGCCGCTGCCGACGGTGGCGGAGAAGGATCTGCCGCCGATGAAGAACCAACCGGAGGCGTTCTCAGGCGTGGTGAAGCATGATGGGCTGCATGGGCAGACATGGGTGCGGTTTCCCTTTGTCGAGAACCCGGGCAGCTTCGGCATGGATCGTCAGGGTCGACTTTTCGTTGCCGAGGTAAATCGCTTCTGGCAAGGCGTGCCGGACCTGCGCGGGGTGAATGAGTTCATCCGTGGCGACTTCCAATCCCAGACGGTGGAGGACCGTGCAAAGCTGTATGCCTCCATCCCAGGTCGTTTCCCGGAGGGCTTCTTCACCAACACCGCCGACCGGCTGATTCGTCTGGAGGATCGCGATGGCAATGGCGCGGCGGATCATCGCACGCTGTTCAGCGATCAGTTTCATCAGCCGTTGGATGGCATCGGCTTCTCCGTGCTGCCCGAGGATGACGGCGTTTACTTCACCTGCATCCCGAACCTGTGGAAGCTGACGGACAAGAACGATGATGGAGTCGCCGACCAGAGTGAAGCCTTGGTGACGGGCTTCGGCGTGCGCGTGTCCTTCATCGGTCACGACTTGCACGGCATCATCCGCGGGCCAGACGGGCGCTTGTATTTCTCTACCGGTGATCGCGGCTATCATGTCACGACAAAGGAGGGCCGCGTCTTCTCTGGGCCGGGCACGGGGGCCATCTTCCGCTGTGAATCAGATGGCAGCGGCTTCGAGGTCTTCTGCAAAGGCCTGCGCAATCCCACGGAGCTGGCCTTTGACGAACTGGGCAACCTTTTCACCTTCGACAACACGGGCGACATCGGCGACAAGGCGCGCATGGTCTATGCGCTGGAAGGCACGGACTCGGGCTGGGACATGCGCCATCAATCCGCGCACCAGTATGTCGGCTCGCTTGATTGGGAGGAGTTTCACCCTGCGAAATCCATGTGGGTCACAGAGAAAATGTTCGCCCCGTTCAATGAAGTGCAGCCGCAGTGGGTGTATCCGCCCGCCGCGAATGTGGCGCGCGGACCTTCCGGCGTGACTTATGCCACGGGCGACGCCGTGCCTGCTGATCTGCGTGGGCACTTCTTGCTGACTGACTACGGTGGCGCGGTCACGAGTTGCAACCTGCTCGACATCGCGGTGAAACCCACCGGCGCGGGCTACACCGTCGCCAGCGACCGATCCATCGCCACCGGCGTGGGCATGAGCGATGTGGAAGTGGGCTTCGATGGCAAGATCTACATCTGCGACTTCGGCGGCGGCTGGAGCATCAACACCAACGGTGCGATTCACACCCTGACTCCCACGGACAAAGCCTTGCAAGCCGCAGGTGCGGAGAGTGCGGCAAAGTTCAAGCGCGGCATGGCCGAAGACAAGGTGCCGCAGCTCATCTCGGCGCTGCGTTCCAGCGACAAGCGACTGCGTCAGATGGCACAGTTTGAACTGGTCAAGCGCGGCACTGAAGGCTCGGCCGCCCTGACCAACGTGGCCAAGGATAAGGCGCAGCCCATCACCACCCGCCTGCAGGGTGTGTGGGGTCTTGGCCAGATCATGCGCAAGGGCGAACCCGAGGCGCTGCGGACCTTGCTCGCGCTCACGCATGACGCCGAGGCCGAGGTCCGCGCTAATGCCGCCCGCACGCTGGGCGATGCCCAAAGCGATGAGCCGCGCGCCCGTCTGCTGGAACTGCTGCGCGATGACTCCGCCCGGGTGCGCTCCCTGGCCGCCATCGCGCTCAGCCGTGTCGCGAAGGCTGGCGACGTGGACGCGATCAATGCTCTTTATCAACTCACTGCCGACAACGCGGAGACAGGGGATGTCCGCTGATTCGTTAAAACCATCATGCGGATGGTGGGGTGATTTTCGTTTGGTTTCGTGCTGATGCAAGACGCTTGCGACGCGACACAGGTTCTGTAGTGCAGGTGGAGCGAGGGGGC
>Ga0247832_1004418_pt1 | contig 17603 bp, 10 predicted proteins | sample LaCruzMarch2015__10_FD_192407 | JGI IMG/M metagenome (GOLD analysis project Ga0247832, IMG submission 192407) | Freshwater microbial communities from meromictic Lake La Cruz, Castile-La Mancha, Spain - LaCruzMarch2015_4m | ecosystem: Environmental > Aquatic > Freshwater > Lake | place: Spain... | reverse complement strand
ATACTCTGGCGTGACCTTTTCCGATTTCCCGTCTCGGCGAACGACGTCTCTCGCACGCTTTCGATTCTCCGCGGCTTGGTGAATACTAGCCGTGACCGACTTTCGCACCGTCTCCGGCGTGATCCCATGTTCAAGATTGTAAGCCTCCTGGATCTTTCGTCTTCGATGAGTCTCTTCAATGGCGGTCTGCATCGAGTTGGTTATCTTATCGGCGTACAAGATGACTTTCGAATTGGAGTTCCGGGCGGCCCGTCCAATGGTTTGAATCAAAGAGGTTTCGCTTCTCAGGAAGCCTTCCTTATCGGCGTCCAAGATTGCAACCAGAGAAACTTCAGGCAAATCAAGACCCTCTCGAAGCAAGTTGACACCGACCAACACATCGCATCGCCCTTCCCGCAATTCGCGAAGTAGGTCTACACGCTCGAATGCATCAAGCTCACTATGGAGCCAGCGGCACTTTAGGTCATTCTCGGTGAAGAAATTAGCGAGATCTTCAGCTAAACGTTTTGTTAATGCGGTTACAAGCGTCCGATCTCCCATTGCAATTCGTTGGCGAATCTCGTTCAGCAAGTGCATCACCTGACCACGTGCCGGAACCACTTCGACAACCGGATCAAGCAATCCAGTGGGGCGAATGATTTGTTCGACAACTTCCCCTTCCGTTTTCTCCATCTCGTAATGGTTCGGAGTTGCTGAAACAAAGATCACTTGGTTGATCTTCTGTTCCCACTCCTCAAACTGCAACGGTCGGTTGTCCAGTGCGCAAGGCAGTCGAAATCCATGATCCACCAGCGTTGTCTTTCGACTTCGGTCACCAGCGTACATGGCTCGAACTTGCGGGATGGTAACGTGCGATTCATCCACGAGTAGAAGAAAGTCCTTGTCGAAGAAATCGTAGAGCGTGTCAGGGGCAGAACCAGGTTCCTTGCCGGATAACGGACGAGAGTAGTTCTCAATTCCTGGGCAGTGCCCCACTTGCTGAAGCATTTCAAGATCGAATCGAGTTCTCGCACTGAGACGCTGAGCTTCAAGCAATTTCCCTTCGTTTTTGAATTTCTCGAGCTGCGATTCTAGCTCTTGCTTGATGACCTTGACCGCCTTGGAAATCTTGTCCTCGGACGTAACAAAGTGCTTGGCTGGATAGATGTAAACCTCATTAAGTCTCGATACGACTTCGCCGCTGACGGGATTGATAATCGAAATCTGCTCGATCTCGTCCCCCCACGATTCGATTCGATACGCAAACTCTTCGTAGGACGGCCACAGTTCCATGGTGTCGCCGCGTATCCGGAATTTGGACCGCTCGAAAGCAATGTCGTTGCGTTCGTATTGAATGTCGATCAAACGCAGAATCATGTCTTCGCGGTTCACCGTTTCGCCAACCCGAATGGGAACCACCATCCGTTTATACTCCTCGGGTGAACCTAAGCCATAAATGCAAGAGACACTCGCGACGATAATGCAATCCGGACGACTGACAAGAGAACTGGTCGATGCCAATCGCAATCGGTCGATCTCCTCGTTGATCGACGCGTCTTTTTCGATGTAGATATCCCGCTGAGGAATGTAAGCCTCGGGCTGGTAATAGTCGTAGTAGCTGACGAAGTAGTGGACAGCGTTCCTAGGAAAGAACTCCTTGAACTCGGCATAAAGCTGTGCCGCCAATGTCTTGTTATGACTTAAGATCAAAGTCGGCTTTTGAACTGCTTGAATCACGTTTGCCATCGTGAACGTTTTGCCAGAACCAGTGACCCCCATCAGAACCTGATGCTTCTTGCCGCTCCGCAAACCTCGCACCAATTCTGTAATCGCCTGGGGTTGGTCTCCAGCAGGCTTAAATGGGCTATCTAAATCAAAGGCAAGAAACCGATCCATATTCATTGATGTCAATTTTTATCTTGATGTTCCGTGACGAACCCACTTGGGCAGCTCCTGCAAGCCATTGTATCGTCTCCTTCTGAATCGCGACAAATCAAGATGCCGTTTCAAGAGGATCTTGTTGCGATTTTTGAGGTACCAAAGTACCAATTCATGCACAGGCTCAACTAAAATTCAGACTTGATCGGGAAAGGCTGCCAAAAAGGATCGAGTGAGTCAACGCGTCGGATTGCGTGTGATTTTCAACCAAGCTACAATCGCGGACGAGATCAGACTGTTCGGAAGCCCACGAATCTGCATGCAAGAGAACCATCTATGTCTTCGAATGGCAGTCATCTGTTTTCTATCCAAAACGATCCAATGCATGCAAAGAAAAGCGTGGATCGGTCAACCAAGGGGATTTTTGCGGTCCTTGCATTCTTTGGTTTCTTGGGACTATTGATGTGTGGGGGTGTCGTCGCCCTTGTTTATTTTGCAGCGAATAGAAACAACGTCGCTGACCTACCCGTCCGTAGCGGTGGGTTCCGAGAGGACGCAGTCCGATTCAACGCATCCCTTTCCAAAAAGACGAAAGAACTTTCAACCAACTCACCCCCTGGAACGTTCGCAGTGCCCTTGGAAAGCGCAACGGAATCCCATACGACGAACAACGCCACTTCTGCCGATGACGTACCGCTGCTGGATGACGTTCGAAGTTGGGTGGAAGAGACTGTGGCAAAATCAAACCTTGGGGAGGCTCCTTCGCTCAACAAACGTGTATTTTGGACGGCGGTCAATCAACGTTTGAACCCCCGGAAAAAAAATTGGCTAAACTCGTTGTTGATAGAACAGCTCTTTAGCCAAGCAGACCCATCGCCTGAAACAGAAGGTACTGGGATTGTTCTCGATGTTCAGCGAAACGGCCGATTCGCTCGAGCGGACTTGCTTTTTCAATCGTATACGGGGGATTCGCTTTCGATTCAATGGTTCTTAATTCTAGAGGATGCGAAGTGGACGATCTACGATTGGCAAAGAATGGAGTACGGCCGACGAGCATCCGATGAATACGTAAATTACTTCGAGAATATCGATTTGCCAAATGTCGAGGGATATGATTTGGTGTGCGCGAAACTTGCCTCCGCTGTTTCCAAGTCGGAAGATCGCAATGCTGCTCTTCGCGAAATTCGCGAAGCCGAGGCAATCAAGGTACTGCCCCGCGATCGCCACGTGACACTTCTTCGGACCGCTTGGTCCTATCAAGAGCTAGACCGTCACACTGATGCCTTGCGATGCTTGAATTCAATCTCGGACAAAGATGCATCTTGGGGAGTGTGGCAAACCATTTACGAATCCTATCGTGCACTGGGAAAAGACGACGAAGCAGATCATGCTCTGAAAGAGGCCATCCGACAATCGCCGGCGCATCCGAATATGGCCTCTCGAACCTCGGAATTGCTCCTTTCCAAAGGGCAGTTAACAGAAGCATTTGAAAGCTCCTTTCGAGCATGGCGATTCTTTCCGAAAAACTACATATGGACAAGCAATGTTATTCGCACGGTACCCATGGGTAAAGAGATCGAGGTTCTAGAAGCCGCTGCCAGCCTTGATCCGTCTCAAGAGATTCTGTTGGATCTGGTTGAAAGAATGTCTTGGTCACAACGCTTTACCAAAGATTTGCTCACCCAACTTCAGACCGAACCCTGGGTCACCCAAGATCTTATTGCTTATCTACAATTGCACGAGTTTGAAGAGACGGTGGAGGAGAGCGAATCAAGCGCCAAGTCCCAAAACGATTCCATCTCCAATACCAATGACAAAAAGCTGGCCATCGCCTTGGCTCTCTTGACAGATTCCGATTCTGAATCCATTCGTGAGAAGGCGAGGTCTTGGTTCGAAACCGAATGCGAAATTCGAAATCAATTTGACCTAGTCATCAATCATGAGAAGACTCGAAAGTCCTACCTAACGAAAATATCTAACACGCTGGCTTATGACGAACTCTGGTTCGACCGACAAAAGTTGGTAAGTGCACTTGAACGAGTTTCCGCGGATGCTTCCAACGAGCCCCAGGTTCAGGCATTACTCGGTTGGGGAAAACAGTTTTCTGATCCACAAGCTGCCTTAGCTCACTTTGAATTCTGTCTCCAAGAAATGGAGAAACCAAGAGACTCGGTTTCCGAAATGGCGGCCGGTGAAATGAGCGATGCCAGCAAGGAAACGGCGGGCGAGCCTGGACCCGAGTGGTTGACTCGCATAAAATTATTCATGGCAGAGACCATGGTACAACAAGGGCAAGCCATTCCTGCTTTGGAACGCTGGATGAGCGACGAAGAAATGGTTCGATCGATCGTGTATTGGACTATCGACTGTCAAGACGCAGACCTTTTGCCTTCGATGATCAAAATGCTGCAAGAAGATGGATTGCCAGCACAACGCTGGCAAAGTTTTAAAATGGAAGCAGCTTTAGCCTCCATGTCAGAAGACTATAAGAAGTCCGATGAACTGCTCCGGCTCGCCTCGGATTCTTTACGGAGCCAAAACGATGAGTCGAGCAAATGGAAAACCGATACAATCGCCTCACTTCGCGGTGCTCAGTTGGTGCAACGAGGAAAGCTTGAACTAGTTCCAACGCTCGACGAGCCTGACTTAGAGCGCCTCTTGCTGGAGGCTTTTCGTTCTGCAAAATCGCTCAAGGATACTGAATCCACTACCAAGCTCGTTGAGATTGCGGAGAAGTCTGAGACGAAAAGTGACAAGCTGAATCGGGAAATCTTTCGAGCGAAAGCGTCAATCTCGTCATCAAACCAGCAATGGAAACAAGCTGCTGCGATGTATGGAAAAGTGATGGAACTGGATGGGCTCAACGTCGATCGCAATTTCAATACGAGCGAAACCATCGATTGGGTCAATACGGCTCTGCTGGCGGGCGAACTGAATGAAGTGGGCGAGAAAGTTGAACAACTTCCAGAGGCGAAACAATTGGTCGTGCCGAAAGCCAATTATTTGCTAGTAAGCAACCAGTTCGAATCACTTCGCCAACTCCTAGGAAACTCAAGCTCCAATTCGGTTGGGGACTGGCTGGCAGCGGCGCAGACTCGAAAATGGCTTCAGAATAAGCCAGAAACCATGAAGCAGCTTTACGAAAAGTTCGCCGTTTCACCATCCGGCATTTCAGTTAGCACCTTCGGAAATGAATTCGCCCAGCTCCGGCTCGATGCGGCTGTCTCCAGCTTTCCCATGGACGAACGTTCTATCTTATCGCGTTTGGAAACACTATCCAGCGACCGACCCTCGATCTCAAAGCTAAACACTGGCGTTGTTCGCGAAAACGAACGCTCATGGATCGTTTCCATCGGTAACGCACGATATGGACTTCAAGTTAGCTCGCATTCACGGGGCCGTGAGGCCATGCTTCCTAAAGAGCTTCGTACTATCGTTTCGAAACCATTGACTTGGATTAGTTTGCAAGCGCTTCAAGAATATCAAAAGGAGGATGTAAGCCTATCAACATTGATGCATGCGATTTTGGACGGTGTACCCGAAATACTCGTTGACGCTGATAGAGCGATCATTTGGTACGGAGAGCAAATCCCCAAGAACTGGCACGTAGGGGAACGCCCCGGTATCACTGCAAAAACAATTTTTAGCCATTCGTTGAAGTACGCCGATTTGATAGATCAACCAGAGGAACCAGATTCTGTTACTTCCAAGCCCATATCCCTCGTCCAGGCACGTTCCATTCTAAAGAAGAACCAGTCACTGCAAGTTTGGGTGGACGTTCAATTGGGGACGATGACAGAACAAGTTCCAGGCGAGCTCGTTGGAGTTTTCGAGAACGAATCCCGGATGGAGATTCGTCTAACTCAACCAAGCCAGCTCGCACCATTTTTGCAGCCTGGCCAACGCGTCATTGTTTATCAATGCTATCGCAATTAGCCAGCCAGTACTTTCTCGCAACAGCCGCCCTGGAGAATATTCACCCAAAGAGAAATCCCATGAATGATGGTGATTTACTGATGGGGCAAGGCTTCTAGGCGAACGGCTTTAAGCGTTCTAGGACCGAGTGATGCACTAGGCCGTTCGTACCCAAACAGTGGCCAGCGCGAATATCAAAATCGCCAGCCCAAGAGGAAAACGTTCCGCCCGCTTCTTGAATCACAGGAGCAACCGCCGCAACATCCCAGGGATTTACAATCGGATCAACCATGGCTTCCGCGCGGCCAGTCGCAACCAGCAAGTAACCATAGCCATCGCCCCAGGTTCGCGTTACGTATGCCTCAGACTCCAGCTGCGCATATCCGCTTTGAGCGTTGCGGCGCTGAAAATTATCCGCTTGCGAGGTCACCAAAAGACCATCGCTCAACTGCGATTGCTTTGAGACCCAGGTTCGCTCGAGCGGAATAGCGAGGGCCGTTTTCGAATCCCATTTGCGTGAGCCATACCAAGCTCCTAAACCTTTGGCTGCAATTACCAATTCACAAAGCGCGGGAATGGCAATCACACCAATGGTGGGCTGCCCCTGAAACGTCATGCCAACCAAAGTCGAGTACAGAGGTACGCCAGAAATGAAACTCTTGGTACCATCGATGGGATCAACAATCCATTCGTAGCCCGAAGAGCCGTCAATCATCCCAAACTCTTCGCCCAAAATGGCATCGTTCGGGAATTGGGTCTGAATCAACCCTCGCACGATTTGTTCGGCTTGCTTATCCGCTAAAGTGACCGGCGAACGGTCGCTCTTTCTTTCCACTTGGAATTCGTTGGTGCGAAAATACTTCAGTGTTTCACGACTCGCGGCAGCCGCAAGTTGCAAGGCAAATGCGATGCGACCATCCATCGCATCTGCCATCGAACTGGGTAAGCAAAAATCAGGAAATGTCATTCGATTAACTGCGTGGGAACGCGAGTTCGACTTTGATTTCGACTTCGTCGTTGATCTTGCCCTTGCCGTAGTTCATTCCCCACTTGGTACGATCGATTTTGAAGTCTGCGATGACGATTAGCAGGTCATCGGATAGTTCGCCCTTGACTGGAACCTTGACTTCCACTGTCTTGTCCAGCATGGTCAGCTTGCCGATGATTTCGCCGGTTTCGCCGTTCATGTTGATCTTGGTGGACTCAAACTTGATCGCTGGGTACTTCTTCACGTCGAAGAAATCTGGGTTTTTGAGGTGGCCAGTCAACTTTTCATCGTCTGACCAAAGGCTATCGGTTTTGATTTCAATGGTAAGCGAACCTTTTTCGGGTGCTTCCAAATCAACTTTGGCTACAGCGGTTACGTCCTTGAATCCACCGACGTGCTTGCCATCAGGCTTCTTTCCGGTGAAATCAACTTTGGACTTTTCTTTGTCCGATTTCAGAGTTTGTCCCATGGAGGGAACTGCCATCACAACCAGCAAACACAGAGCACTTGCAAACATTCTCAACATGTCGAACAATCCTTTTACGGGATACAAAACTAGATGTGTAAACACTCAAGCGAACCATAGCCCCAAGTCACTGCCTGAAACTCCTGTTCGAATTTCCCAGATTGTAGCAGAAAATCAAAATCCATCGGTTAATTCTTGGAGTGTTTCTCTTCCGCTGGGCAAAAATTCCAGTCGCCAAATTTTGCGGTCGGGGTAGGCCCTTCGCAAGTTTTGATCGAGTGGACCTCCATCGCCTCGCGCCCACAGAACCTGGGTGGTATCTACATTTGCCTCGTTGAAAACCCATTCCTGGTTGACAATGTCGTGCTCTTTTTGATAACGAACCAGGACAAGATCCGGGCCTGGTATTTCTGACAATTGTTCTGCGATTTGTACCCGACGCTCTGCCCAAGTTTCTTCCCATCCCGAAGATCGGGACATACGATCCCATGCGATGCTGGCGGTCAAGGCAACATTCCACCCAATCAGGACAAGTCCGATCATCCAAGTTGCAAGAGATCGATTCGCTTTTAGTGTGACCAAGCGAAGCCAATACCGTTGAATTCGCTTCAAGCCGAAGCAGCTCAACAAAATTGCGATCGGGATAATGGGTGATACATACTGCGGGATCGTCCATGGAATGCAGTTGATGACAAGCAATGATAGAATCGCCACCGCCGCAAATCCCCAAATCAAGCGTCTTGGCTTGGAAAGAAACAAAGCAAAAAGCGAGGTGAGTAGCAACCCATTCCCCCAATGATTCTTGAGCGACATAACTCGAACGCGGAGCGTGTTCGCATATCCGCTCCAAGAAGCTGCCTTGTTGTAGGCGTCCATCGACCAGCCGCGGTGAAATTGAGCTTGTTCAGTAAATCGATGTCCGAGCGTTGGTTCATGAGGAGCCTGCCAAATCAAAACCGGTGCAACCCCATACTGAGTCTCGTGCAATTGATAAGGAAGTTGTTTCCAAGTTCCAGTGACGGCTCGATTCACCATCAATTGAAAGCTCAAGCCCAAAATCAAAACAACAATACCTGGCAATGCCGACCTCCAGAACCAGGGTTGTCCCAGCAGTTTTCTTCGAAGGACCAGAGGAAGGAACATGAACCCGAGCAACACACAAACTACCCCTCCTTCGAAGGGACGCGAATAGAAGGCAAAGACGGCCCCCGTTCCTAAACCGACAATTGCCATCCGCGTACGCAAGAAGCCGTTATTAGCACTCTTCCCAAATCGATGAAGTCTCAAGAAGCCGCCAATCACCAATGAAATGCCGAGTACGGCAAGCCATCCGTTCGTGTACTCTTGCGACCATCCGTTTTGCCAATAAGGATGCGAGGCGGTGAAGAGTCCAGAAAGAGCCGCACAACGCTTTGAAAAAGCACCTGCAACCATCCACGCGACCGAAGCCGAAGCCAATCCCGAAACGATCCAAAGCCCAGCTGCATACGATCCTGTCACCAACTTGCCTACCGCTAGAAAGAAACCCAAACCAATAGGGTACTTGGATGCGTAGGTGGGTTGCATCACCACATGAAACGTCTCAAGGGATTCCCAGGCACTTGGTGTCGGATTGGTCAGCCTGCCTTCCAACAAGGTGGAAGCCACCAGCAGATTCCCAAAGTCATCGTGCATGGAAGGTGATGGCCAACGCGAACTCGCAATCAACATGGGGATCAGGCACCCTAAAACCCCAGGTGCGATAAGATGCCAAGGAGCGTGCCAAATTTTCAGTATGAGCTTATTCAAAATGTTCCGCATGTGGCATTCATCACAAAGCCTTAGAAAAGCGTTGGAGGGGAGCAGCGAATGGCGTCGCGAATCTTGACCACCTGGTCTGCTGCATGCTCTACCGTCTCGGCTAACTTGGTGATGTGCCCCATCTTGCGACCCGGTCGCGCAGACTGTTTTCCATACAAATGCAGATAGGTCGCAGGTTCTTTTAGTGCCCGTTCAAAATAAGGAACGTCGTCACCCCAAACATCACCCAAAAGGTTCGCCATCGCCGCAGGCTGAATCAGCGATGTATCCCCGAGAGGAAGATTGCAAATGGCTCGGACTTGTTGTTCGAACTGGCTTGTTCTACAGGCTTCCATGGTCAGGTGCCCGGAATTATGAGGGCGCGGAGCAATCTCGTTGATCATTAAACCGCCATCTTCCGTGACAAAAAACTCGACACACAAAATACCTTCCAATCCGATCGACTCAGCAACCCCCATCGCGATCGATTCGGCTTCACGACCAACCTTGGCCAATTCTGAAGACGCAGGGCATGTGGTGACATCCAAAATATGATTGGAATGCGAATTGGTGAACATAGGGTAGACCGCCTTTTCGCCGGTAGCGGTTCTGGCCACAATTACCGAAACTTCGACTTGATAACGAATCCACTGCTCCGCGATCAAAGGCTCCGGCCCAAGCAACTCGATGGCATTTTTTGCCTCTGCCAAATTGGAAACTTTCGCCTGGCCTTTTCCATCGTATCCCCAGTTGGTTGTCTTCAGTACCATCGGCCAACCCAACTCATCGCCAGCTTTCGAGGCATCGTCCATCGAGCGAACCTCGTAAAATGGAGTCACCGGGAAACCCAACTGCTGTAACGTTCGTTTTTCCTTGATCCGGTGCTGAGCGATCGCAAGAACGTTATACCCGGGCCGCACCAACGTGACTTCTTCCGCTCGTGCGACCGCTTCCAACGCGATATTCTCGAACTCAAGCGTGATCACCTCAACCTTTTCTGCGAACAATCGGACAGCAATCGGGTCCAAGTAGTCGCCGATCACGGTTTCGTTGGCAACCTGAGTCGCAGGACTGTCGGGTTCGTTGGAAAATACGACGACCCGATACCCCAATCGCTGCGCAGCTTGGGTGAACATGCGACCGAGTTGCCCTCCGCCGAAGACACCCAACGTAGAACCAGGGGGAATGATACGGTGTTTAGTATTCATCGCTTGGTATTGAACTTCATTCCGCAATGGAGTGGTCGTCGAGTACAGACTGAGTCTGCTTGGAAGCAAAGTCGGACAACTTTGCTTTGAGTTCTGGATCGCTTAACGCAAGGATCCTTACAGCTAATAGTCCTGCGTTCTTGGCCCCTGCGGCTCCGATTGCAAGCGTCGCCACGGGAATACCACCTGGCATTTGTACAATGCTTAGCAAGGAATCCAGCCCCTGCAAACTTTTGCTTTGAACGGGAACTCCAAGCACTGGCAGATTGGTACACGAAGCGACCATGCCCGGCAAGTGTGCGGCTCCGCCAGCCCCAGCGATAATGACTTGAATCCCTCGCGATTCGGCGACTTGAGCGTATTGAACCATGAACAAAGGTGTGCGATGAGCCGATACCACTTTGGCTTCGAATCGAATGCCAAACTGCTTCAACACTTCGCAGGCCTGCGACATGGTGTCCCAGTCCGATTTGGAGCCCATGATGACGCCAACTTTGGCATCGGTATCATGGAGTGGAACCACTGGATCGCGGGCTGGAACTTCGGTCATTGGCAGTCGTCCTGCAAACTGTAAAAAAGACAAGTGGCTGATGGAATACTCTACGAAAGGTCCACTTTCGACCCGTATTCTAACTGCAATTCGTCTTTTTGATTAGGCTAATCCACCCATTCACGATGTTAGCTCCTCGGAAGCCAAAACCGCCACTGAATAAGCGGGCGCACAGCGAGAGAGCGTTGGCCCTAGAGTCTCGCTCAATCGAATCGCTGGCCCTGTCCAGCCAACTTTCTTTAAAGCCAAATCGATTAAACTATCTCCATGGCCTGAAAAGATAACCCGAGCTCCCGAATCGCCACATTCCGCCTGTTCGTTAAACTTCTGCGGAGGCCTTTTTGCCTTTTTAACGGCTGGCTTTGCCTTGCGTACCTGCGGCGGCTTGTCGGCCGAATCTTGGCAAACAGCAAGCTTGTCTAGCATTTTTCGAATCCCGCCGGAAATGGAAAGTGCCTGCGCCTGGAACACCGCCTCTGCGATTGCGTCTACATCGGAATCGGTCAACGTCGACCCGTCCTCTCCGACAAGCCTCGCAAGGCGATATCGAGCGGCTTCGCGAGTCGCACCCCGGTTGTCGGCGGTATCCCTTCGGTCTGGCTGATCCGGGATGTGTCGCAACCACAAATACACATCGAGCGTCGTCGCAAACAATTCGTTGATCACCGGGCATTGGCTACCAAATAAAGGAAGCTCTTGAACAATCCCAGCCACATTCGATCGCTCGAAGCCGGTGTACACCAAAGCCCCCGACTGAAGACGCTGCGAGTCCGTTTGGTCATCGATGGCAATCGAGCCCTCGAAAATAGGGATGATGTCTGTCGTGGTTGATCCCACATCGATCAGCAATTGAGCTTGGCGATGATGGTCCCCTGACCAACGTTCCTTGGAGGCTATCATCCGTGCAAGCGCATGCCAATTGGAAGCTGCCACTTGCCATGGTTCACGAGCCGCCTGAGTCACCGTTCGCCACTGACCTTGAACATCATAAACACGCACCATCGACGCCGGGATGACCGATGTTATCTGCTCTAAAATGACCGCCACCCCCTCGGCTCGCGTCGCAAAGCAATCCGCTAACTCACCCGTCATCGTTACCGCCACACCTCGAAATGCAGGGCATGGGCCAATCAATTCAGCCACCCCTTTGGATAGGTTCTGCGGCTGCTTCCACATGGGAAAACTACAGCTGTTCGACCAACCTGTCGAATGAGCGACTTTGATGTTCGCTCCACCTATATCCATGCCTACCCATGGATTTTCGGTAGATGCCTTCGTCGAATAAGGAGATTCCATAGTTGCTACCGTTGCTACAAGATCAGCATGCAGTCGCCATAACTATAGAACCGATACTGCTGCTCGATCGCTTTTCGGTACGCTTCCAAAATCAATTCTCGATTTGCAAACGCACTGACCAACACAATCAGACTGCTTCGGGGCAAATGAAAATTAGTCAGCATGGCATCGACTGCTGCAAATCGATGCCCTGGCTTCAAGAAGATATCGGTCTGACCACCCCAAGGAGTCAATGTTCCGTTACCTTGTTGAGCGGACGTTTCTAAAGTTCGCACGGACGTGGTTCCAACAGCAACGATTCGTCCCCCTTCTGACCTGCAACTTTGAAGCCGCTTTACCACCGGATCCGTAATCTGCGCGTACTCGCTATGCATCTTGTGGTCAGCCAGTCGATTCACTTGAATGGGTCGAAACGTACCTAAGCCTACATGCAACGTCACTGAAACCAAAGCGACCCCTGCGGCACGTATTCTCGCAATCAGTTCCTGCGTTATATGAAGACCCGCCGTGGGGGCAGCAACCGAACCAGGCGTACGAGCATAAACGGTTTGGTACCGATCCTTGTCGACCGAGGTCATCTGTCCATCGCGAATGTAAGGTGGCAAAGGAACTCGGCCGTTCGCTTCCAACAATTCCAGCCAAGGCAGTTCCGGTTCCGCCCGAAGAAGTACGTGCCCCCGCTCCGAACCAGCCACCACCACCAACCGCTGCACTTCGCGTCCATCTGGGTCTCTCAAAACGATTGACTCACCAGGCTGAATGTAGCCTCGCGATTTGCAAATCAGTTCCGCAACGCCATTCTCTTCTCGCAAAAAGAGCCCTTCCCAACGTCCACGAGTCTTCTCGCGATATCCCACCAGCCTCGCGGGTATCACACGCGAATCATTGACGACCATTGCGTCCCCAGCTCGCAGAAAGTCCGGCAAGTCTTTCACAGACGCATGATCAATCCTACCGCTGGACCGATGGATAATCATCATGCGAGAATCCGTTCTTCTCGCGGTAGGCTCCTGAGCGATCAGCTCGCGCGGCAGTTCAAAGTTGTAGTCATCCAGCTCGTTCTTTTCTGATTCATTACTCGAAGCGGTTGTCACTCGTTTTCATATCCATCTAGGGTGAAGCAATCCAACTGGAGAGATCAATCCGGGGCGGGGTCGGTGCGATCGGGGCGATCGCCCCTCCGGCCTTACCCCAAAAACCCCGCACTCGAAACCCTCATCTTTTGTATTATCCTGAATTTGCTTGGATCGGAAAGTATGAACAAGGGTGTCCTTTCTGTCTATTCGAAGTCGCAACTTTGACCGTGCTGGCGGCGTCCAAGTTTCTAGCGCAATGAAACTCAACGCGGCTAGCGCCCGCGGCTCAAGTGAAATGCCGAAAGCAATCGGCTTACCGTATTGCGTTGCAGTATTATCGAACAATCCGCAAACTCGGAAGCTTGCTTTGAAGCTGTTGCAGTGCATCTTGCGTAACTGCTGTGTCGTTGACAATCAGAGTTTTCAAATGAGACAGAGCCGATAACTTTTGGATTCCAGTATCGGTCACTTGCGTCTTCCCAAGGTGCAAAAACTCCAACGACTTCAGGTAAAGCAAAGAGTCGATCGACCTGTCGTCCATCGCAGAATTATCATCCAAATTCAGCTTCTTCAGCCTCGCATTGGCGGGGGACTCGCACAGGATTTTAACAGCTTCGTTCGAAAGCTTAGTTCGCAACAGGTTCAGATCTTCGAGCTTTTCCAGTTGAGCTATGGACGCAATCGCATCCGCGTCCAAATCATTCTCACCTAGGTCTAGTGCGTTCAGATTTTCAAAACGGGCTATCCCCTGAACGATCTGCGTCGATGCGATGCTGGACGATCGCAACTTCATTTTGGTGAGACTCGCTGGATACGGGATTTTTGCCAAAAAGTCGGACGAAACGGACGTACCATAAACATCCAATTCCTTGAGCTTCGGAAAACTCTCCAACACTCGAAACCCCTCGTTGCTGATTGGTGCATGTCGCAAAGCCAACGTGGTGATGTTGGACAGGCTTTTCAATTTCAACAACACGGAATCGTCAACGGCCTTCCCGGATAACGTCAAGCTTCGAAGCCTGATTAACGGTGCAATGCTCTCAAGCCCCTGTTGGCTGAATCCAGTACAGTCCGTAATCTCAAGCAACTCAAGCCGATCGAGCGTAGCCAACTTGACCAGCCCCAAGTCCGATACGCTCAGAAACCGTAGACGCAAGCGTTTGAGCTTCTTCGAATCTGCAAGCACTTCGAACAATCGATCCGAACATTCGCATCTTTCTAAACTCAGTTCTTCCAAGGAAGGCAGCGAGGCAATCAGGGCTAAGCCCTCGTCCGATAACGGGGCTCCTTCCAGTTTCAGCTGACGTAATATGGGCCCTTTGGATAAGCTGGCAAGCCGATCCAAATCAATTTCCCTGCCCGAAAGAGCGATTGTCTGCGCAGATGTTTGCTCCTGGCTGATGGCAGGCAAGGCTGGGAAAATCCCTAAACCAATCGCCATTTGCAGGGTCCACTTTAAAATTTGCGTACGATGGCACGGTTTTTGATTTTGTATGTTCACAGCTTCTGGAGTTTGTTGGAAAACTGACAATGAAAAAAGTACCAATCTCGGCTATTCTAAAGTGTTGGGCAGAAGGTTGGGCAAAGGAACGACGGCGGCAACAGCAAGATCGGTTGCCTAAAGTAAACGCTGGTGTAACAACCTACAAGCAAAGACTTCTGCAAAAATGCAACCAGCACGAGCCAGGAAAGCTCGCAGAACCCATCCGCTTCAAGGTGAATGTAACGCATGTCAAACGATTTTGATGATGACCATGAAAATCAATTGGACAAGGCATTGCTGGAATTTATGCGACGCTTTGACGCTGGCAAAGCGGAGGATCGAGAAAGTTTTTATCGAGAATTTCCAGCTCTCGAAACGCAATTGCGAAAATTGCTGGACGCGGCTGACTGGATTGAGTCCATGGCCGGGCCAACTCTCGCAGAAAGCCTGAATAAGGACTCTTCGGTCTTAAATAGCGAGTACCAAACAGCTTCACCGATAGCAGTTCCGCCTGCGGATCCAAGCGCCGTCACATTGACCCCACCTGCCGTTCCATTTCAGAATCGTAATCGCTTCCAGCAGATTTCTATTGACGATTCGACGTTGCCACCTTCGGGCAAGCCATCGGACAACAGCCTCAACAGTCCACCATCGTTGGATAACTCCCATTCGATTTTGCCTTATCGATTTGGCGACTATGTTTTGGAACAAGTTCTTGGTCGCGGCGGAATGGGAGTCGTCTACTTGGCCTACCAAGTCCAGCTCGAACGACGTGTCGCGCTGAAGATGATACGATCCGGATGCTTCGCTAGTGGCGACGAAGTCAATCGTTTCTATACCGAAGCTCGAAGTGCTGCCAGCCTGACGCATCCCAACATCGTCACGGTTTACCATTGCGGTGAAATCGATGGTCATCATTTTTTTGCCATGGATTTTATTCCCGGTACCGACTTGTCGAAACGACTCGAAGCGGGGCCCATGGCGCCTCGAGTTGCCGTTCGATACGTGCGTGATGTTGCGAGAGCGATCGATTACGCGCACGAACAAGGCGTCGTTCACCGTGACTTGAAGCCCGCCAATGTTTTGATTGACGAGACGGACGCGGTCGTGGTAACCGATTTTGGGCTGGCCAAACAAATGGACTCGGATCAAGGGCTTACCGCCACCGGTGCCACGTTGGGAACCCCCAGTTACATGTCTCCGGAACAAGCGGCTGGACGATCGGAAGAACAAGGGGCATCGACCGATGTTTATGCGATCGGCGCAATCTTGTACGCCCTGCTGACTGGCAAGCCACCATTTCAAGCAGAATCCGTTCTGCAAACACTGATGCAAGTCATCCACCGCACTGCACCCACCGTTCGGCAAAGTCATCCTAACATCCACGTCGATCTGGATACGATTGTTACCAAGTGCCTGGAGAAGTCGCCATCGCGCAGGTATGCCACCGCAAAGGACTTAGCGGAAGATCTCGACCGGTTCTATCAAGGGATTCCTATCAAGGCTCGCCCACCGTCCTTTCCAAGACGAATCAAACATTGGCTCACCCACGTGCCGTTGATCGCAGCTATCACGGGGGTTCGAAATGTAGAACCAACTCGTTCCCAACGCATGGCACAGAATATCATGATTATCGGCCTACTGACGCTGATATTGCTATGGTTAACCAGCGGATCTTTTATCCAATACTGGCGCAACAACTCGATGCCCCGGTACGTAACCATCGCATCCGGAACCCCAGGCGGAATGTACTATGAATTGGCGGGGAGACTGGCGGATCGATTTCATGACGCCAGCGGCCATGATTCCCGGGTCATCGCAACCAACGGCTCGCTGGATAATCTGAAACAGTTAGAAATGAGCCGTGCTCAAGTGGCTCTGATGCAAGAGTCTTCTGTTCGGGCGGACCAAGTCGCCGTGGTCGCACCTCTTTTTTATGAAGCCTTCCACATTCTTGTACCGGGTTCTTCCGACACGCACCACGTCAGCGAACTACTGGGCAAGCAAATTGTAATGGGAGCCAAAGAATCGGGCACCCGCCAAGCTGCAACGCGTGTACTCAAACACTTTGGCGTAACCTCGGATAACTCGATCATTGTGGATGGCGACTGGACTCAAACAGCCCAGCTCCAGCAAGTCGACGCCGTCATCGCGGTCGTGAGAACAGGGCAAGCCGGCATTGTAGAACTTTTGAAGGAAGGCCGCTTTCGGCTGCTGTCGATTGAAAATGCCGCAGAACTAGCACTCTCCGAACCAATGTTCCGTTCCTTTGTCATCCCGGGCGAACAGTACGGGACGATCAATAGTCAGCCCATTCCTACCCTTGCCACAACGGCGCTCCTCGTCGTTCGCAAAGATGCGTCGAACCGTCTCGTTGAAGAATGCCTTAAACTTATCTACGAAAAATCTCCCGCCTCCGACGGCTTTATCTCACTGGAACTTGCAGCCAATTGGCAAGGCCTGCCCTACCACGAAGCAGCCCGAAAGTACTTTGATCGTTCAGAAGGTTCTCGATAATCATGCCAAACCCCAAACGCGATCGTTGGTATTCCATGGATGGCCAAAATCGAAGCCGGTACCAAGCTTCCGAGAATTCGCGAGGAACTCGCAAAATCATATCGCTGATTATTCTGCTGGGGCTGGTCTTGATCCTGATTCAGCAAACATCAGACCCCCAAAAGGTTGGACAGGTTGCCACCGCAATTGGTCTGCTTCCAACACCGAATAGCGAGGAACAAACGGACAAGGAAAATCAAGCAGCATCGAATAATCTGCAATCGCCCCCACGTCTCGATTCGCTTGATGGTGCTTCCTTGACGGATCGAGAGTATGTCTTTGAAAAGATTGCACTCCAGACAACGAACCCTACGATCGACGCGTTCGCAGATATTTGGAAGGCTGTTCTTCATCTGATCCCACCCGCTAATTTACAGAAAATTGCAAGAGTCGCGTTCTCCAATCCTCACTCAACGGAATTAACTCCAT
>Ga0247832_1004406_pt1 | contig 17648 bp, 15 predicted proteins | sample LaCruzMarch2015__10_FD_192407 | JGI IMG/M metagenome (GOLD analysis project Ga0247832, IMG submission 192407) | Freshwater microbial communities from meromictic Lake La Cruz, Castile-La Mancha, Spain - LaCruzMarch2015_4m | ecosystem: Environmental > Aquatic > Freshwater > Lake | place: Spain... | reverse complement strand
CAAATGACGCTTACCAACTTTTTTTTAATCAATCTCTTGCCAGTTAAAACAAAAATATTAACTTAGCTTTGTAACATCCCTGGTCTGGATTTGGGGAGTATTATAACAGTCTCTACTGTAAGCTGCACTTTGTCTAACGGAACCAGTACAAATTGTTATAAAATTGTTTCAACAAGTACCCCATCAGATCACACTATGGGGCCTTGGTGTCCAACAAATATTTCCGATGATGCAACCCAAGGTGGGATTTGGTTACAAAACGGAAATGTGTATGATGTAGATGGTGCATTTATTCAAAATTTAGCTACTTTTTACAATAATAATACTTGGCAAATGTATAATACCACAACAGGTGAAATTATCAGAACATTAACTCAAGCAGAGTGCGCAGCTGCAGCTAACCCAAATGTAGGAGTGCAATATCAAAATTATTGTGTAGAGTGTTTACCAGCTTATGTAGCCGGTATCACACAAACCTATCTATTCCCTGTAACGCCAGTTAAATTAACATCTTCCACCTCATTTGGGATGGGGCCAGGAGCAGTTGGGCCAACTGTGCGAGGGGTTGCATTCAATGGGGTGCGATTTGATGCTCCTGCTCCCGTAAATGCAATTTTAAATGCCTATACATTAGCTCCATTTGATGATGCAGGAGGACATATAAACCTTGCGGCAGGATATCACTACCACGCTGCAACTGGTTTATCTTCAAATATAGCGCAGTGCGACGAACATGCACCAATGATAGGATATGCATTAGACGGACATGGTATATATGCTCATGCCAATGAAGATAACACAGTACCCAATGATTTAGATGCTTGCTTTGGACATTATGATGCAACAAGAGGTTATCATTATCACGTTGACGCAGCAGGTAATAACAATTTTATTAATTGTATACATGGTGCATATGTAACTCAAGGTGGAAGTAATATTACCATTGATGTTGATGGCGATGGGTTTTCATTGTTGGAAGATTGCGACGACAACAATGCTGCCGTCAATCCAATTGCAGCCGAAATTGATGGAAATGCTATTGATGAAAATTGCGATGGTATATTTTGTACAATACTTTCTACTCTAGAGAATGAGTTAGGAAAAGTTGTAATCCTTTATCCAAACCCTATGAATAATGTTTTGAATTTTAGCGCGGACTTGCCTATCTTAAAAGTTGAAATCTATGATATGGCTGGTAGATTAATTAATGTAAAAACAGCACCAGACAACACTATTTATACAAATGATTTAAAATCTGGGAATTATTTAGTAAAAATTTATTCACAAAATGGAATTACAAATACTAAAATAATCAAAGAATAAGGACCCTAACGACCAACTTCTTCAATATAAAGACAGATTAAATTGAAAATAATGAATAAAACCATTTTTACAACTCGTTTGCTTTCAATTTTATTGTTTTCAGTGCTATTTTTTTCTTTTACGAATAAAAAAAATCATGATTCTTCATACGCTACTACCATTTTGATAGAACAAGAAGACGGCTCATGGAAATTACAGATTTATTCTGCCTTGACTGCTTTCGAACATGAAGTACACACAAATTATGGCAAAGATTCTTATAAAACACCCGAAGAGTTCAATAATTTGGTCATTCGTCATTTATTAAAAAATCTTTTTATTAATATCAATGGTAAGGAAACTGTGATTTTTAAAAATGCCCTTGTGAAATTAGGGCATGAAACCTTAGCAGTTTTTGATGTGGTCGGAATTCCAAAAAAAATTAGAAAAGTTTTGTTTACTAATTCTAGTTTTAAAGATGTCAATAATAATCAAAACACTTTAATGATTTTAACGAATGGAATGAAAAAACAAAGTTTTATTTTGAACAATATTAATCAACACAGAATTAAATTAAAAGTTTCAAAAAAACAATTCATTGAAAAATGAATTGATTTTTTTTCGATCTCTTAGTTTTCTTGCAAGAAAACTACCACAATTGGCGAAAATGAAATTTTAAAGGTGAACTTTAACATCTATTTTTGGTGGTGTGTAATAAGAATTAATGTAATTTTAAAATGTCAGTTTAAATTCGATTTATGACTCAAAAAAAAAGGTCGTAACTCGTTACAAATAAAACGTTAAATCAATTAAATTAAAAAATAACACCATGAAAAATTTATTCATTTTAGCAAGCATTCTAATGAATTTTGGATTTGTGAATGCGCAGGCCATTGTGATTGCGCAAGATGGGAATTGCAGTGAGGAACAAGTTGTTCTGTCTAACCTAAAAATATCAGATCTTAATGACATTGAAAAAGCAGAGGCTGTACAGGCATTAATCGCAGGTTCTTGTTATTACAAGGGAATCAAATTATGGGGTAAAGTCAAATTTGTAACATCCTACCCAGACTTTAAAATTCAATATGTTGAGTCTTATCCCGACATTAAGGTCAAATTTGTAACTACCTATCCCGATAAATGTGGCTTATGGCAAATTACAGATACTTATCCCGACTTCAAGGTTCAGGCGGTAAATTCTTATCGCGATCTAAAGATAAAAGTGGTGGAAACCTATCCAGGAGTAAATTAGTGATACAATCAATTTTATAAAACTATAGCTCCAATCTGTATTTAAAGATTGGTTCTAATTCTAATCTAATTATTAACAAATAAATAAAATGGCGATTCACATTTACTCAGGAAGATATACGAACAGCGGAGACATTATGTATTCATGGGATGGGTCTCATGTGTACAAAGGTCGCTACACAAATAGTCAAGATATCCTGTATACTTTCGACGGTAAACATATTTATCAAGGTCGTTATACTAACAGCAATGAGATAATGTACACCTGGGATGGATCACATGTGTACAAAGGCCGCTACACAAATAGCCAAGATATACTCTACACATTTGATGGAAAACATATTTATCAAGGCCGTTACACCAACAGTGGCGAAATTCTTTACACCCTTGACGGTGAACACTTATACAAAGGGCGATACACCAATAGTGGAGACATAATCATGACCTTTGATGGCAAAATCCCAATGTGTTTATTTATAATTTTTTAATCATTTTTATAAATAATTACTACCAAAATACTAAAGTAAAAAAAAGTTCAACAAACCATAAAACCTACTAAAATGAAAAATAGTTATGCATTCTTACTAACTGCCCTTTATTTTTTTCCCTTTGCTAGTTTTTCACAAGGCATCACTGTACAAGCCGTTTGTGGGGAGGGCACGTATGTAAATTGGCCAGAAATTAAAACAATGTATGAGGAAAGTGAAATGAGTGAAGGAGAAGGTCCGGGTTTTTTTTACAATGACTGCGACCAAGGAATTAGTCCTTTGCGGGCTTCGTCAACACTTGCTAATCAAGGGAAATTCAATTACAACATTAAAAATATAAACGACGACAATCCAATGACTGCTTGGGTTGAGGGTAGCGTTGACTATGGCATAGGTGTGTTCTTTGAAATTAAAGCTGCTGGAATCAATACAATTTACAACGGATACCAATCATCTCCCAAAAGTTGGATGGAGAACTCAAGGGTTAAAAAATTTAAAGTTTATAAGAATAATGTGGCGTTGTGCTACCTGGAATTGACCGATGAAATGGGAAGACAATCTTTTGAATTACCCGGTCACAACAATTACAATCCGGAAATGAATTATAATTTCAAATTCGAGATTATGGAGGTTTATAAAGGAACAAAGTGGAAAGACGTCGCTATTTCCGAGATTAATTTATCACTTTGTTGTGTTTCCCAATCTACTCAAATTGGTAACGCCCTAACTCCATTAATTGCCGCAGAAGTTCAGAAAGGAAATACCATTTATTCCATAAATCTAGAAACTGGGGATGTTGTTAATGCGGAGGTTTTAGGTGTTTCAAAACAAAGACATTTGAGCATGCTTGAAATTACCACGGATACCAAATCGTTGTCATTGACTAGTAATCATCCAATTTTCATAAAAAATTACGGATTTTCATCCATTGGCAGGTATATGTTAACACACCAAGTAAACAATTACGAAGATTTAATTGATCACTTAGAGTTCGCTATTTGGAATGAAAATACCTGCTCAATTAGTTATGAAAAATTAAAAAAAATACAGCTAATAAATGGTGATTTTCAAACCTATACCATTGGTAAGCTTAGTCAGGGTAATGCCTTTATTACAAACGGATTTATCAGTAGACTCTATTAAGTTATTGATTTTTACTGATTACGAGGCAAGTATTCATGATAATAAAACCATCCAATTTCTAAATGATACAGTCGACCAACTAATTAAACAACTATTTCATTTGTCCATTCAAACAATTTCAATTGGTTTAAATTGTAGGTTCAAAACCACTTAGGTTGTAATTTACTACTTTTGCTCCACCTATTTCAATAATATTTATTTTGGAATTGAACTTTACCTATCAATAATTGTTTTTCAAATATTAAATTATGAAAAAAACGTGCGTTTTACTCTTACAACTAGGTACTCCTGATAGTCCAAAAACAAGTGATGTTCGTCGTTACTTATCAGAATTCCTTAATGACGAACGTGTTATTGACGTTCCGTGGTTACTGCGAAAAATTCTAGTTAACGGAGTAATAGTTCCGTTTAGGGCGCCCAAATCAGCTAAAATTTACAAGGAACTTTGGGAAATTGGAAACGGTCAATCCCCGCTCTTAACTCATTCCTTAAATGTCAAAGAAAAGCTTCAACATCATTTTGACAATACGGAAATCACTATTGAAATGGCTATGCGTTACCAAAACCCTTCTATGGACTCGGTTTTAGAAAAAATTCGCCTGTGTAATTACGACCAAATCATAATTTTTCCACTATTTCCTCAATATGCCAGTGCTTCAAGTGGTTCTGCCATGAAAAAAGCCATGCGTATTATTCAAAATTGGTGGGTAATTCCAGAAATTAAAATTATTAGTCAATTCTACACTAATGAGGGTTACATCAATTCGATTATTGAAAATAGTAAAGAGTATGATTTGAGTTCATACGACCACATTCTTTTCTCGTTTCACGGTCTGCCAGAGAGACAAGTTGATAAAGTATACGAAGGCAAGGACTTGTGCGGCGACCAACCATGTGAATCGGAAATAAACGAAAAGAATAAATTTTGCTACAAAGCAACAAGTTATGCCACCGCTCGATTGATTGCTGACAAATTAAATTTAAAAGAAAGTGATTATACAGTGTGCTTTCAATCGCGATTAACCAAAAAATGGCTCCTACCCTTTTCCGATAAAGTAGTGGAAGAATGGGGCAAAAAAGGAGCTAAAAAATTATTAGTTTTTAGTCCAGCTTTTGTAGCCGACTGCCTTGAAACAATTATAGAGATCGGGACGGAATACCAAGAAATATTTGAGGAATATGGAGGGGAACACGTGCATTTAGTCAAAAGTTCAAACGACCACCCCTTGTTTATAGAGGGTTTAATTAATGAAATAAAAGAAAGACTGTAATAATTCAAAGCGAAAAGCAATCAAATAATAAATTTTGACTTCGCTACTTAAATTTGTAATTTTGTAACAATTAAAAATGAAAATATGATTAATACAATTGATAAAATGAGCTACAAAGTTAAAGACATAAGCCTTGCAGATTGGGGAAGAAAAGAAATGAAATTAGCAGAGGCTGAAATGCCAGGTTTGATGGCACTTCGTGAAGAATTTGCTTCAACAAAACCATTAGCAGGCGCAAGAATAGCTGGCTGTTTACACATGACCATCCAAACGGCTGTCTTAATTGAAACATTGATTGAATTGGGTGCCGAAGTTACTTGGTCATCATGCAACATATTTTCAACACAAGATCACGCAGCTGCGGCTATTGCAGCGAAAGGAATTCCAGTTTTTGCTTGGAAAGGTATGAACGAAGATGAATTCAATTGGTGCATCGAACAGACTATCTTTGGTTTCAAAGAAGGTAAAGCGCTTAACATGATCCTTGACGACGGTGGCGATTTAACCAATATGGTATTTGACCACTACCCTGAATTAACCAACGATATACGTGGTTTGTCCGAAGAAACAACTACTGGGGTATTAAGATTGTACGATCGCATTAAAAATGGTACCTTAGTTATGCCAGCCATTAACGTAAACGATTCCGTTACTAAATCAAAATTTGATAACAAATACGGATGCAAAGAATCATGTGTTGACGCTATCCGTCGCGCAACTGATGTAATGATGGCAGGAAAAGTGGCTGTTGTTTGTGGATACGGAGACGTAGGTAAAGGTACAGCAGCATCGCTTGTTGGCGCAGGAGCCCGAGTAATCATTACCGAAATCGATCCGATTTGTGCACTACAAGCAGCAATGGATGGTTTTGAAGTGAAAGCGTTAAATTCTGTAGTGCATCTTGGTGATATCATCGTCACAGCTACCGGAAATAAGAATATTGTTCAGGGAAGCCATTTCGAAAAAATGAAAGATAAGGTTATCGTTTGTAATATTGGCCATTTTGACAACGAAATTGATATGGCTTGGTTGAATGATAATCACGGTGCTACTAAAATAGAAATCAAACCGCAAGTAGATTTATATAATATCGCAGGAAAAGATATTATCATACTAGCCGAAGGTCGTTTAGTAAATCTTGGATGTGCAACAGGTCATCCATCATTTGTCATGTCTGCCTCATTTACTAATCAAGTTTTAGCTCAACTTGAGCTATGGCAAAACGGAGCTAACTACAAAAACGATGTTTATGTTCTTCCTAAGCACCTTGATGAGAAAGTAGCTCGTTTGCATTTAGCCAAAATTGGTGTTGAATTAGAAGTTTTATCTACTGATCAAGCCGAATACATTGGCGTAGCGGTTCAAGGTCCATTCAAATCTGATTTATACCGGTATTAATAAACAGTAATTCATTGAAAGCGAGGTTCTACCTCGCTTTTTTTTTGCGCAAAAATTTTGAAACCTTAGCGAGCAGATGTCGTTAGAAACAAAAGATTTTCAAAACAATGAAAAAAATACCGCTAATCGCTTCTCTCTTTGTATCGGTACTTGCTTTTAGCAACGAACCACCAACTACAAAAACACAATACAAAGAAAACTTCAAAGGACTTGCCATTAAACAACAACAACTTTACAATATCCCTGCTAGTATTACAATTGCTCAGGGCATTCTCGAATCGGGTAGCGGAAATTCAGAGTTAGCAAAAAATCACAATAACCATTTTGGAATTAAATGTCATTCGGATTGGTCTGGTGAAAAAGCATTTTACAATGATGACAAGGAAAATGAGTGTTTTAGATCCTATAAAAAGGTGGAAGATTCATACCTCGATCATTCGTTGTTTCTAACAAAACACGCCCGCTACAAAAGCCTATTCGAATTAAATGCTGCTGACTACAAGGCATGGGCACATGGATTAAAAAGTGCGGGTTACGCAACAAATCCTAATTATGCCTCTTCGTTAATCAATATAATTGAAGAACTAAAATTGTACGAGTTAGATGTATTAACACCTCAAATAAAACCGATTGTAGGCAATTCATTCGACGCCGAAATAGAAGTACATGAAAACAAAGTGATCTTTGTAAAGTCAAAAAAGGGAGATTCATACTACAAAATTGCAAAGCGGCATGGAATTACCCTTCACCAACTACACAAGTACAATGAAAAGTACCTTTCCATAGATATTTTAGAAGAAGGAACAATTATTTACCTTGCGCCTAGAAGAAATCATTCTAGAGTAAAGAGACATATCGTATTGGATCAACAAATGACCTTGCGAGAAATTGCCCAGAAAGAAGCAGTAAAACTCAAGCCCCTTATGCGTAAAAATGAAATCAATTCGCCTGATGAAAAACTACTAATTGGCGAAAAAATATTCCTGCGATAACTTCGACTGAAAAATAGTGTAGATTGTTGTTGTGTTGTTTGTTAGAAAGCCTCGTTCGCGGGGCTTTTTAAATTATTTTTATGGCAACTTGATAATAATTATTTACCCCACCTAAAACTTCATACTGAATATAAAAAGATTTAGTCCACTCGTCAAATGCTTTAAATTCATGCATGGGCACATTAAATTCATCGAAAAATACAATGTCTCCTTTTTTCAAATAGGGAGTGAGTAAGGTTAACACATAAAGAGTTGCCGTATACAAGTCGGCATCCATGTGGATGACTTTTCGCTTATCATTAGTAAAGGTTGCTAAAAAAGGTATTAACGATTGTTGAAATAGTCCGGTGTAAAACTGATGGCGATCACCAATAATGTTTGGAAGTTCTTCAGCGGAACTCATATCGCCTTTTTTAAATGGGCCCCAATCTTCAGGCAAACCAGTGAACGTATCAAAGCCATGAAAACGAGCATCTTCGTGGTCAATCTTATTCGTCCACCACTTGAAAGAATCGCCTTTGGAAACACCGAACTCAAGGTAATCTATGGGTCCATTCAAGGCCTCATTTTCAATAACATAATTAAATAATTTTTCACGATTACTGTAAGTAAAAGCAAAAGAATAAAAATCGCTCATTCCTTCCTTTTTATGAACCGCTATCCATCGCGATAATTTCGATAATTGGCCTAAAAAAGAAAGATAATGCGCAGGCACGATATAATGGAGTCGGAGCATAAAAAAAAGACCTTTCAATTTGCCCCTTAAAAAAAGTAATCTTCGCATAGTTTTTACAAAAGAAATCAAAATTACAAAAAAGAAAGACCTACAAAAAATTGATGTCTATTAAAGTATACCACTTGTATTTATAAAAACGCATTATTATTTGTAAATTCGTTTACTCAAAAAACTATGCGCGTAATTTTAGTATTGATTTTTCTTTTTTATTCAAGTACCGAAATCGCTGCTCATGCGTACTATTTTTCTTTCGCAGAAATACAATATAACCAACAAACTGCCTGCTTGGAAATCAGCATTAAAGTCGCTAGCCACGATTTAGAAGATTATTTCAGAAAAAAGGTGGTCGATATGAGCCTTGAAAAAGCGCGACTTATTGATAGTATTTCAACTAAAATAAATCAACTCATCTTAGCGGGTTTTGTGATCAAACAAGACAATCAAATCATTGAACTGACTATTCAAGGGTACGAAAATACACCCGATGGATTCACTTACTTCTACTTGACATCAGCTCCCCTATTTAAAGAAAAAGAAACTATTTTGACCTACGACTTGTTCATGGATTTGTATCCTGAGCAGCAACAAAAAGTAACGTTGTTAGGCAAAAAAATGGCTACCTACCAATTTATGCTATTTCAGCGAGAACAAATATTAAATTTTAATGAATTATGAGATCAACCTTTACTATTTTATTTGCAGTTAGCACTTTTTTTATAGGAAATACACAAAAAAAGTTTGCACAATTAGACATCGAATTACCAACGCCGAATTCCTATAGAAATGCAGCAGGTGCACCCGGACACGCCTACTACCAGCAGCAAGCAGATTATAAAATGAACATCACTATCGATGACAAAACACAAATTTTAAGCGGTATCGAAACGATTACCTACACGAATAACTCCCCTGACCAACTGGCTTATTTGTGGTTGCAATTAGACCAAAATATTTATGCCGAAAATTCAGACACAAAAATTATTGAAGTCGAAAAAATGGAGGATTTTAAGTCAATTAGCGATATAGAAAATAAGTTTTTTAAATATGACGGTGGATTTAAAGTAGAATCGATTACCAATACGCAGGGCGTAAAAATGAAATATGCAATTAACAAAACCATGATGCGAATTGATTTAGATAAACCATTGGCGTCAAAATCTTCGATTTCATTTCAAGTGAAATGGTGGTACAACATAAACGACCGAATGAAAGTAGGAGGTCGATCTGGATATGAATTCTTCGAAAAAGATAAAAATTATTTGTACACTATAGCTCAGTACTTTCCACGTATGTGCGTTTACAACGACGTAACAGGTTGGCAGAACAAACAATTTCTTGGGAGGGGCGAGTTCACACTACCTTTTGGGAACTATGAAGTAGCCATCACTGTACCTTCCGACCACCTGGTAGGTGCAACTGGAATTTTAAGCAATGCAAATGCGGTGCTGAACGAGGAACAAAGAAAAAGATTAGCTTTAGCAAAAGTAGCCGATTCGCCTGTTATCATTGTATCGCAAGAGGAAGCCATCAAGGCAGAAAATAATCCCTCCACGAAAAATAAAACTTGGCTATTCAAAGCGACTAATGTGCGCGACTTTGCCTTTGCCTCCTCAAGAAAATTTATTTGGGATGCACAAAATGCAAAGGTCGGAAACAACAATGTATTGTGTATGTCATACTACCCGAAAGAAGGAAATCCACTCTGGGAAAAGTATTCCACTAAGTTAGTTGCGCATACGATAAAGACCTATTCCAAGTATACTGTTGATTATACCTACCCCGTTGCTATTTCCGTACATTCAAAATCAATAGGTATGGAATATCCGATGATTTGCTTCAATGGAGGCAGGCCAGAGGAAGACGGTACCTATTCTGAAGAAACAAAATATGGCATGTGGGGCGTGATTATTCACGAGGTTGGTCATAATTTTTTCCCAATGATTATTAACTCAGACGAGCGGCAATGGACTTGGATGGATGAAGGATTAAATACTTTTGTTCAATATTTGACAGAGCAAGAATGGGAAAGAGGTTATCCCTCTCGTCGCGGCCCAGCCTACTTGATTGCTGACTACATGCGTGGAGATCAAAAATTCATATCACCTACCATGACAAATTCTGAATCAATTAACCAGTTTGGAAACAATGCTTATGGAAAACCGGCCACAGCGTTGAACATACTTCGGGAGACTGTGATGGGTAGAGAACTATTTGATTTTGCCTTCAAAACGTATTGTGAACGGTGGAAATTTAAGCACCCCTCCCCTGCCGACTTTTTTCGCTCGATGGAAGACGCCTCGGCTGTTGACTTAGATTGGTTTTGGCGGGGTTGGTTTTACGAAACACAACCAGTAGACATAGGCATTAGCCGAGTGAAGTGGTTTCAACTTAACACACAAAATCCAACTACGGAAAAAGCTTTTTTAAAAGAGTTAAATACCAATAAAGACACATTTATTGGTGACGAATTAAACAAAACAAGTATCGCTCAAACCATCAACGAAAAGGATAAAAATATTGATGATTTCTACGCAAAAAGAGATAAATATGCCGTTGATGCACTTGACATGAAAGAATACGATGCTTTTATTTCTAAACTTAGTCCAACGGAATTAGCAATTTTTAATGCAAACTATCAATATTACGAGGTAGTATTTGATAACATAGGCGGATTGGTTTCTCCATTAATTATTGAATTTACATTTGGGGACAACACTACAAAAATAGTTAGAATCCCTGCTGAGGTTTGGCGACTAAATGAAAAACAGGTAACTAAAATTTTCATTTTTGATAAAGAATTGACTAAATTTCGCTTAGATCCTTTCCTAGAAACAGCCGACGTTGACTTTTCAAATAACTCATGGCCAGAAGAGAAACCAATTTCTAGGTATCAAATGTACCAACAACAACGATTTAAAGGCAACTTGATGCAGAGAGAAATCGAGGTAGACAGAGTGAAAAAGAACTAACTACTTGTTTTAGACAACTTTATTGTTTAATTTCCGTCTGAATTTTTAAAGTTTTATTTTAACTAAATGGCAAAAAAATTACTAGTTGTCCTGTTTGTCTTTCTAAAAATTGCGCTGCATGCTCAAGCCGAGGACTGCACTGCACCAACTAACATTGCCAACGTAATTAATTATTGTTCTGGGAATGGCTTTTTTACCAATTCAGGCTCCATCCCTTCTACTTACGGAACACCAACTTGCTGGACAGCAACTGCAACCGAAGACGTTTGGTTTCAATTTACTGCTATCGGAACAGATGTACTGATTTCAATTAATGGCTCTGGCAACGGTGGAACAATGTTTCAACCAAGGTTAGCTATTTACGATGGTGTTTGTTTAGGTGTCTTAAATGAATTAGGTTGTTCCAATGGAACTCCGGGTGTGGGTACAACACAATTATATGAAGGTGCACTTACACCGGGCGTCAATTACCTTATCCGAGTTGCTTCTACGCAAGCTAGTGAGGGGTCATTTGAAGTATGCCTTAATAATTATACCCCAACATCAAATCCTGGTGCTGATTGTGGTGGTGCAGCATTTTTATGTAGTCAAAATCCGGTAAGCGTAGCGACTTTAAGTGGTGGTGGCTTGAACAACGATGAACCAGAACCTGGCACTTGCCTTGACGTTCCGGGTGTAGATGAAGGAAATTCTTCGTGGTTTTATTGGACTTGTGCAACCAGTGGACCGTTTACATTAGACATTACACCCATTAATTCAAATGATGATATTGACTTTATTTTATATCAACTTGCAGGAAATGATCCTTGCGTTGGAAGAACCCCCATACGTTGTTGTTCATCCTCGTGTTTAAATGCTACGGGTTCGACTGGTTTAAGCACAGCTGAATTCGATTTGAATGAATATCCAGGCTGTCAAGCTGGCTACAACGCTTATGTGCAATCGATTAACATGGTTGCAGGTATGAGCTATGCCATATTAGTGAATAATTTTAGTGCTAGTTCTGGTTTTACGATAACCTTTAATAGCAATCTACCTAATGGTGCAACGTTTGCTGGCCCAAATCCTAACATAGTAGCCAATCCATTAACTATTTGTTCAGGTGGGAATATTTCATATAACGGTTCCACCTCGGTAAATTGTGCTGGCGGACTTCAATGGAATTTTTTAAGCGGTGGAACTCCCACATCAGCTGTTGGCGCTGGACCACATGTTGTTACCTATACAAACCCTGGCAATTATGTCGCAATACTTAATGGATTAGATAACCAAGGATGTCTAACCATTGAATATCTCAATGTTGTTGTCAACCCACCGATTCAAGTAATTATCCAGCCATATGATACCATTTGCAGCGGTGCAAATGCCATAATTCCTATTAGTGGCAATCCGGCAGGCGGACTGACTTATACATGGACTTGTTCGAATAATCCAGCTATTACTGGCGCTTTCAATGGTTCTGGCGGCGTAATTAATCAAGTAGTAAACAACACATCTAATGCAACTCAAAGCGTCATGTATACAGTAACTGCTTCCTTGGGTGGTTGTACAAGTACCGATTCTTGTCAGTTAACAATTAATCCATTAATTGAACCTCAATTTTTTCCGGAAGGCCCTTTTTGTTTAGGTCAAATTCCATATCCGGTTCTACCTATTCAATCCGTTAATGTTCCTTCTATCGCTGGCACATGGAATACACCGACAATTAATACACTTCTATTGGGACCAACTACTTATTCATTCACCCCTACTCCTAATCAATGTGCTGACACAAGTACCATGGTAGTTCTTATTTCAAATAACGGTGCTGTTTCTTTCACCGCTGACACTACAATTGGGTGCAGCCCCTTGAACGTTACATTTACAACAGCAGATATTCCAGGTGCAACCTATACATGGTTATCAAACGGTAGTTTAATGGGTAATACCCCTGTCATCACGGAACAATTTACTACATCTGGGTGCTATGATATTGAATTGCAATTTAACTTGAATGGTTGCTCAGCAAACGCTCTAATGCCTGACTACATTTGTGTAGAACCCAACCCAATAGCGGCATTTAGTTTTATCCCGGGAGTTTTTGGAAACCCTTCAGAAACGATTAGTTTTCAAAATGGAACAGTTGGCGCATCCACCTATTATTGGGACTATGGGGATGGTAGCAATTCTAATCTAAGTGACCCAACACATATTTTCAATAATACATACGGTGGCTACTCAGTAACGCTTTACGCCTATTCAAATTCAGGTTGTGCTGATTCAGTAACGAATCCGATTGCCTATGAGGAAGGATTAATTTATTACATTCCTAACACCTTTACACCCGATCAAGACGAGTTTAATCAAACATGGAAACCCGTTTTTACAAGTGGTTTCGACCCATACTACTACGATTTAAGCATTTACAATCGCTGGGGTGAACTTGTTTGGATGAGTAATAATGTTGATGTAGGATGGGATGGTACATATGGAATCTCATATGCCTGCCAGGAAGGAGTCTACACGTGGAAAATAAACTTCAAAATTAAGGGCTTAGACGACCGAAGACTAATTAGCGGAACACTACATTTGTTGCGATAACTAATCTATTTTTACCAAACTAATATTTTCAGTCTGATCCCCCTTTCGAACACAAACCAAATAATGTCCTTGCGCTAAATCAGACGACTCACACGGAATATGATGAATTCCTTGTTCAAGTACTTGATTAAATAGCTGTTTAACGATTCTACCATTTTGATCAAGAATTTCACACGAAACAATTCCATTAGTAATGTTATTGAACTTTAAGGTGAAATTAGAAGGCGTAGGGTTAGGATATACAAGCGCGGTTGCCTTGCCGCTATCAATGTCATCAAGCCCAACATTACAACCTGATATTACACTATAATACGTGATTTGATGCTCAAATAAGGCCTGAACATCTTGAGCAGGAACCCCAAACCAATCTTTCAACAGCGAAGCATACACATTTCTAAAGTCGATTTGCATAGGTATGCCAGCTTGCTCATGAATAATATTTGATATTTGTGGATTTGGACCGATAATTCCCGAATTGATACACGAACCAAATAAAAATAGCGGTGCTGCATCGCCATGATCTGTTCCAAAGCTTGCATTGGCAGCAATTTGGCGACCAAACTCGGAAAATGTTAAGCCAGCTACTCGCTCTTGTAAACCTAGTAATTGCAAATCATCTTGAAAAGCAGCAATGGCGTCCGATAATTTCTTTAGCAATTTAAAGTGTGCACCATCCGTCGGATTCAAGGAATCAACTTGTCCATCGTGCGTATCAAAACCACTTAAATTTAGAATATAAACTTTTGTTTCTAGGCCTCCAGAAATCATTTGAGCCACATACCTTAATTGAACGGCCAAAGAATTAAGTGGATCATATAAGGTAGAAAGCGTATTTCCTGCAGTTGCTGCTGTATTAATTCGTGCACCGTATTCGTTTGCTTGATTAATTAAAGTCGCCACATACTCCACATTATAGCCAAAGTAACTACCATCATTGATAAAGCCACCTTCGTATAAGTTAAAACTATTTAATGGGTTAGAAACGGTGTGAGAAAAATTCCCCATAAAGCCCTGACAAGTAGCGGAAACCTCGGAGCCCATGCTGATTGCAAAAGGATCTAAGTGAGTTGGATTTGGGTATTGCTCCGGAAAATTGGGGTATGTAGCATCAAACTGACGACCTAACCAACCATTGGTTTGATTTATATCTAGCGAACCCGTTGACCATATATCTGCGGACCTAAAATGCGAACGATTTTGCTGTGGATAACCTACATTTTGAAGAATAGAAAGATTACCGGCATTGTACATATTTTTCATACCAGTCATTGCTGGATGCAGTCCAACATCTTGGTTGAGTGTTAACACTTGATTCTGTGGAATGATAATATCCGCCCTTTGTATCATTAAATTGGCATACTGGTCGATTGGAATGACCGTATTAAGTCCATCGTTTCCACCATTTAATTGAATTAAAATCAATACACGATCCTCTGCTCCTGTTGAAAAATTGAATAATTTTTGGTTAACTGCCTCCATCCCAAAGCCATCTGAGATAAACGGCAGGGACAAGGACGCTAACGATATATTCCGTACAAATTGTCTTCTTTTCATAACTTATAAATTATATCATTTGAAATTGAGGCATTTTGAACACACGATTTAACACAAATTCAATTCGCTGCCTAACAGGATCAAGCATTACTGGATTGGTGGGATCTGATAAATAATCATTGTACTGCAAAGTCCATTCAAAATCAGGTAGATTATTAGTTAGAATGGCTTTTAAAATCGTCTTGTCTACAAGACTAACTGTTTCCGGAAAAAAGACATCACAAATATCATCAATAACATCGGGAGCACTAGACGGAATTGATAGTGCATTTAAAAAGCCCATGGTATTTAGTTTGAAATTATTTCCTGCAATGTTTAATCCAGCAAACAAGATACCCGATACTACATCGAAACGATACTTTATGGTTGTGGAATTTATCCAAAGTTTTGAGTACGCTGGAACCTGATAATAGGCTGGCCATCCCGCTACGCTTGGCGGCTGAGCATACGATAAACCCATGTTTTCGGCAGCATAATAGATGGTTAGATACACATTGCTATTTCCAACTAAATCAAAGGTTGGGGTGGTTGATGTTGAATTTAGAACAGTAAATAACATGTCCAATGGATTTCTTATAATCGTCCCGCGTAAGGTTCCATAAAAAAAGTGTTCACTTAAAAATAATTCTTGTAATACAGACTGTATATTGTAATTATTCGAAATTAAAGTTTGTGCTAAACCAGGGATAATGGTGTTGACAACATCCTGAGACAAATCATAGTTGACGAAATAACGATACAATTTTGTACAAATAAAATTGGCAACTTGCGGCTGCTGAAAAATAATATCAATGTAACTCGCATACTCATTCCCATTGTTATTAGTCACGACAACATCATTAAAATGATAAGAAAGCTGCTTTGCTGTTGTATTGTGCAGAACAGGCGTATAGGTAGCAATCGTGGAGGGCATTGTAGCACTTCGAATTCCAGACACTTGAAAACCAGTCAAAATCTTTGATCCAGCTGCGACATCCATCTCTGTATAATAAGAATAATCACCGGCACCAATTTGATTCCCCTTACCTATTGTAAATAATTCCAATAATTCCCTTGCATAATTTTCATTCGGACTAAAAACGGTATTTGATGCACCGTTAAGAAAAATCAGCATAGACGGATCAATGGTAACGTCTTTCACTAATTGTTTGAAATCACCAAGTGAGTTCTGCCTTAACAGCGTAATAAAGTGATACATTGCCCTTGCCTCGGTAACTGCACTAACGCCAAAATGATTCTGCCAAAAGAATAACATTTTTTCAGTAATCGATAATGATTCTTGATTGATATTTTGCATCATCCATGCCGCCAAGGACTTGTAACGAGCAGTTTCAGCATTATTATTTGCCATTTGCGTAGCCGGATAAACAGCATTTACCCATGTAGCCCCTTGCGCGACAATCGTCTCACCTGCATCAAAAGCGAGGGGAGGAGAAACAACTGTAACCTGCAATAAAGAAGCTACTGTAGCAGGCAAACCATTATTTACAGCATCAAGAATCTGTTGATTTGTTGCTCCGAACATGGTTCGTCTTAACAAATGTCCGGCTTCCTTTTTGGTCCAGGGACCTACATATGGATTTAAACTCATTTCACAAGAAATTATTAATTACTTATAAATGTAAAAATACAAAAAGCAACCGCATAAAACCTAATTCGTATAGAAATAAAACAAAGGGTAATATAAAATTAATGAATTCTAAATAATCGATAAAAGTCTATTGTTGAAAAGATATAATTGATCTCTATTAGTTTTTTTCGCTCTAATTTATAAAATTTGAGTATTTTAGTAATTGTTTAATAAAAGACATAAATGATAAAAATATACGCCAAAACAAAAATTTTCTTTTTTAGTTTTATTTTTCTTCTAGAAACTCAGTCTCTTTTTTTATCTCAAACTGCTACTTTCAACTATACAGGAAGTGTCCAAACATGGACCGTTCCACCATGTGTTTTTTGTCTTA
>Ga0247832_1004402_pt1 | contig 17655 bp, 19 predicted proteins | sample LaCruzMarch2015__10_FD_192407 | JGI IMG/M metagenome (GOLD analysis project Ga0247832, IMG submission 192407) | Freshwater microbial communities from meromictic Lake La Cruz, Castile-La Mancha, Spain - LaCruzMarch2015_4m | ecosystem: Environmental > Aquatic > Freshwater > Lake | place: Spain... | reverse complement strand
ACTTACTTGTACTTGTGCCCCTAGCGTGGTGGTTTGTTAATTTCGAGCCTCTTCAAGCAACTTTTGATAAGATATTCAGTTATAGAACTAAGTATCCAATAGCCATACATATACACTCAGCAATGGGATGTATTAAATGTGTGGCTTTTTGGCTTACTATAATTTGTACCTTTGACTTCCTGCTAGCGTGCCAAGCGGCACTGCTCGCTTATATACTAGACGAATGTTTACAGAAGCTGAGATACTAATAATTGATAGCATAGAGGCACAGCCTGAAGTAATACGATATAGTAAGCACTCATGCTGTAAACTATTTACTATTAGAGTAAAGTATGATGGCCCACAGCCTAGGGAGTGCTTCTGTGCATCTGTGAGGAGGAGGATTTGGTATAAAGATTTTATAACCTGGTATGAAGGAGCTCTTAGACAAGTACATTAGTACCCATTACTACGAGGTCAAGGCCTACTGCGTTTACTTTCTTAGTAAGATGGGTAGTAATATAGAAGCTGATACTGTTATTAACAATTCTTACATTCATGTACTTAGTATCAACAATAACCCTAAAGATATTAACACTGTCAAGGCATACCTTCTAAACACAATTAAGTATCAGATACTATGGAGTACATCAAAGAGCCATAAAGATGATAGGGTAACAGCACTACAGCCACATGTGGATGATGTAGAGGATACAGATGATATAGATGAGAAGGTAAGACAGGACCAACAGTACAACTTTAATAAGTCTTTGATAGCTATTTACAGGTCTGAGATAACAGATAAGATACAGCAGATAGTATTTGAGGCATACATAGACAAAGGATACACTACAGCACGTGCTATGGCTACCTACTTCAACATTACACCTACTTCAGCTTACAATCTAATTAAAGAAATTAAACAAAATCTAACTTCAATACAATATAGGTATGAGACCATCACATATTTTTAGTATCTTAGCACTATTCTTAGGCCTTAGCACAGGCTTATCACTATTTATGCTTGACTATGTGTGGGCTAGTAGATCGGCAGCTATATGGATAGCTGTATATTATTCTTTTTTAATACTAAATGAGCATGAAAATCAAAATTGAACACTTAGGTACTGTAGTATCCTTCTATCATGGCAACTATACTACTACTGTAACCATTACAGAAGAGATGGAAAAAAATCACATGTATTGGATAGCTAAAGGGCTAGATTATATCTTTGAAGAGAAGCCTAAGGCAAAGTACAAAGGGGTAGAGAACGAAGATAAAAAAGAGAAAGATGCCGAGGCCTAAACTGATAGAAACTCCTGAGAAGTTAATGGAGATATTTGAGGAGTATAAAGCTCACTGTGCTGCTAACCCTAGAACTAAATGGGTGCTATCACAAAAGACTGCAGAGATGGTAGCAGAGCCTCTAAGAGTACCTTTGACTAATGAGGGCTTTGAGATATTTTGCTATAAAAACTACTCTGATGTGCATAACTATTTTGATAATACCGAGGGTAGATATTCTGCATACAAGACAGTCTGTTCACACATAAAGAAAGAAATCCGTAATGATCAGATCACAGGTGGAATGGTAGGACAGTTTAACCCATCCATCACCCAACGTCTCAATGCACTAAAAGAGCAAACTGATGTGACCAGTGGTGATGAGAAGATAAGTGCTATTACTGTTACTATAGTTAAGTAGTAGTAGTAGTTATTAACAATACAATATAGTATCTAACTAGGTACTAGCTTTTACTATAGTTAAGTAGTAGTAGTAGTTATTAACAATACAATATAGTATCTAACTAGGTACTAGCTTTGCTATGGATATACAAGCGACTGCCATCTTTGAAAAGAACTATGAGGCCATCTTAGGAGATAAGAGGTTTATTATAAATGAGGGGGGTAGTAGAAGCTCTAAGACCTACAGCCTGTGCCAGCTCATGATCATCTACTGCCTGCAGAACAACAACAAGGTGGTGTCAGTAATACGCAAGACCTTCCCTGCCCTACGTGCTACAGTGCTCAGGGACTTCATAGAGATCCTAAAAGAGATAGGGCTGTATAAGCAGGAGAGCCACAATAAGAGTGAGCACATCTACACCTTTGCTAATGGTAGTATGGTGGAGTTTTTTAGTGTGGATGATGAGCAAAAGATAAGGGGTAGGAAGAGGGATGTAGCCTGGTGTAATGAAGCCAATGAGCTTTACTTTGATGACTTCACCCAGCTTAACATGAGGACTGAGAACAAGCTAATCTTTGACTACAACCCTAGTGAGAGTGCCTCATGGCTGTATGAGCTACCTGCAGAGGAGAGCATAAAGATAAAGAGCACGTACAAAGATAACCCCTTCCTACCTGATAGTATTAAGGCACAGATAGAGGACTTAGCTAGAACAGATGAGGCACTGTATCAGATTTATGCCCTGGGGGAGAAGGCTACCTCTAAGAGTAACATCTACTCTAACTGGTCCTTTGTGGCTCATAGGCCTGCAAAGTTTGTGAAGTATGTGTATGGCCTTGACTTTGGTTACAATCACCCTACTGCTCTGATGAGAGTGTACTACTGTGATAATGATATTTACATTGAGCCTGTGATATATGAGAGCTACCTCACCACCACCATGCTCATAGAGAAGTTAGGCACCCTAGGGATAGAACAGACCGTAACCCTCCTAGCAGATTACTCTAGGCCTGAGATCATACAGGAGATGAACATAGCAGGGTATGATGTGCAGAACGCAAACAAGGTAGTTAAGAAAGGCATAGATAACCTTAAGAGCTTCGGAGTAATATGCCAGGATGATAAGGCACTGAGGAGGGAGTATGAGAATTACAAATGGAAAAAAATAGGGGACTTCATAACAGATGAGCCTGTCAAATTATATGATGATGCTATGGATGCAATAAGATATGCCACTACTCACATAAGGCAGGAGTACTACACTGAAGATAGCTACTATGCATTCTGAGACCATCCATAAGATACAAGTGGTGCAAGCCTACATCCACCATAAAACTGGTAAGCAGGTGCAGATAGTATTCAATAATCCTATGAGGGTGCAACAACATCTAGCCATGTTAGATCATGCATACATGATAGCGGGTGGCTTTAAAAACAATAACAGTAATGAAGCTAATATAGGTAAAGAGAAGTAATGGCCATTTTCGCAATAGCAACCCCACAGATATTAGTACCTGCATACAATCAGATCAAGTACATATACAACAGCACTAATGTAAACTTGTTAGGCTTCAAGTATATCTTTGATATTTATGAGAGTGGCACTACTATTCAGATAGCAGAGTACAGGGTACTGCCTACCTATGGCACAGGGTATGGTGAGGTAGATCTATCTAAGTTATTACAAGCTCAGGTAAGCTATGACCTTAACTTGACTAACACCTCAGTGTACAATGCTACTAACTCCCACTACGAGTATGATGTGCATGTGGGGGAGGAGTACTTAACTACTGTATTATACACTGCTACACTAGTAGCCTACACTATACCCCCCTTTAATGGAAGGGTACAGATAAATGTAGTGCATCCCTTTGTGGTAGGTGATCAGATTAACATCATACAAGGTGTGGGAGGTATAGCAGCCAACCCTGGTATGGAAGGTCTCTTCACTGTGCTAGTAGCAGGTGTAGGCTTCATAGTGGTGAACAGTCTCTTTAGCTTAGTTACAGCTCCTACTATAGATGGATCCATTACCTATGCAGATGGTCGTAAGACTATCACTAGGAATGTGACGCTAGACTTAGATAACTTTGTATTCAATGGTGCTAAGCCATGGGTGGAGATGCCTGCCTATAACTTCCAAGAGTACATGCTCAACAGCTTTAATGATCTGTTCTTAACAAGCTACCCAGGTGCTAACAAAAATATGTTTATGACTTTGTCACAGGATATGTGGGTAAATGCTGTAGCTAATGGCTCACCTACTGCCCCTGATACTATGGAGTTCACTAACAGTAATGGCAGTGTATTTGAAAAGGTAGTAACAGCTGTGGACCATGTTAGTGGTATATCTGTAGGGCCTAACAACTTTGGCACACTTACTCTTATCTCAGGCTCAGGTAACTTAATAGAGCCTAACACCACATTCTATGAGTTCAGGTACCTACGTAATGGTATACCTAGGAGTACATCATATATGATTAACATAGATAGAAGGGTGAGAACATTAGAGCACAGTATACTCTTCCTAGATAGGATGGGCTCATGGGGTAGCTTTGCCTTCACAGGTAGAGCATACGAAAGGGGCACAGTAACTAGGGAGGAGTTTAATAGAGATGTGGAGGGGTACATAGATGGCACTAACCATTGGACCTATGAGACCTATGATAGAGGACAGATGGCTACCTACATAAGCACTACTAACACCATAGACTTAAACACTGACTACATGACTGAGGATATGGCCTTGTACTTTACTGAGCTCATCTCATCACCATATACACTGTACAAGGTGAGCACCTATGAGAATGACTGTGAGATACCTGATAGCACTGAGTACATCAGCTGTAATATCATCACTAGTAGCTTTGATAAATTTAAGCAAAGGAATAAGAATTTAATTAAGCAGAGCATACAGATAAAACTAGCTAATAACGATATAGTAAACGCATAAGATGGTTAAGATACAACTAGCCACAGGCTACCTAGATGTAAAGGAGGGTACTGCCTTCCCCTTAAATTTTCAAGTGGGAGATATCAGGGATGTAAGCCAAAGGAAGGGTAACTTCTCTAAGACCATTACTCTAATAGGCTCTAAGAACAATGCTAACCTGCTTAACCAATACTATGATATTAACATAGTAGCAGGCACCTTTGATATTAACAAGCTCACCCTGTGCTCAGTGATACAGGATGGTATACCCATAGTAGAGGATGCCTCTATGCAACTAACAGCCATAAAGAAGCTACAGATAACAGATGGCTATGAAGAGCAGGTAGACTATGAGGTGTTAATCAAGGATAGCAAAGCAGATTTCTTTACAGCCATAGCTAACAAACAATTAACTGATATTAACTTCAGTGACTATAACCACCCTTATGATGCCTTCAATGTGGTGGCTAGATTTAGTAACACTGTAGTAAATGGCTTCAAGTATTTTCTCCCTGGCAGTGGTGATGCAACCTACAGCACTCAGGAGTTTAAGCCTGCCATATTTGCTAAGGTATACTTTGATAGGATATTTAGTGGTTCAGGCTTTACCTATGATTGGGCTAGTCTATCATATGATAGATTTGATCAGCTTCTGATCCCTTACAATGGAGGGGTAGATAACTTTGACTATAACGATTACTTAGTAAGAGCTGAGAGGATAGCACCCTTCACAATATCTAGTACCTTCCAATCATTAGGCCGTACAGATATAGGGGGGGGTAATTTCTTAGGGCCAAGCAATAAGGTAAACTTTACAGGCTTTACTGAGCTAGATGATATACAGAATATCTTTAACCCTGTTACAGGGGTATACACTACACCCTTTATCATAAGCAGTAACAATGCTCAGAGCTATGACTTCAATGTTACTATGACTTATTCATTAAGGATAGTTAATACTACAGGTGTTACTTGCTTTGGTGCATGGAATGGTTTACCAAGGAGTGTAAGATATGCACCCTATTTAGCAGTAAGTGCAGGTACACAGCCTGTAGTGTTCTCAAATTTATTCACTGCCACATCTGTACCTGCAGGATTTCTATACGCTGGCAATTCTGTAACCTGTCCTTTAACTGTGCTACCTGGCACTACTACTATCTTAACTCAAAACATTAACTCTACACTACCACTTAGCTACCAACTTCTATCAAATTTACAATCAGCTACTTTTGGTATCAATGTACAGCAACAAAATATACAACACCAAAATGGTACAAATGTTTTTGCGCTATGGAGATTGGGCTCAGTAACAGGAGCTGTACCTGCAGCTGGCACACTACGTATAGAGGCTGTTGTTAGTAACGTACAGCTCACCATCTTACCTAGCAGTAATGTGGTAGCTATAGGTGGCACAATAGATATGAATGATTATGTGCCTAAGAAGATTAAGCAGAGTGACTTCATTAAGGCTATCTTTAACATGTACAACCTATATGCTGAGGTAGATAAGGATCAACCTAACAAGCTCAACCTACAGAGCAGGGATGATTACTATGATGCAGGCACTGAGGTAGATTGGACTTACAAGCTAGCTAAAGACAAAGAGCAGGATCTATCCTTCCTACCTGAGCTCACCTCAAAGAAAGTAATACTCACCTATGCACCTGATAAGGATAACCCTAACACCACTTACACAGATGCCACTAACAATATCTATGGGCAGGCTGAGGTGGTATTTGATAATGAGTATGTAAAAGATGTGACTACTAAGTCCATACTCTTTAGCCCTACTCCTGTGACTAAGACAGTATTTGGTGCCTTTGTACCTATGTTAGCAGGTGCTGCACCACAAACTAATATACGTATCTTATATGATAAGACTATAGCAGGACAGCCACTAGCTACCTGTGGCCAGTTTTACATCTATGACTATGGTAGTGTAGGGCAAATTAACCTAACTAGCTACCCATTGGTAGGCCACTTTGATGATCCACTCACTCCTACCTTTGATATAAACTTTGCAGTGTGCTCATTCTACTACTACCAACCTACAAACCTAACTCAAAACAATCTTTACAATAGATATTGGAGGCGTACAATGGGGCAGATAAACAATGGTAAGATGCTTACGGCTTTGTTTAATCTTAGGGAGCCTGACATCCAAGCACTGAAACTTAATGATAAGATAAGGATAGATAACTCATGGTGGAATATAAACAAGGTAATAGACTATGATGCCAACGCTAACAAGCTCACTAAGGTAGAACTTATCAGCATAGATACTGAGGTAAACTTTACACCATTCATGGGGCCTAGTGGTCCTATCAAACCTACTACACCATCACAGCCCCCCTTCGGCATAGGTCCTATTGGTATGCTAGCCATGACAAGATTAAACACTACTAGAATGATTACCTCGAATGTTTTTAGCAATAACGCTACTGCTATGGTAATGGGTAGAGGTAATGTGATAGTGGGAGGCACAAGGTCTATGATAGTGGGTGATGGTAACATAGTAGGTACAGATGAGATATTTACACCTTCACTAAGAACTGGCTCTATAAATGGAGTACCTACAGGCATAGTGCCTAAGATATACATAGGCAACCTATCACAGCTTGCAGCACTAGATCCTGGTGTAGATATTATGAATAACAGCTTTAGTGATATAACATGGACCAGGATAGGAGTAGGTAACTACAGGGGTAGTATAGACAACTTTACACTAGGGACTATATTTCCGTCTGAGATTAGTGTGGTCATAAACAATGTAGTTTTTGATGGCATAGTTACTGCTAGCTACTTATTTCCAACTAATGAAATAGAGGTAACAACTTCACAGATAGGGGTAGGCTTTGTAGATAGCTACCTAAATAGTACCACAATAGAAATTAAATACTACATATAAAATGAATGAAGTAGAGATACCTATAAAATTAACAGGAATTGCAGCCCTTAAGGCAGAGCTAAAGGACTTAAAAAATCAAATGGCTGATGCTGTTAACCCTGATGAGTTTGCTGCACTTGCTGATAAGGCAGGTGATGTACAGAAAAAAATAAATGCAGTTAATACTTCTATATCTAGCTTTAAGAAAGGTAGTAACCTTGACCAAGCTAAGGCTTCATTTGAGGGGCTTACTTATTCAATAAATGCTTTAGATTTCACAAAAGCTGCAAAACAATCTCAAAATCTAAAGCAAGTACTAGGTGAACTTAAGCCATCAGATTTGACTAAGCAATTTACAGACTTTGGTTCTACCATTAAAAATATCGGAGGGGTTTTCCTTAACCTAGGCAGACAGCTACTCTCGAACCCCTATTTTTTGGTGGCAGCTGTAACTATTGCTATTGTGGCTGCAGTGGCTTTGGTTTTGCAAAAATTTGGTAAACTTCAAATGGTTATTGATATCTTAATGATACCAGTTAATGCTTTAATACAAGCCTTCAAAAATCTGACCGATTGGATGGGGCTTACATCTTTTGCTGCTGATGAAAATGCTCAAAGAGTCGAAGCTGCAAATAAGAAAATACAAGAAAGCTCACAAGAGAGAGCCAAGTCTACAGATAGTGCTCTAGCTCATGAGATAAGAATGGCTAAGATAGCAAATAAAGATACCACTTACCTTGAGCTACAAAAGTCGATGGTAGCACAGCGTGAAGCATACATACGTATAAAGGCAAACCAAAAAGAAATACTAAGTAAGATGCATGATACTTCTAAGGAAGGGATAGCAGCACGAAAAAAACTTAAGGACCAAATTAAAGCAGAAAATGAACTAATTAAAGCAGGGGTGCGAGAACGTGAAGCTATTAGAGCTCAGTCAGTAGTAGATGCTAGTAAGCCTGATAAGGTTGATAAGCCTGTAGGTGGTGGTGGTGGTGGTGGTAGCTTTGATGATGGCGCAAAGAATAGACTAGCAGCACAAAGAGCCTTTGCTGACTTTGAGATCAGTATTATTAAGGATGCAGGTGAGAGAGAGATAGCTACAGTCAATGAGAAGTACAAGAGGATGCAAGAGGACCTAGTTAAAGATAAGGATAAGACTAAAGCAGAAAAGCAACGATTTACACAAATATACTTAGCACAGCAAATAGATGAGCTTGACTTACTAGCAAAAAATAAGGCGAAGACTGAGGCTGATAACCTACTAGCAGGTGATAATATGATAGCTGAGCTTAGACTATCTATGATGGTGGATGGTACCGAGAAAGAGCTAGCCATGACTAAGAATAAATATGATAAGCTAAGGAAGGCAGCACTTGATAATATAACTCTTACAGAAACTCAGAAGGCAGAACTTACAAAGATATACAATGAGCAGGAAGTAGCTGAAAATACTAAGCGGACAGAAGCTAAGATAGCAGCAGATACCAAGGCACAGGTAGACCTACTAGCTTCACTGCAAGCGCAAGATGTAATAGCACAAGAGGCACGTAAAGCTAAGTTAGCTAAGGACCTTGAGACTGCTAACAATGATGCTGCTACTATTAAGGCTATCAATGATAAGTACCAAGCTGAAAGTGTCAAGATGGAGAATGATGCTGCAAATGCTAAGATAGATGCTGCTCAACGTGAAAGGGATGCTAAAATAACACTAGCCAGTGATATTGGTAAGGGTATTACAGATATAGGTAACATGCTAATTAAGGACCAGGCTAAGGCTGCTAAGTTAAATAAGGCTGCTGCACTTTTTCAATTAGGTGTAGACACTGCTAAGGCTATCTCAGCTTTAGTAGCAGCTGCTAACAGTAACCCATTAAATGGGCTAACAGCAGGAGGTGCAGGTATAGCTCAGTATGTAGGAGGTGCTATACAGATAGCTACCAACATGGCTAAGGCTAAGCAGATACTTTCTAACCCTGCAGGTGCAAGTGGTGTAGGAGGTGGAGGAGGTGGAGGTGATACAGCAGGATCTAACACTGCTACTGTAGTGCCACAAGGTCCTAACCTCTTCGGTAGTGCTAACACCGGTAACACAATGAGTGCAGGAGGAGTTACTGATACTAACATGACAGTTACTGCTGTAGTATCTGAAACTCAAGTAACTAGTGTACAGAATAAGATAAACAGAATTAATAAATCAGCAGAATTATGAACAGTCTACAAGCAATAGTAAACGAGATAACAGCCTTCTATAATGCACACTTACAGGTACAGAAGGTAGGTAGTGACTTTAAGGAACAGATGTACAACTTCTGTACTAAGAATGAGAAGTATCCTTTGGTATATATTGTGCCTAGTGGAGTGATACCAACTGAGAACACTACAGAGTTTAGCTTTGACATTTACTGCTATGATATCATACAAAAGGATAGAGCTAACATCATAACTATTTTAAGTGATACACAACAGATACTTAGTGATCTTAATGTGTACTTTAATGATAGCTCAGACTTTAGCTTTGATGTGGTAGGTGTGCCTACATTCTCACCCCTCAATAATGATCTACTAGATTATGCTGCAGGGTATCAGATGAGTATCACATTAACAGTAAATGATTGGACTGATTGTGCAGTGCCAATTTAAACAAATGACTTTTATAATATAATATAGGTATATGGCTAATGGATGGTGGGGTGATTGGAGACCCTCTTTACCTGCTCACACAGGAGACTTACAGGCAACAGATTTGATAGAGTGTACTTCCATTATAGGAGGGCTCCCTGTCAATACTGCTATTACAGGCACTCAAATTATAGCAGCTGCTAGTGGTGGTGGAGGTGCTTTATACTGCTCATCTGCCGTAACAATAGTAACAGCAACAACTAATGAAACTTTGATAGCTTCTGTGCCTATCCCTACTACAATAACCAATGCTATGCTTCGCTCATCTTTTACTGTAAGAGTAACAACTTTAGGTGGTGCTGCACCAAGAACACGAATAAGAATAGGTACTGTAGCTAGTCCATCACTTGCACAAATAACAGCTTCAACTCAAATAGCTACTAATGCAATAGGAAGTTTAGGGATGGTATCCATCTATAGGACTATGCCTGTAATAGGTGGTGCTTTAGGAGACATAAAAGCTCTTGCACCCGCAAGTAATGCTAATGCTGACTATGGTCAGTTAGCTGCTTTTACTGTTACTCCTAGAGACTTTACTGCTCAGCAATATTTATACTTTACAATTACAAATAATACACTAACTGCAGTAACTGAAAGTTATGGAGTGCTAGTAGAAATAATACAATAATGGGAAGATACGCTAATACAGGTGAGTTTAATGTGCTATATCCTACACGTAGGAAAATGGCAGCCATATTAAAGAGAATAATTATGAGTAATGGCCTATTTCAAGAGGGCACACTAGTAGATAGTATCAGAATAAATGCCAAGGTACCTACACTAGGTTACATAGAAATTGAGATCATTGCCATGTATTACTTTATCTATCTTAATAATGGGGTGCGAAAAACTAGTAACAAATATGGCCCTAATAGTGGATCTATACCACCGTATGATTTAGTAAGACAGTTTACTCAAGAGCTAGACAATGCAGGTATAACTATTGAGATATACTCGCAGTACACTGAATGGGTTACTAAAAAGTATCCCATTATGGACATAGCTAGAATTTTTCAAGGCAACAAGTCAATAGTTTACTCATTCATACCTATTGAACCACCTGCAGGCTTTATACCAGGATACCCATTAGATGTCTAGCTCTTTTTTCATGGCTAATATATTAAATACATAGGTAAGGGGTAGCCTACCTACCTTCTCACTCTTAGTTATATCACCATTGGTAAGGGTATAGATAGTACGCTCCCATGACCACTTAGCACTCTTACCCTCCTCTTCTATCTCCTTCAACTCTTCAGGGCTTAGCTCTATCTTCTCATCATCTGTGAGCTTATCATCTGCATCTACAAATAGGTTACGATAATTATCTAAGAACTTATCTCTAAACTTCAAGTACTCAGGGATGATACCATAAACATCTGTAATAGGTAAGTCCAAAAACTGCTCAGCTCTAGTATACAATTCATACTCATAGCCTTCCATCTCTATATCACCCCACTCCCCTGCCTTAGTTTGCTTGTACAGGATGGCACATATCTTATCTAAATTTGTGACGTAGTTATCATTAAAAAAGTAGTCGAGGTCTATGTACTCAAATAGGGTAAGCTGTGATAAGGGCTTAATGGTGTAGTGTAGTAGCTTGTGCTTATATCTATTGTGTGGCTGTGAGGTAGCCCAACTTAACTGATTAATATAGCTGATCATATCATCTATATCAAGCTCCTCTATCACCTCTATAGGCTCATCACTTAATATAGATAGTATCTCACTATTAAAGTGGTGTTGCCTATCTATTATAGATATTTCTATAAAATTTTCAACAGTTACATCACTCCACTGCTTCGGTAGGTACATTCTCCACTTGGTTTTTTATCTTGTTAGCAATGAACATAATATAAGGGATAGCTATACATGCCTTAAGTTTACTAATATTTTTAGCTTTTAGTTTTAGGTGTGCATCTGCATAGTGCTCTGTAACAGTAAGGTGATCAGCCTTAAACATAATAGCTAGTATTCCAGAGATATATCCTTTAGGTTTGTTAATAGCTATAGTTTCAATCAGCTTAGTATCACGTACTGTGAGCTTTAACTGTGCAGTGTATGTAAAGCCATCAAGCGCTATAGTTTCTACCACAGGATACTCAGTCTTAGGCTGCTCATTAAATTTTTTAACAATATCAATAAAATCAGCCACATCATAATCAAAGAACTCACTCTCAGGGATACCTAAGCTAGCAAAAATTTGCAGGTGTCTATCAATGTTATCTATCTCTTTGTTATTAGATATCTCACTGATATTCTCAAACTGCTCAATAGTCAGCTCTTCAATTCTGTTAGGGATCTCCCTTCCTAAAATAGTTACCATATTTAATTTTTTTACAAATATATGAATAATTATAATATAGGTATGGCAAAAGATAATTTACCTGTATACAAAATTACTATTGATCCTGAATACTCTGAAAATGGGGAGGACTTAGGTATAGAACAAATAGCTTTTACATCCACTCCTGCTATCAAAGTAATGGGTATGGCTTACAATAGCCAGGTTAAGCCTATGATATTTACAGATGATATTAAGTATCGCATAGTAGCACCTGCTTTAATCCCTATGGAGATATACAGAAAGGATGATGATGATAAAGAGTACTATGTATCTTTTAGTAAAGAAGAGATAGAGAAAATTCATGCAAAGTTTATGCAGGATATGAGTAACAAGGATCTCTTTAACCTAGAGCATGATACTGATAAGACTGTACCTGCTTATGTATTGGAAGCATGGATAGTAGATACTCCCAAAGAGGATAAAGCCTATTCTAGTTTTGGGATAGAGGTGCCTGAGGGGACTCTAATGGTTACAGCCCAGGTAACAGATAAAGAATACTATGCACAACTGGTAGCAGATGGGCAGGTAGGTTTCAGCATAGAAGGATATCTAGGTATGAAGCTCAAAGAACAGCAACAACTTAAACTAAATAATATGAATAAATTACCTGATGGTGAACACTTAATTGACGGCAAAATCTACGTTGTAGTTGATGGTGAGATCACTGAAATTAGAGAAGAAGAAGTAGTAGTAGAAGAGGAGGCAATGTCTGATACAGTAGTAGAAGAGGAGGAAGTAGTAGAAGAGGAAACTATGGCTGTAGATCCTGCTATGGATGCTGAGGCAATACTAGAAATAGTACGCCCATTAATTACAGAACAAGTGGATGCTCTTGTGGCTATGATCGCTGATTTAAAAAATCAATTAGAAGAGTCTTTAGTAGTAGAAACAGAAGAGGAGTTAGAAAAGGCTGTAAAGATGAGCGTACAGCAAAAATTAAGTTCATTTAATAAATTTAACAACAACAAATAAAAAACAAACACAATGAGAAAACTAAGATTTGATCTAAACATTGATGCTTCTGCATTATTAACACCAAACGCTGATGCGTTTTACGCACAGGCTTATCTTTCAGGTAGTGAAATTCCTGATAACTTCCGTACTTTACCTGGTATTAAGTACAAAACTAAAATCGGTACAGTTACTTTTGGTACTGGCTTATTAGCTACATCCCCTTGTAACTTCCCTAACCTTAACACTGATGACTTAAGCTCTCATGAAGTAGACGTATGTGCTTTGTCTGCTATGGCTCAAGTTTGTCAATTTGACTTAGAGCAGTCTTTTGTTTCTTTGCAAATGGCAGCAGGATCTAATGGTGATTTCACAGTAGCATCTTTCTTTAGCTTCTACTGGTCTGAGATGGCTAACGCTATTGCAGGACAAATTGAGTCTTTAAGATGGCAAGGTGATACCTTATCTGTTAATCCACAACTTGCTTTGTGTGATGGTTATGAGAAAGGATTAGCTGCTTCAGTTGTAGCAGGTGATGTTATCAATGGTGGTACAGGTGGTATCACTACGTTTACAGGTGTAGCTGGATTAGGTGCTAAATTAGCAGCTGCTTTTGCTTTGGTTCCTGCAGCTATTGCTTCCCGTACTGCTGACTTGCGTATCTACATGCCTACTCAATTGGTTAATATCTACCGATTAGGTGTAGCTTCAGGTAACACTAATGCATACATCACTCAGGATCTAGCTTTGACTTACTTAGGTATCAAAATAGTAATTTGTCCAGGGATGTCAAATGATACTTTTGTAATTACTTTGAAAGATAACCTTATCTATGCTTTTGATGGTGAGGGTGACTCTTCAGACTTACGTGCTGTGAACTTAGCAGATACTGTTGCTGAGCCTGTAATCAGAACTCGTGCAAACATGAAAGTAGGTTTCAGCTTTGTTAATCCTACAGATATCGTTTACTACGCTTAATACTAACTCATAAGGGGGGGCAACCCCCTTTATATAAAACTTAAAAAATATGCCTATAACTTGTACAGCCTTAGAAGGCATCGCAAAAAATTGCGACAACAACAGTGGTGGTATCTATGCGATATGGTTTATCCCACAAGATAACATCTCTTTAATAAATGAAAATATAGTATTCCCTAATTATCAGATAACAGCTATAACTTTAACTGCTCCTCTAGTGCTTTTTGAAAATTTCTTTGTAAGACGAAACACATCTAACTACACAGAAGAGACAGCCGTAGATTTAATTAATGGCTCTACTTTTGTTACTCAGACTATAAATGCAGTATTTCACAGACGTGACGCTGCTAAGTCTAATGCACTGAAGATACTAGGCTCAGGACAACAGTACCTAGCAGCTGTAGTGTTAGATGCTAATGGCAAATACTGGTACTTCCCCTTTATGCAGCTTACTGCTACTGGTGAAGGATCAGGTACAGCTCGTGCAGATGGCTCTAAATATACTGTTACCACAGTAGCTGAGAATGAGAATCTAGCCGTAGAGGTTATCTTATCAGGTGGAACTGCTGCTTACACTGCTTTAGGGTTAGTTTAATCTACTGCCTCTCTATTAAATTAGCCCTGCATATTGTGGGGCTTTTTTTATTTGTGAACATTTGAGCTTACAAATATAATATAGGTATGATATACATTGAGCAAGGGGTAGTTAATCAAGTGGTGCTTACCTTAACAGAAGTAACTACTGTACCCACCCCTCACTATCTGTTTGCTTTTACTAATGAGTTTAATACACTAGCTTCTACTCAGCTATTTACTACTGCTGATACTAGCCTTTACCCTGAGAGATACAATCTCTTTACAATTAATGAGCCTGTAGATATTATCTTAAAGCAAGGGCAGTTTATTTATCAGATTTATGAGAGCTCAGTACCCTATGTACTACCTTTAACTATTGCACAAACCACAGGAGTGGTGATAGAAGAGGGGAGAATGGTGGTAGATGGGCCAGTAGGAACTTCAATATACGATTAACTATGGCATGGTATAATAATTTATTCAAAAAACAAAGCTCAACACCTGAAGTGGTAGAAGGCTATCAATCTTTCAGCACTCCATTCTTACCTGTAGGTAAAGGTGATTTATCCCTGCCCTATGTTAATGGTAGATATGCCACTAATATGTGGGTGAGATTTGGTAATGATAACCTATATCCTCAGCTACTTAATCAAATGTATTTTTCTAGCCCCTTACATGGTGCCATAGTAGATTATAAAACTAATGCAGTGATAGGTGGTGGCTTTGCTTTGGCTACTGATAAACTAACTACCCCTGAGAAGCTAGAGCTTTATATGTTTGAAAGGAAAATAAAAATTAAACAAACGGTAAAAGCTGTTACTAGACAGTTAATTGTGCACAATAGGATCTATTGCAAATTATGTTTTGATAGTACCAAAAAACTAATTAAGATTGAAAACATATCGCCTGAAAAAGTAAGAATATCTAGGAATAAAGATATGTACTATCTATGTGAGGATTGGAGTACTAATATAGATGTAAGAGAGATTAAGCCTTATCACGTAGCATGCTCAGATTATGAGCAGTTATATTGCTATGAGATTCAATCACTAGGCCAGGATTACTACTCACTACCACAATATACCTCAGCACTTAACTTTGCTTTCTTATCAGGTGAGCTTAGCTACTTTGCTAAATCTAATATCCAAAATAGTGTTTTTCCTAGCTTTGCCATGATGTTTCCTAAGAGACCACAAAGCGAGGAAGAGAAGCACATGATTAAAGAGACTATAGATAGAATGAAAGGGGCTGCTAATGCAGGAAAAGCAGTTGCATTCTTTGCTAACTCAGCTGATCAACTTCCTAAGATTGAAAGCCTACCTACCAATGGCAATGATAAGCTATTCCATGAGGCATCTGCACTGAATACTGAACAGATTTGCTTTGCTCATACTATAGATCCTATATTAATGGGAGTACGTACCACAGGAAGCCTTGGAGGTGGTGCAGATATTAAGCAGGCTTATGTGATATTTGAAAAGAATGTAGTAATGGAGCTAAGAGGATGTGTGATGGCTATCTTTAATGAGCTATTAACCATCTCCAAAATCCCTGCACAATTTACTATTAATAACTTTCAGATAATAGATGAGAATATAGTAGAGCTTGAGGCAGATACTTCTAGGATTAATAATTTAATTAGTGCTATGCACCCTACTATAGCTCAGAAAATACTTGATAATATGACAGCTGATGAGATAAGAGCTTTAGCTGATTTGCCACCACTTACTAAAACCATTGTATAATGCTATACTTCATAACAGAAACTTACCTTAAAGTAAACACCCCTATCACAGCTAATGTAGATGTAACAGATGTTACTCCCTATGTAGCTACTCAGGCAGCACTAAGGATACAGCCTATCCTGGGCACCACGTTCTACAACTATATGCTAACTCAGTACAATGCTCAGACACTTAACCCTGATGAGATAGATCTAGTAGAATTTATACAGCCAGTGATAGCTTGGAGGAGTGCAGAGGATGCAGTATTTGGATTAACTTACCAACTTAAAAACAAAGGATTACAAACACAATCAGGTGATTACTCTGCTAGTGTATCTCGTAGCGAAGTTGCCTTTGGAATGGAACACTATGCACAGAAAGCATCATTCTTTGAGCAGAGATTAATCAGATGGTTACTAACTAATAAAAATCTATTCCCTATATTCATATCTACCACTAACATGGATACTGATCTTAGGCCTATGTTTAACTCATGTAACATGTGCAATCAACAAACATACACCTGCACTGGTATGTGTGGTAACTTTAGAGAGAATGGATATAACAACTCTATATTAATACTATAATGAAAACACAGCTATTAATTTTATTAACAACTTTTCAACAAAAATTTGTGCAACTATTAGCAGTTATCAGCTCATTCTTTTTGCCTATCTCAGGTATACTCTTTTTAATTGCTTTTGCTATTGTGGTAGATACTATTACAGGAATTTGGAAGGCTAAAAAACTAAAAATTAAAATTACATCGCGCAAACTTTCGGCGGTAGTTTCTAAATTAATGCTGTATGAGGTGGCTGTAATTGGTTTCTACCTGATAGACTTTTGGATACTTAATGATATTATTTTAAAGTTTTTTTCAGTGCCCCTAATGCTAACAAAAATACTTAGCTTAATAC
>Ga0247832_1004401_pt1 | contig 17660 bp, 6 predicted proteins | sample LaCruzMarch2015__10_FD_192407 | JGI IMG/M metagenome (GOLD analysis project Ga0247832, IMG submission 192407) | Freshwater microbial communities from meromictic Lake La Cruz, Castile-La Mancha, Spain - LaCruzMarch2015_4m | ecosystem: Environmental > Aquatic > Freshwater > Lake | place: Spain... | reverse complement strand
CGGAGAAGAAGGTGCCAGTGATTTGGCATCAGGCAGTACGCAAAGAGGTCGACCGGATATTTTTTCAGGGCTTCTGACAAAACTTGGATGACTTGCTGATAATCAAATTCATGAAAGAACATTTGGGATCGTTGCGCGGCACGATTGCAAACGTGAACGATTTCTCCGGGGGGACAGTGGCGAGGTTTTCTCGGCATATAGGATATAACTGCTGAAAAGTGAAAAGGGTTCGGTTTTTTTAAAAATATTTGGTGCCAGGCGTGGTGCCAGGTGATAGACCAGGTGATAGACTAGGTGCGGTGCCAGGTGATGGACCGGGTACCGACTAAGCTTTGGGAAAGACGAGATGGGTAGGCGAAGCGCATTGGTTCGTGCAGGTCCTGGAATGCAAAAGCCGGTTATTTTAGAAGTGTTTGGCAGAAAAGCTGTGCTTTCACCGGAGGCATCCTTACTCGCCACAATAGGGGATGCAGACCAAGTTTTTTATGAGCCATCCGTTTGTGGGCAGGTTTATTATATTGAGGGAGTAGGTGGTGCGGGAAGTAGGGTGAGCCGTTTAGCGACCCAGAAGCGTGAGGTGGCGGTTTTGGCGAAACCATCCAATCCAACTGGAGCTGGCCCCGGATCTCTGGCAACTGGGCAAGCTGATGATAAAAGCATGGAAAAGGCAGGGGATGCGGTGAAATCGGCATTTTGTGCGGTGTTAGACTTGCCTGATAAGCAACCCAGTACGAAGGCCAAGGTCTATCGTTTGAAGGGAAATCAGGATCCAAACGAGGGTGCTTGGGGTGGAGTGGCTGCCCCAGTTTCAGCGGGAGCGGGCAGGCCTTAAAAAAAATTCTTAAGCTTAGGGAGTGGCTGGAGGGCTAATTTGGTAGTAATACTCATCATATCGTCCGGGGCTTATTTCGGGAAAGTAGGCACGCAGGATGCTTGCAGCCTGATCGTGGCAAGGGTGTGAGGAATTTTGGGCGATCCGTAAAATCCTTGGTAGTTGATTCTCCATGGGAAGATCCAGCATTCTGCGCCAAAGGGCTTGTAGGACCTCTGTCCCCCAAGCCGGGTTGTCCAGAATCGGGTCCAGTCGATCCCAGGCCCATGCGGGGGTCAGGGATGCGATTTGGCCCACGAAGGCAGGGCGATCCTCAGAAGGGAGATTCCGAAAAACATCCCAAGCCCACTCCCATCCATTGGCCAAATCCTCAGGTGCCATAGCCATGTTGAGTAGTGAATCCGCGGCATCCTCATCCAACGGGGAGTGGGAAGGAGCGGATGGAGGTGGTGCCAGGGTGAATTCGCCTGGCAACAAACGGAGGGTCAAGCGGGGGTTTGCCTCCTCATCCTCTTTGGGGGAGGAGAGTAAACGGGTGGGAACAACTTCCTTCTTTGGAAGTAGTCGAGTAGATCCAGAAGAGGCACGTTCACCCGTTGGAGGCGTGTGGCGTTGACAGGACGAGAGGGAAACCATAAGCAAGAGGTTCATCAAAGCGAATTTTTGGGTAATACTTCTCAAGAAAAGCCCGAAATTTTCCCGCCTCAAAGACAGCTAAGGAGTGTTCGTGTAGGTATTGTTGGAGCGGATCAACCTTGGAAGATTAGTCAAAAGGATGGAGAAATTCGTAAGGTCGCCATAAAAGTTGGCATTCGTGTTGACGGTCTTGGTCAGGGAGAGGTTGATGGAAAGAGGTAAGACCAGCTGTTGGTTGGTTGCGGTTGTCGGGTTGGTCAACGACGAAAGAGAAGAAATTTTCAGGTTGATGATTTGAGGGAGGTAATTGGTGGCCAGAACTCCGTTTGTGCCGATAGTGTTTGTTGTATATTCACGAAGATTAGTCAGAAAGGTTCCCACGGTGTTGGTGTTCGTGTTCCCTGAAGCAAGGGTATACTGAGCAGCCATGTAGCGTCCGCTTGCAGAACTCCCAAGACGGGTGCGGTTAAAGAGGCAGATGTTGGAGAGTGAACCGGCGTTCGTGTTGGTTAGGCCCAGAATGGACCGCAGGTTGGTCACATAGTTGTTGGTCGTGAGGCGATTGGTGTTAGTTGCGCCGCCGTAATTAAAAACCAAAGGATCCAAAGCATTGATCAGGTTTGGCGTATTGGTGTTGGTGGAGAAATACAAAGCTAAAAATCCGACGGCATTGACGTTGTTCCAGTTGGTCGGCCAGCCATTAGTCTGGCTGTTGGTCGAGGAACCTGACGTGTTGGTGGTCAAACCATAGCTGTTTAAGTAAGCCGCCCTGGGGGAAAAATTGTAAATCACCCATTGAGCAAAGACGGGCATCGGGGAAAGCACAAAGAACGAAATCAGGAAAATTACCAATTGGTTGTGGTGCGCTTTTGTCATTCGGCAACTATAAGTTGGATTGTGTTGTTTTGTCAACAATCAAACCAAAAGGATCTACTGGTGGGGTAGGCGCTCTCAGGAAAAGACAATGATTTGCGTGCACGGCTTTAGATGCAAACGTGGGTCCTAAAATTATTACCAAAAACATAACATTTATTTTAGGTTTTTATTGACCAAAAGGATCGTACCTATAGGTAGCGTGTTGTGGGCGTATACTATATATTGAGAGGAATGGGCGAAAATTGTGGTTTTCAAGGGGTCGCCAAGGCGGGCTTGGGGAAAAGCTCGTGTGATTGGAGGACGGGTCACCCCAGATTTCCTACAAGGAGTCGTTTGCAGATGATTTCAAAAATTTCCCGTCTGGTTTTGTTCAGAAGTAGAGGTGTTCCAATCCGGGGTTCGGTTTGGGCGCGACGGGTCACCCGGCGGGTCGGCAGCTTGTTGGGGGTGGGGATCAAGCTGTTTGGGGGGGTTGCAGTGGTCGTGATGAGCACGATGCCGAGCCATGTCTGGGCCAACCCCGCAGGGGAGCAGGTCGTAGGCGGGGCAGCGGCATTTAACCGACCCGATGCGGCCACGCTGATTGTGAATCAAGGAACAGATCGGGCGGTGATTAATTGGAACAGCTTTTCGATCGCCAATGGTGAGCTGACCCGCTTTGTGCAACCCAGTTCGACCTCGGCAGCGTTGAACCGGGTGGTGACCGCCAACCCCTCGCAGATTTACGGCACGCTCCAAGCCAACGGGCAACTTTACCTCATCAATCCGGGCGGGGTGATGGTGGGGCCGGGCGGAGTGGTGGATGTGGCCGGGTTTGTCGCCAGTACCAGGGACATCAATAGCGAAGAGTTTATGAAGGGTGGACCGCTGAACTTTAAGGGGAACTCGGACGCGTCAGTGGTGAATCAGGGAAATATCACCGCCAGAGAGGGGGACGTATTTCTGATCGCCAAGGAGGTGAAGAACGAAGGACAGCTGATGGCAAAGGATGGGACGGTGGGGATGGTGAGCGGTACTGAAGTGTCGCTGCAGGCGGTGGGGCAGGGAAATTACAAGGTCAGGCTGATGGCGGCAGAGACGGACCCTACTTCGCCCCGAACCTCGCAGAGCGAGGGCGGCTCTCCTTCGCGCAAGGCTTCGGAGAGTGCTGCGGAGATTGTGAACGAGGGAGTGATTCAGGCGGCGAATGCGGTTCTGGAGGCGAAGGGGAGTTATTTGCCGATGGCGATCAAGAACACGGGGGTGATTGAGGCAACGGGATTGGTGGAAAACGGGGATGGCAGCGTGACGTTGACGGGAGGGGAGGGGGACATTCTGAATACTGGAGTGGTGGCGGCATTGCAGAGAAGTTTGGACGGGCAAAAAGAAACGGGCGGAACCATCGAAGTCACCGGACAAAATATCCTGCTAGCAGCGGAAAGCATTATGACAGCGGCGGGGGCAGACGGGGGAGGAAAAATCCGCTTTCGGGCGGGGGATATGACCCTTGTGGCCGGCTCTCTGGAAGTAACAGGACGGAGCGCACAGGCCAAAGGGGGAAGGGTTGAGCTTTTGGGTGAAAATGTCGGGCTTTTGGGTCAAGCGAGGGTGAATGCCGACGGTGGGGCGGGTGGGGGGACGGTTTTGGTGGGAGGGGATTACTTGGGTCGGAACCCGCAAATCGCCAACGCGCAAAACGTGGTCATGGGACCGGAGGCGGTCATTTCGGCGGACGCCAAGATACAGGGAGACGGAGGCAAGGTTGTTCTTTGGTCCGATCAATATACCGGATTTTACGGCACCATTTTTGCGCAGGGCGGACTTGAGAAGGGCAACGGAGGTTTTGTGGAAACCTCCTCAAAAATTAATTTACAGGCTTTTGGAAGCGGCGGGGCTGGAGCACCCAACGGGGAGCCAGGCCTATGGCTGCTTGATCCTGTGAATGTTGAGATCGTTGCTTCGATACCGGGAGGAGCGCAATATCAAAATGGAATCTTCGATTATGTTACACCAACCGGGGTGCAGCGCGGTTATATTTTCTCTCCAGGCTTACTTCCAATTGGCACTGGTGCCGTGCCTGCTCCCGGATCACAGATATTGGCGTCGTTTATCAGCGGACGCCTAAATGGGACGTCAAGTCTTGGTCCCAACAACGTTGCGATCACCACCGAAAATCCAGATCCTACAAATATTTACGATGGCGACATCACGGTAAGCGCGGGAATTACATGGAATCAATCTACCACCCTTCGTCTACGGGCGGATGACGATATTTTTATTAACGCCCCTATTAGTGGAACTGGCGGTGCGGTTTTGGAGTTATTTTCCCAACAGAGCGGATTCGATGCAGGGGATGTGGGTATAGCCACGCAGACGGCGAACATTGTAGTGGATAACCTTCTGCTTAATGGCCTAGGCGATGGAACGCTCCTGAATCAGGATAATAACTTCAATGTTTTGGCCGGGCAGGATCTTTTTGGAACCATAGGCGTTAGGGAAACCGGAGGATTCGAAATAGGAACCGTGACGGCAGGTTCGGTGGATGGATTTGCCTTCACCTCAGTGACAGATCCGCTAACCGGGACTATTGTTTACGCTGTCTCGGGTAGCAGTATAAATGCTACGACTGCAAATGGTATCGCCTTTATCCGAAACCGGCAAAATCAGGACGGAAGCCTAGTTTTTCCCGATCCAAACCTCGTTCTGACTTCCACCGGTGGCATCACTCAAACCCAGCCTATTTTGGTTAGCGCCGTAGTTACCGTCCCCGTGCCGACTAGTCCCACTAGCGCTTTTTCGCTGAACGTAACGAGCCTAAATGATGACGGGGCAGATATTCTGCTCAATAATTCCGGCAATGATGTGGATTTTGTTAGCCTCCGTACGCTAAGCGCGAATGGCACGGTCACTAGCGATGCGGATATTCGCTTTGATGATACAGATGGCTTTCGGATCACAGGTCCAGGAATGGGTATTTTGAGTGCGGGAGGCGTCATTACCATTGCACCAACGGACGGGAGCGTCGCGGGTGGCGTGATCACATCTCTTGGAACCATAAACTCTGCTACCGACACAGCCATCCTGGGTGGAGGTAACATTGTTCTGTCTGCGGGCAGAAGCGACACCTTTACTGGGGTAGTTTTAAATGGAGTTGTGGACCAGCTGGATGATCCTTTAGCACCAAGCTTTATTCAAGGGGCACGCATCGGTTTTCTAGGAAATCCAATTGAATACAACCTTTTTGGAACAACAGTCGGAGCATCGAATGATATTCAGCGGCTGACCGCCTACCTCACTGAAGGCGGCAACCTGAATTATGAAGACAGTAACGGATTTCAAATCATGTCCCTTGATTTCCGGACTGGGGAGGCCCAAGCCGACTTTATTCCGGGTGTCCGTTTGGCAGGCTCATCTGATTTAGCGGGTCTTGGAAACTTAAGATTAGTGACCCGTACTGGAACAGAATTCAACGGCATCCGACTCGCCGTGCCTCAAGGTCCGATTAACATTACGGATGGTGGACAGTTATTAAACGGGTTTATCACCGCCGCAACTCAATATTTTACCTTAACCCAATTCACCAACGACCGTTCTCCAGGACATATCGAAGCCACCGGTTCCGTTGAGATTGTGGTAAAAAACGGAACGGAAACCGCGAATCCGAATCTCAACACCCGGTTCACCATGGACGAAGCCACCCACATTTTCTCCGGGATGGTAGATGATCTTTCTGGTTGGGTGGGGGTCAACGGGGTCAGCGGCACAGTGAATGGCTCCGGGGTGACAATTGTCGCTAATAACATCGTCCTGGGGGCCGACACGCTTCCTTGGCTAACTAACCACGGCCTCATCATGACCAGTCCTTATGGGGGGACTGTCAGCTTTCAGCCTTGGGGGAATTCAGGGATTGATGACGTTTTTGCCAACAATGGAAACTTGTTTCGGTCGATTCAAATTGTCTCACCCAAGGCAGATTATGCTCAGATCCCCGACCCAGGCTTTTTCCAGCTCACCCAAAGCGAACTTCGACGTATCAATGCCGCGCGAGTGGTCCTTAGTTCGAGCGAAAGCACGGTCGGCACGCCTGCCATCGAAGTGCGCAGCCCTCTGAACCTATACGGATTGTATGCCGATACCTCCATTTCCGGGATTTTTCCAAATAACCCAGGCTATAACCGCATCGAGATGATCGCCACGGGGGCAGGCACGGATCCCGGGGTGGTGGTGAGTGCAGATGTTTCCAGTGATGTGAACCAAAAATCTTTGCAAATGTTCTTTTCCTCTCAGGACGGGCGGACGGTTATTAATGCAGGATTGCGGTCATATGGGGGAGATATTGGAATTCAGGGCCAGCTTATCGATTTGGGTGGGGCCATCAACGCCAGTTCCACGGGGTTGGTGGCTCTGTTGCCAGGCCAAGCCGGGCGTGACATCAATCTGGGCCAAAAAGACGACTTAAATGCCCTTGGTTTACTTCGTTCCGAAATCGCCCTGATCACTGCTGGGACGGTCCAAATCGGAAGTCTCCCGACCTTTGCATATCCGACGGTTCTTGAGCCCAATAGTCCGCAACTTATTCAAATCCTCGACCCAGCGACAGGTCTTAAAATTGGCAATTATTTGGGAACCAATCCCCTTTGGTCGTTTAACACAGTAGACGCCGGGGCGATCAGCATCACAGACTCCTTTGCCCGCTTGTCCCTGGACACCATGGCGCTGGTGACCTCCGCCGGAATTACCCAGGATCCCGGCGCGGGGCTAGAGTTGCCGGGGCTTTTTGTGGTCGGTGCTCCTGCATTGGGAACGGATTACCTGCTGGGAGGAAACCTTAACCGAGTCGACCGGTTGGCCGTCGCCTTGGCGGATACAACCGAAGAAAGCATCCCCACCGGGGATCTACTTTTCGTCAACCAAAAGGGTCTGATCGGCGGGAACGGGGGAGAGGTGGCCCGGAAACAGCAGCAGTGGACGGAGAGCCTGACCCGCTCCACCACCACCCCAGCCACCTATACTGGCGTGGGCTTGGTGGTGGCCAACGCCCTTTCGATTTCTGCCAAGGGTTCGGTAGGAATTTATGAGATCATGCCTGCTGGTCTAACCGGGCTGGGGTATATCGGCCACGTGGCGGCGAATCCCAACGTCGCCAACGAGGTGGCTGCCTCCAACGTGGGCAATCAGATCGGTAGGGTCGGGGGCTCCAGCATCACCAGCGGTCTGGCAATTGACGCCACAGAAAATGAGCTGGGGGCCAGCGGGGCCAACACGGTCTTTGTGGCGGCGGCGCGCGGTTTGGCGATCAGTGATCTTGATACTGGAGTTTTTGCCGCTGGTGGAAACGCTGGCATATTAAATAACGGGGGAACGGTGACAATCGAAGGAAACGCAATCGAGATTGCTGGCAGTTTGGATCGTTTGTCTGGAGACGACATCACCATCGACACAACCGGGGATGGGGTGGCACCGGCCGGTGGAAGAGTTGTGATCCGACCGGCCACAGGGCTGAACGGCTTTCAAAATCGGGCGGGAAGCGGGGCGTTTGACTACAATCTGCAGAACAGCCCGCTAGCCGGAGCACCGGTGGAGATGCGTTTTGGGCTTAACACCATTGACGGCATCAATGCACTCACCGGAGCACCTGGGCAATTTCTGGACGCCGGGTATGACACGGTATTCCTTTCGGCCACGGCTTTGAGCGAAACCGCCATTCGGGGCAGCACAGTCGAAATCGGCCGAAATTCCGATATCAGCACCGCCACCGGAAAATTCACCTTGATGGCAAGCTTGGGAACCCTAGCTAATCCTTTTACCACTCTGCTGCAAAACCTAAGTCTGATTTCCGGTGGGGCCGTGGAGACCAGCGATAACATGGCCGGAGGCATCACGCTGACAGTGGACGGCGGACTGGCCGTCCAGGCCAACGGCACAGTGGGTCTGGTTGGAGACATTGATCAACTGGCCGTGGATGCCGCCGGTGGGACGGAGAACCTCCGCTTCATCGATACCGACGCGGGAATGACAATTGGCACGGTGGACGATGTGGTGGGGCTTTTGGCCACCACGGTCTATCTGCAGTCGAATGGAGGGGGCATCGCCCAGGCCGCTGGAGCCACGATCCAAGCAGCGAGTGGCGGAATCGCCTTACGGGCCATAGGGTCCATCCGGTTGGACCAGGAGAACGACTTCAACCTGGCAGCCGCCTTTGCCGGAACGAATGGAGATCCTACGGGCTCGGGCACTTGGCAGCCCATTTACCTAAGAACCGCTGGGCCGCTAACGGTTAGCACTTTTGGCCCAGGCCAGCCTGGAGGCCAGCCGTTCCCCTTGGCCAATTCCGGCGACACACCGTTTGAAAACCTTCCCGCCGGCGTTGTTGGAATTCAGGGCAGCAATGTCAGTTTGTTGGCTGGTGGGGACTTGGTCCAATCTGACTTGGCGGTGATTCGAGCGAGTGAATCGTTTCTCGCTACGGTGTTGGACGGGTCCGATGTTGTCCTAGCTTCCACGGCGAACGAACTGGGTGTGAATCCGATCATTGCGGCCCTCAAGACAGATGGAACATTGGGAAGCATTGCCAACCTTGAGATCAAAACGGCCGGCGATGTCGCCTTGGGAGCTGGGGGCATCCTGGTTGTGGATCTGATCGGAGCCGGTTCGGGCTACACCTCAGCCCCCACTCTTACGGTCAACGGGGTCGCCACCACCGATCTGGTGCCGATCCTCGGCCTGCAAAGCATCGCCATTTCCTCGGGCGGTCAAGGTTACCAACAAGCTCCCGAGGTGAAGCTAAGCGGGGGAGGTGGGGTGGGGGCCCAGGCGGTGGCGATCGTGGATGAAAATCCATTAAGCGAAACTTTTGGGCAAGTCATCCGGATTACCGTGACGAACGCTGGCACAGGATACACTGGTAATGTAGATGTGAATCTAACCGGGGGAGGTTTCACGGAGGCCGCGACGGGAGGAACCGTCACCCTTGGGCTGCAAAGGATTAATGTGGTGGATCCCACCTCGGAAGGCTTTCCTTTTAGCAGCACGCCCACGATCGGCTTCATTGGTGGCGGGGGTAGTGGTGCGACCGCCACGGCCACCATCGGGGGCACCGGCGGATTGGTTCTAAGCGGAACCACCACGGTGATCGGAGGCATCACTGGAAATCTGATTCTGCAAACAGCTGGGAATATCACCAACGGTAGCGGCTTGGCCGTCGGCGGAACCACCACTCTTTCCGCCGGCGATTTGCTGAATCCCAGTTCTATTAACCTTAGCTCGGTTAACAACAATCTTGTCGGAGCCATTCAGGTGACCTCCTTTGGCAACACCACGATCAACAACGCCAACTCCCTGGCGCTTGGTAATTTTACCGTCGGGGGGGGGGGTAATCTGGTGCTCGGATCGCGGGGCAATATTTACCAGGAGAGCATCGGGGCGGCACTGGTGGTCACGGGCACCTCTGACTTTTACGCCACCAGCACCGCAGCTGCCGGGGGCACTCCCAACGGGGTGGTGATTCTCAACAACACCCGGAACGACTTCGTTGGAACTGTGACAGCGCAGGGCACGCGCATTGCCATTCGGGCAACGGGGGATCTTGACTTGGGAACCATGGTCGCGAGCCAAAGCTTGACGGCCTCGAGCCTGCTCGACTTGGGAGCGGGGACCATCACGATGGATGGTTTCAGCGGCACCGGCTCCGTGGCCCTGAACGCTGCGGTCGACGTGATTTTGACAGGTGCCATGAGCCTGACCGGCCCCCTGAGTATTGTCGGCGGCAATAACGTCGACCTGCTGGCGGTCACGGTTTCCGGCACAGGGAGCAGCAGCGTCACCGCAGGTGGCACCGTCAACTTGGACGGCAACGGCTCCTATGGCGGTAGTTTGAGTCTGTCCGGTGGCGGTGCAGGCACGGCGATCAATCAGGACGTAGGAACTTCACTGACCGTGGTGGGGGCCTCCACCTACACATCCACCGCCGGCGGGGAAATCGATCTGGTAGGAAATGGGCAGAATAATTTCAAAGGCACGGTCATTCTCAATCAGACCACGGGTGATATTTCTTTGAACAATGGCCAAAACCTCCTCACTTTGGGCAGCTCTGTGCTCGGCAGCGGCACGATCGTTTTTCAGACAGGAGGAGGTATCACCCAAGGCTCAGGAACAACAATCGAATCCGACGCGGGTGGCCTGGTCACCTTCAACGCAGGCGCTGGAGTGATTACATTAGTCGGATCAGGTAATAACAATTTAGCTGGGACGGTGAATTTGTCTAATACCGGGGCGAACAATGTTGAATTGACCAATGGCACAAATCCCCTGACCCTTGGAAATTTCATCGTTGGTTCGGGAGCCTCCACTATCAATGCTGTCGGTATCACTCAATTAGCCGGCACTGTCGCTAGTCAGGAGGCAGGGGCGGGGGCAGCTACCTTCAATGCTGGGAATGGCTTGATCAACCTTGTGGGTGGTGGAAACAATGATTTTACTGGGACCCTAAATCTTGCAAATGGCGGAGCATTTGCCGTTACCGTCACGGATGCGAACGGCATTTCGCTTGGGCAAGTAAATATTGGCACCGGGGCTTTTTCTCTAACCGCAAACACCGCCGGCGGGGCGGGAACCATCTCCCAAAGCCAGGCCTTTACCATCCAAGGTGCGACCACCTTGGCCGCGGGGGCTTTGGGCACGATTGATCTTGGCCTCGCCAACACCTTTGCCGGGATCACGGTTACGTCTGCCCAAAACGTGACCTTAGGAAATCAGGCAGTTAATGCAGGCACCTTGCTCTTTCCCGCCCTGCCCGCCACCCTGCAAAACCTGACCCTAATTTTCAACAATTCCCCGGTCACACTGCCTGCAACTAGCCTTACTGGGACGCTTTCCGTTACCGCTGGGGGGCTAATTGAGCAGTCTGGAATTCTCGCCGTGAGTGGAACTGCGACGTTTGAAACTGCCAACGCAAACATTAATCTTTCAGGTTTTGCCAACCAGTTTTCCGGTCCCGTAAGCCTTATCACCAGCGGCGGAGGGACAGTCGATTTGGAGAATGCGGCCAACTTGAGCTTAGGGACGGTGACCATGGGCTCGGGAAGCCTCGCGGTGAGCACCGCCGCCGCCAATGGGAATATCAATCAAACCGGCTCTCTAGTTTTGACCGGCAACGCCAGCTTCAGCGCCGGAACCGGCAACATCACGCTGAATAATACCGGCAACGATTTTGGCAACGTCCAGGTCATTGGCAACAATGTGACACTGGTCGACCGGACGGGTCTGTCGTTCACGGTTCCATCGACGATCGCGGGAACGCTTTCGGTCACCGCTGGAGGTGATGTGCTCTGGGACAACACTGCCGGCAACAGTGCTGGCTTAGTTACCATCGCCTCGACCGGTGATGTGGATGTGATTTTGGGGGCCGGTCAAGGTGGGGTCGGCCAACCCGGGGAGCTTGGACCAATTCAGGCCTCGGGAACATTTACCCTTCAAAGTCCAGATACCATCAATCTTAATTCCGGCGGGGGTGGTGTGGATATCTCCACCACCCAGTTACAAAAGTTGACCGTGGGATCGTTGGTCGTTGACTCGGGGGCTGATATTAATCTTGGGGATTTTTCCTCCTTGCCTGGGATTCCATCGGTTGAGCTCGTGGCAGCCGTGAACATTAATGGAAATGGGGTCATCGGAGTAAATGGTCTTTCCCTGACAGCGGGGGGCAGCGCGAATTTTTCGGCGGTAAATCAGGTTGCGAACCTTGGTCAGATCACCACGGGGGGTGGCGGCTTCACCTTCCGCAACGGCCAGGGCCTGTCCATCACGGCCCCCATCACTGTGACGGGTAACGTGGATCTCCGGGTGGCGGGACAGTTTTACAACCAGAGCGGTTCGGCACAGCCCTTTGGCGGGACGACAGGCAGCGTGACTGTCCGATCTCTTTCCTTGGCGGGGGGATTGCCCAACTTGATCTCCGGTCTGGCGGGTTTTTCCGTGGGGTACAATGGTAAGAACCCCGGGGGTAGTCGTGCAATGATCTATGCTGTTTCCCCCCTCACGATGTTTGCCCCATCGGGCACCTTCATCGCAGGAATTCCGGGAATCGACCTAGGTGGAACACAAACGGGGGGTGGTCAACTCAACACCTTCCTCACGGGTAGCGATAATCTGAACTGGATGATCTCCGATTTTGGTCGGTTTAATATGCCGACGGTGAAGCCGAGCGGGATGGATTATATTCTCTACCCGCAGAGGGTGGAGCCTGAGACGAGGACACTGCCTGCGGCAACACTGGGACAACTGGAGCGCGAGTTGGGAAGACCGCCCACACTCGATGAGATTCAGGCGAGAGAGGTGGCAGTACGAGAGGCGGCGATTGTTCGCAGTGGAGCAATTCTTGAGCGGACCAGCTTTGATGCAGTCGAGGATGAGGTGGATAAGCAGGAGAGCGCAGAGGTTCCAGCCCAGGTGATCGATGGTGGGAAACCGCAGGCGGGGGGACCCTCCGTCGCGCCTAACCCGCTTAGCGGAGGCGCTATGGAGGGCTTTGAGCCGCAAGCAGACGCCAGAGGACAGAGGTCAGAGGACGAAGTGCAAAAAGCTGAGGTCGGGAGTCGCCAGTCGGCTGGTGTTGGGCCCCAGGCTAGCAAGCAGACAGATAGTAAGAGGGATCCGAATGGGCCGATGTTAAGGAGTGGTCCGAAGAGTGCGGTGGCGCTGAGAGCCGAGCCGGTGGATGCGACGCAAATTATTCAGGCGGAAAGGGAGAGGGCGGAGGTGGGAGTGGCGGCGCCAGTAGCGGGGAGGTGAGTACGGACGAGCATCCTGCTCGTCCTAGGATGACCGAGACGGTCATCCGTACCTTTGGAGGGGCTTAAAGTTTAAAGTGGAGAGCTTGGTACGGACGAGCATCCTGCTCGTCCTAGGATGACCGGGGACGGTCATCCGTACCTCCGAGGGGCTTAAAGTTTTAAAGCTGGGAGCTTGGTACGGACGCGCGTCTCGCTCGTCCTAGGATGACCAGGGACGGGCATCCGTACCTTCGGAGGGGCTTAAAGTTTTAAAGCTGGGAGTTTGGTACGGACGAGCATCCTGCTCGTCCTAGGATGACCGAGACGGTCATCCGTACCTTCCTTTTGGTGACCAGCGATGGGGCCAGTGTTCAGGTTGAGAAACGAAGCCGGCACGAACGGGATTCATCACGATATATTTCCATTTCTCATTCAGGGATTCCGATCGCCGGATTCGATGATCAAAGAAGCCACGATGCCAGTGGATTTTTAGGTTCTTTGCTAGGTATCCTTTCCAAGAACCGATGACATGGGTGAGTTTGGATCTTTCTGGAACCTGAATCAGTGCGTGTAGGTGATCCGGCATTAAAAGAATCAGGGAGCAGTGCCAACGATGCAGGTGATGATATTTCTTGGCACTCCGTAGAATGAAGTCGGATCTTTCTGGCAGGCAGAGCTGGTTAAGATGTCTTGGGCGGGTGCAGATGGTGATAAAAAATTCGGGATATTCCACCCAGTTAGGGGTGTCGTGTTTTAGCCAAATTCGCACATAGGATATAACTGGATTTTAGGCGAAAGGATTCGGGGTGTGATGGAAGTATAAGCGAATTGAATAAGGGGTACGGACGAGCGTCCCGCTCGTCCTAGGATGCCCGGGACGGGCATCCGTACCATTGGAGGGGCTCAAAGTTTTAAAGTGGAGAGCTTGTGGTACGGACGAGCGTCCCGCTCGTCCTAGGATGACCGGGACGGTCATCCGTACCTTCGGAAGTGAGTCCTAGGATGACCGGGACGGTCATCCGTACCTTTGATTACTTCGCGGTGCCGTAGAGGGTGAGAGTTGCGGAGTTGAGGGTGCCGGTGTTGCCGGAAACGCGGTCGGCGATTTTAAGTTTCCAAAGGCCGCGTGAGTCCTCGCCCCAGTTGTGGACGGTGGAGAAGGTCCAGTCGGGGTAATCGGCCGGATCGGCGGCGTAGCTGGTATGTTTTTCGGCAAGGCGGCTGGTGGTTCCGTCGGCGCTGGTCAGTTGGATTTCGAGTTCTCCGCGGGAGGGGTGGGAGATATCGGTGGTGACGGTGGCGTGCTCGACGCGAAGGCCTGGAAGGGAGCGGGTATCAAAATATTTCACCAGTCCAGAGGAGTTGTTGTCGCGAATGGTGGCAGGAAGAGAAGATAAAGGGACGGAGACGGAAGTCATAGTGCCTAGATTGGACCAGTTTTTGGCGAGTCGGACGGCATCATAGGCGTTGATCAGGCCTGCCCCATACTTGTGGTTAAACCAGAAGCCGGCTCCGTTGCGAGCCCAGTCGGAGTCGCCAGAGTCATTTTTCGTGGCGGAGCGAATGTAGATTTCTTTCACATCGCGCCAGTTGAGGGAGGAGTTGGCTTGGAGGAGGAGGGCTGTGACGCCGGAGACGACGGGTGTTGCAGAAGATGTTCCGTTGAAGCCACTAGTGTAACTCGTATCTAGGTAATCCTCTGATGCTCCAGTAAAATTATAACCTTCGTCACCTGTGCGATCGGTGGTTGAGGTTCCTTGGGGGCGGGATGAGGAAAGACCATACACGTCGCCACCTGCCGGAGCCCCAACGATCAGAGAGGCCCCCGGGTTACTGTAATCGCATTGGCGTCCTTGGTCATTCAGGGCTGCAATAGGCAGAGTGTATATGGAGTTTTTTAATCCCCTCTGATTCGTATCCGCCTCCCTGGTCAGGTCGTTCCCACCTGAAAAAGTAATAATCGTACCTGAGTTAGCGGCAGAGGCCAAGGCCGCTTGAACAATCTCATCATCAGGCTGAAGTGAGTTTACTCTCGTTTGGCGAGACCAGCTGTTGCTTTTAATTCGGACCGCTGAACCGCCGTACGTATAGGCTTCGGCCTCATCCAAAGATGTGAAATTCCCTCCAATGAGACGGATGGGGGCAATTTTTGCGCTCGGAGCAGCACCGGATACGCCTATTCCATTATAACCAACCGCTGCGGCAACGCCTGCGACACATGTGCCGTGATTATCTCCAGCACCAGGACTTGGGTCATCGGATGCCCCGTCGTTGAAGTTAATCTTATATGTAGCGGATATATTGGCGGCTAGATCCGGATGGTCCATTTGAACTCCATCGTCCACAATGCCGATCGTAATTCCTGTTCCCCGAATGAGATTTCCAGAGGAGTCGCGCTGTTCCCATACGGGGGTGATTTTTGAATCGGAGGCTTTTTTAGCTCCGTTTTGTCCTCGGCCACGGATGTGCCATTCGTCTTTGAAATATGGGTCATCAGGAAGAAACTCTGGTTGACCGATAGACAAAAATAGCGGGCGGGTGTTAGTGATTCCTTCCGATCTCATCTTTATAGTGCTTTCTATGGCCTGCGTGGGTGTTTCGCTTGTAAAAACAAGAAATCCTTGTGCGTAAGCTGGCTCGGATTTTAAGCGTAAGCCGGCATCGGTGGCGGCTTGGATGGCGGCTTCGCGGTTATCGGTTTTGACCACAACATCGCGGGAGAGAATGCGACGGGTTTGATCGTTGTGGGGGGCGCCGACCGGGTAGAGGATGAGTCGGGTTTCCTGATTTTTTTCCAAGGCTAGGATGTTGGCGACGGAGGCGAGGGTAGAGGGTTTGCTGGACTCTTTGATGGGGATGATTTGGCCGACTCCATCAGGGGTGGGTTGATAAAGTTCGTCCACAGCAAGGACGTAGGAGCGTTTCCGGCCGTCGTTGATCTGGATTGGTTTTGAGAAGGTTTCATCGAATTGAGCCGCGGCTTCTTCATTGGCTGGTTGTAGGGTGGTATTGGCGACGAGCTCTGTCGCCGTGACGGATTCGGCGAGGCGAGGGGAGGTGGGTTTGGCCTGTGAAAAAAGGAGCGGGGAGGAGAGGAGTAGGGTCAGAGAGGCAATGTGTAGGGCATTGGTTTTCATAGCTAAGACATAGTTATTCACAATATGGATGCAATAGAAACCTTATAATTAATAAGTAAGAAGAGATTTTGAAAAAAGCAAGGGTACGGACGAGCGTCCCGCTCGTCCTAGGATGACCGGGACGGTCATCCGTACTTCGGAAGGGCTTAAAGTTTAAAGTAGAGAGCTTGTTTGGTACGGACGAGCATCCTGCTCGTCCTAGGATGACTGGGACGGTCATCCGTACCCTTCGGAAGGGCTTAAAGTTTAAAGTGGGGAGCTTGTTTTTTACGGACGAGCATCCTGCTCGTCCTAGGATGACCGGGACGGTCATCCGTACCCTTCGGAAGGGCTTAAAGTTTAAAGTGGGGAGCTTGTTTGGTACGGACGAGCATCCTGCTCGTCCTAGGATGACCGGGACGGTCATCCGTACCCTTCGGAAGGGCTTAAAGTTTAAAGTGGGGAGCTTGTTTGGTACGGACGAGCATCCTGCTCGTCCTAGGATGACCGGGACGGTCATCCGTACCTTCGGAAGTGAGTCCTAGGATGACCGGGACGGTCATCCGTACCTTTCCTAGACCCCTACTATTGGCACTTCTTGGGGTTTTTTCGACAAGTTGTTAATGCAGAAGGGGCAGAAACCTTGAGGATAGGGAGTTGGAAACGAGCCTTATCAGTAATGAGAAGGGCATGGTGTATCTTAATGGGTTGGACGCTTTTGGGCATATTTTCTGCTCAAGCGCAAGAGGGGGCCCCGGAGGATTATGCGGTGCCGTATCCGACAAGGAGTCAGGGACCAAGCGTGCAGTTTGGGCAGGGGTTTCAATCGGTGGCTCCGAGCATGCCGAGTCCATCGGAGGGTCGAATTAAAGTGGAGCCAAAGTTAGAGTCGGCCGATGGGGTGAAGGGACGCGAAGGGGTGGTGACGGCGGAGGTGAAGGCGCTGGTTTTTGTCGAGGTGGGAGAGCAGGTGAAACCGGACGGGGTTCCTGGATTGAGTGGGATTGTGACCAGTATTGAAATGCTAAAAAGGGAGGATTTTCGGGACAAGGTGGGGGTTTATTTAGGGAAACCGGCGACGATGGGGACGCTGAATAAAATCTCGCGGGATGTAATCGAGTACTATCGGCGGGAGGGGTTTCCGGTGGTGAATGTGATCGTGCCGAAACAGACGGTGAAGGATGGGGTGGTGCAGTTTGTGGTGACGGAGGCGAGGGTGGGGAAGGTGATTGTGGAGGGGGCGAAGTGGTTTAATCCGGATAAGTTCAAGGATGAGGTGAGCTTACGGGAGGGGGACAAGGTGGACGGGGATCAGTTGCAGGAGGATATTCGGTGGCTCAATACGAATCCGTTTCGGACGACCGATTTGGCGTTTCAGCCTGGGGAGGCAGCGGGATCTACGGATGTGATTCTGGAGGTAAATGATCGGATGCCCGTGCGTTTCTTTTTCAC
>Ga0247832_1004392_pt1 | contig 17688 bp, 11 predicted proteins | sample LaCruzMarch2015__10_FD_192407 | JGI IMG/M metagenome (GOLD analysis project Ga0247832, IMG submission 192407) | Freshwater microbial communities from meromictic Lake La Cruz, Castile-La Mancha, Spain - LaCruzMarch2015_4m | ecosystem: Environmental > Aquatic > Freshwater > Lake | place: Spain... | reverse complement strand
ATTTCAAACAACAATACTTTATCTTTCAAATCTACTTGTTTGAAAAAATCACTCAACAATGGTTTATAAGCTGCGATTTTTTTCTGATCTGGAAATTTAGGATTTCCAATGCTTCCACAATCAAACCAACTAATTTCCGATTGCGTCATTTTGTAGATGTTATGCTCTTTTTCGTTTTCGATTGGTTTTTTATTGGGAGTTAGACAGTATTCTTTTTTAAAATAAGGTTCGTGCGATACAACCAATTGTTTTTCACCGTTCACAACAACATCTAGTTCAATTCCGTCAGCTCCCATTTTAAGTGCTTCTTGAAAAGCGATAATTGTGTTTTCAGGAAAATTTCCTCGGCAGCCACGATGTCCGTAAATTGGAGTTTTTGTTGATTGAGCTAACATACTTGTCAGTTGAAAAAATGCGAATAGGAAGGTAAGAAATTTCATATTATACTTAGGTTAATTGGTGGATAATTTCGGAGTGATTTGGGAATTCTTTCAATAGATAATCGCGTTCAAAAAGTTCGAAATCAGCGAAATCGAAACCAGGAGCAACAACGCAAGAAACCAAACTATAACCCGTTGAATCGGAAATAGAACTTCCAAAAATTGTATGCTTTGGCACCACGAAATGCGGCTTTTCTCCCTTCGACAAATCAGTTCCGATTAATGTTTGATGGTGACCACTTGCGTCCAAAGTGTGCACAATCAATGGACTTCCAGCGTGGAAAAACCAATGTTCATCGCTTTTAATTCGATGAAATCGCGAAACATTATCAGAAGTTAATAAAAAATAAATTGATGTAACTAAATGTCGATCAATATTTTCTAGTATTTCAGTTGAACGATAAGTTTCCCTGTAAAATCCTCCTTCAGGGTGAGGAAGTAAATTTAATTCTGAAACAATTTCTTGTACTTTTTTATTCAATAGGTCCATGTGGTTTGTATCTGCCTCCTCCACCAAAATTAGGTAGAAAATATTTAAAGTCTAAAGATAAATAAGTTCCTTCAACTTCACCAAAGGCCGTCAATCGATAGTTTGCGTTTCTATATTCTGAAATTAATCCAAATAAAGGTCCAAGCGGTAGTCTTGCAGAGCCACCAATGTAGTAAATTCCAGCTTTTTTGGTTCGATATTCAAAACCTAGATTTGCATTCAAATCGAGACCAATTTTTTTATTGATGTCCACTAAACCGATATTGAAAAACTGATGAACACCGCCAACATTTGTTATTGATCCAATGCTCGAAGGTTTATAACCTAAAGCTAAGCCAAATGAAGCATTCATATAAAATTCATCAGTGAACTTAATGTAAATTAAAGCATTTATCGGAATATCATATTGGATAAAACCAAATTCATTTGTACCAACAAGACTAGAATCTTCATGAACCATATCCAATGAAAAATAGCGTTGTGTGAAGTTAATTCCTGTTTCAAAAGCAATTAATTCGGTTAAACCGGCACGAACGGTAGCACCGAACGAATATCCCATTTTTTGAGTGATCGTTGTTGAAAAGCTTTCATTAGATATTGTCAATGCTTTTTCTCCAATAAATTGGGTTGGGAAAATCGTTCTCACTTGAAAACCAAAATAATTTGGGTATTTGCCTTGATTTCCTAATTGACTAAAACAAATATTTGAGCAAAACAAACAAAAAATTAAAATTTGGTAGATTTTGAAAATCATTACTTTTGAGCGTTGTATTCGTTTATTTGTTTACCCATTTTGTGTTGTATTCAATCGGTTTTCTGTGTGCATTTGTCGGCCATTCAATTGATGGATAACCTAGATAAAACAAACCTAAACATTTATCTTTTTCGTCCAAATTTAGAAATTCATTCATTTCTTTAGCATAAATTAATTTGGGTGTGGACCAAAAACCTCCAATTCCGTATGCTGTGCAAGTCAAATGCATATTTTGAATAGCACATGCAACAGCTTCAATTTCTTCGATTTCCATGATTTTCTCTTCCACTTGTCTTTTCATTGAAACGGCAATAACGGCTGAAGCGAGTAGTGGACGACGAATTAATTTTCCAAGTTTTGCGTCATTTTGCTGATTTTCAGGAGTTAACTTTAAATAGGTTGAACCTAAAAATTGACTTAAAGTAGTTAATCCTTCTTCCATGAAAACATGAAAACGCCAAGGTTGTGTGTTTCCGTGAGTTGGTGCCCACTGTGCGTTGTTGAGCATGACTTCAATTTGTTCTCGATGAACTTTACGTTCTGAAAATTGCTCTGGAAAAATTGTTCTTCTATTGCGAATTAGTTCGTTGATTTCTGAGAGGTTGTAGCGCATTTTTTTTGGACTTTATGAGTGAATGAGAAATGAGTGAATGAGAAATGACTTTAGGATTTTAGGACTTTAAGATATTAAGACATTAGGTCTTTATGAAGCAATGAGTAAATGACAAATGAGTGAATGAGAAATGACTATAGGATTTTAGGATTTTATGAGTAAATGACAAATGAGTGAATGAGTGAATGACAAATGAGTGAATGAGAAATGACTTTAGGATTTTAGGATTTAAAGATATTAAGACATTAGGACTTTTTGAGTTAATGAGAGAATGAAAAATGAGTTAAATATTAATAATGTTGGAGTTGATTTGTTATTCTTAAAGACATTTTAATAGATTAAGTTTCTGTGCAATCTACTCAAAAATCAATTCGTCTATAAAAACCCATGTTTTATTTCCCTTTCCAAGGTGCCAATTTGGACAGAAACCAGGATTTTTAATAGTATATCGAATGGCTTTGATAGCTTCGTTTTGTATTTTAGTAGTGAAAGCAAAGGTCTTTGGATTTTCATCATTTGGACTTGCAGCTGGAATCATAATGTTTGGAAGCGCCTTGAAATTTATTCCGTCTGTTGAGATTTCTATTTGAATTTCAGAAGGAAGGAAAATCCAAGATTTTTGATCGCGAATAAAAGAAGCACCAATTTCTTTGATTGTTTTTAACGAATCAAAAGTGATTACTGCTTTCACATCTTGACCATTAAATCCTTGCCAATCGCCTGTTCTAAATTCTTTGCCTCCAAGAACACCATCAATCAAAGCATTTGGCCCAGCTGCTGCGTATTCATTGGCGTAGACTGTGCTAAGTTGTAGTTTTATACTTTGGTCTCTTTTGTGAAAATGTGCTGAAACCGTTGCACTTTCATACACATTTCCATCAGAAGTAGTTTTTTGAAGTTTTGTGTAAATAGTTGTTGAATTTTTAATGAGAAACGGTCGTTGAAAGTTTAACCAATTTTTTGCATCAAAACTGTACAAAAGGGTATAGGTATCACTTTCATCTAATTTTAAGTAAGAAATATCAATTTTTGCTGCATCGGTGAATAATGGATTATCATTAGTGATAAATGGTACAGGAACAAATTCAGCTGGAACTTTTGCCGAAAAGAAGTTGGTAGTTTCTAATCTTGGTGCTGGGTTATTTACCATTTCAAATTCTAAAATTCCACCATTCAATAATTGTAAATGGCTAATTTCATTGGATTTAAGAAGGTTTCCGTTCCATTTTATAGATTGCACAAATTTATTTTCAGGACTATTGTTTTTGCTACTAATTTCTACAAATTTCCCATTTCCTAAACTCATTTTGACTTTGTCGAAAAGCGGTCTCCCAATTTGATAATTCGTGTTTCCAGGCGCAATAGGGTAGAAACCCATTGAACTTAGCACATACCAAGCGCTCATTTGTCCACAATCTTCGTTTCCTGAAAGTCCATCTGGCGCGTTAAAATAAAGTTCATTTAAGATTTTATCTACGTACAATTGCGTTTTGTGTGGTGCTTTGGTAAAATTATACAAGTACGCAGCGTGATGTGATGGTTCATTTCCGTGCGCATATTGCCCAATTAAACCAGTTATGTCACTTTGAACGCGACCACTTAATTTCTTTTGGGTCGTAAATAAATTATCTAGCCAAACTTCCAACGAATCTTTTCCGCCAAGAAGATTGGTCAAAACTTCAATGTGTTGGGGAGCATAAACCGAATATTGCCAACTGTTCGCTTCGGTGAAATTGAAGTTTACTTCTGCTGGGTCAAAAGGTCCGTACCACATCGCCCCACGACGTGCTCGTAAAAATTTCGTACTTGGGTCAAATAAATTGATAAAATTATAGCTTCGTATATTGTAAATTTGGTAGGCTGAATCGTTTCCTGCAGCTTTTGCCATCGAAGCAATACAGAAATCATCGTAAGCGTATTCGATAGTTTTAGAGGCTGATTCTGGTTCTTCGTGTGCACTGATAAATCCTTTTTCGCTGTAAGGAATTTTACCGTATTCATCTAATTGAGAGGTTTTTATCATTGCAGCAAGTGCTTCTTTCGAGTTATAATCACGAAGGCCTTTCATGTAAGCATCCGCAATAACGGAAACGCTGTGGTAGCCAATCATACATTCAGTTTCATTGCCTGCTAATTCCCAAACAGGTAAATCGCCGCTTTCGTTGAATTGACGCAAAAAAGTACGGATAAATTCGTTGGTTCGCTTCGGTTGAATAAGCGTGTAAAGCGGATTAGTTCCTCGATAAGTATCCCACAACGAGAAAACGGTGTACTGATTTTCAGATTTTTCTATTTGATGGATTTGATTGTCTTGCCCTCGGTAACGACCATCTACATCGTTAAATAAATTAGGAGCAACATAATTGTGATACAAAGCGGTATAGAAAATCGTTTTTAATTCTTTATTTTCAGTTGAAATATCGATTTTACCTAATTCTTGATTCCATTTAAAAACAGTAATGGCGCGCACGTGATCGAAGTTAGCAGCTCCAATTTCAGTTTCTAAGTTATTTTTTGCACCATTTTCATCAACGGCTGAAATACCAACTTTTAATATGATTTTAGTAGTGGATTTTGGGTATTCTAACACTAATTTATGTTCTCCATTTTTAAAGATTTTTTTCGCTTTAGTGAAAGGAGTTGAACTTGTTAGGTAAAAATAGAAATGTTGATTTTTAGCCCAATCTTTCGAAATTCGATTTCCAGAGACAGCGTTTTTTCCAATCACATTAATAGCTGCGGATAACACTTCATCGCGATGGTCTAAATCAATGAGAATAAATCTTTTTTCTTCTTTCGTTTCAAAGGTATATTCATGAATTCCAGCTCGTTCAGATGTTGTAAGTTTAACTCCAATTTTTCCATCTTCCAAAAAAACGTTGTAAAAACCGGGGCTTGCTTCTTCTTTTGCGTGCGAAAATCGGGAGCCGTAACCAGAAGGTGATTTGTAACCTGGAACCGTATTTGGTTTTCCTGTTTGAGGTACAATTAATAAATCGCAATAGTCAGGAACGCCTGTACCACTTAGATGCGTGTGACTAAATCCATAAATAATTGAATCTGAATAATGATAACCTGAGCAACCATCCCAGCCTTCATAGCGCGTATCTGGACTTAATTGCATCATTCCAAATGGAGCTGTTGCACCAGGGAAAGTGTGTCCGTGTCCGCCTGTTCCAATAAATGGATTGACAAACAAACTTGGTGAACTTGTCGAAACTGAAGGTTTTGATAGTTTGTTTTGTGCTTTATCGCTTGCTTCTTGAATACTTGGAACTGTTCCTTGAGCAATGATACTTTGGAATTTAACTAGTATTAAAAGGGCAATTAAATAGAAATTTCTCATTTGAATTTTCGTTGATTGAGTGAGGAATAAGTTTTGTTTTTTTGAATGAAATAAGCCCACAAAATACTGCCGTCATATTTATAAAAGGCTTGTTTATCCGCTTTTAAAGCTATTCGTTTGCGGTACATTTTACCAAAATTTCGATACAATGCCATGTGAGCCAAAAAGACTTTCCAAGTAAAGATAAAATTACCTTCAGTCAAGAATTTCACAGCGGCAATCCCATCTAATGCCATTCTGAAAAATAATTTTGGAAACAAGAGACCTTGATGATTTTTCACAAGCATAAACAGGTTGTTTCTGAAATTTAAGTAAATTTTATTGGGAGAATTGTAGGCTAATGTTCCGCCACCAAAATGATAAACTACACTTTCAGGATTACAAACTAACAGATAACCTTTTCGTTGTAAACGCAAGCACAAATCAATTTCTTCCATGTGTGCAAAAAAGTCTGCATCAAAACCACCTGCTTCATGAAAAGCTTCCGAACGAATCAACATTGCTGCACCAGAAGTCCAAGTAACTTGCTGTGAATGACTGTATTGATGTTCGTCTTTCTCCACATTGTCAAAAATTCGACCGCGGCAAAAAGGAAAATAATTTGAATCTATGTGGCCACCACAAGCGCCTGCGTGTTCAAAATTACCTTTATGTAAGTAAGCTAAAATTTTAGGTTGGACAGCGACAATTTTTTCATTTTCCAAGCTTTTAATCAAAGGTTCTAACCAATTTGCTGTCACTTCAACATCGCTGTTGAGCAATAAATACGCGTCAAATTCACCTTTTAGTTGTTCCAGTGAATCGTTATAACCTCTTGCAAAACCATTATTTTCAGCGTTGTGAACTAATCTAAGTTGTGGGTAATTTGCTTTTAAAAAGTCAACAGAATCATCGGTGCTAGCATTTTCTGCTATGATAACTGTGTGTTTACCTGAATGTTGCAGAACACTCGGCAAATAAGTTTCCAAGTGTTTTCTACCATTGAAATTTAAAACAACAACTGCAACTTTCAACGTACTCATTTAATATTGTCTAAAAAGATCATTGCTATTTCCACCAAAGTGTTGCTGATAGTTTTGGTTTGGATTGTCAACATTTCCGTTGTTGGTATTACGTTTTGCAAGAATTTGTTGCCAGCCCAAATTTTTCGTTTCTCCCAACATATCTGAATGAAGTAAACGATAAGTATTGTTTACTAAATCAGGATTGTAGAAAATGAAGCGTTTGTTGCTGAACGAAGCAATTTTGTTGTAAGTCCAAATTTCATAAGGATATTCGGAAGGCGATGTTTCTTTTGTAACAACCGAACTTGGAGCACCATATTTTAAATACACACGACCACGATCGGTTTCAAATCCATCTTGGAAGTTATTACCATAAATTTCATTCACAAATTGAATTTGAATTTTGTATTTCATCCAAGCTTCGTAGCTGTTTTGAGGACTTGATTGCACCCAAAACGCTTGAAGATGTTTACGGTTTTTTTCAGAATTTTTTGTTTTTAAAGTTGCAATAATGTTCTTGATTTCTGCAGGTTTAGCAATTGGAATTAAACTTGCCAAATAAAAGGAAACGCTATCGTCGGTGATTGATTTTTGAAATGCTGGATCGAGTACCATTTGTTCTGGATTGAAACTAGCAACTACTTCATTACTGCGTTCAAACGGATAATTCTGTGTAGCCAAGACTTCCATTTTTCGATTCACCAATTCGACCACTAATTTGTAAGCGCCTGTTTCTAAAAGTTCTATATCGTATGTTTTGAAAATTGGAATCACTTTTTCGTTTTTTACACGCGTCATTTTTGTGTAGGACTCAATTTCAGTATCTGTTTTAGTATTGACGATTTTTTGAACAACTCCAACTAATGTATCTTGCAATAAATCAGCATTATAGATTTCAAAATAAGCTGGTATTTTCGTTAGGCTAGAAGAGTAAAAGTTTGAAATCCAAGGAATAATGTGATAACCTGATTTTTGGAAATTGGAGGCAACCTCCGAACGATAAGCGTATTCAGCAACTTCGATGTCAGAAATCGAATAGGTTTTCGAATAGTCTTCAATAGAAATCGGAACTTCGGCTGCAACAGATGATTTTTCTTTGTTGATATCAACTAAGTTCAACTTTAAATTAAAATTACCTAGAGGCAACAAAAAGCGACGAATTTCATAGAAATCATCTTGAACACTATCTTTTGATAGAGGAGATTCTAAAATATAAACATCTGAATTGATTTTATTTTCACCTTGGTAAATTTCAATTGAAACAGCAATTTTGGCTTGAATTCCATCTGTTACTGGAATGAATTTTGCAGTTGCACCAACAAATTGAAGATAAATTTCAATGTAATTCCCTGTTTCAGGTGCATAAAATTGTTTTGTATCCAAATAAGCTTTCAACTTGGAACCTTGCGAAAAGGAACTAAAACTTAGAATTAAAGTGAAAAGAATCAGAAAATTTCTCATACTAGATTTTAGTTAAAGGTAGAGATTTCTATTTATTCCTCAATATTTAGGCGAATTTTTTGTGCCAATTGACGATTGTAGGTCTCCAACAAAAATTTGAAATAGTTGTCTGTACTTTTGGAAATACATTTCGTGTAATGCTTGATGCGATGCTCAATATGATCTTGTATACTTTCTTGTATCAGCAAAGCATGGTCAAGGTTTTTAGCTGATGATTCGATTGCTTCAAAGTGGTTTATTAAGGAATTTTCAATGCATTTTTTTCCTTTTTCTCCGCGATCCATACAATTATAATAATCCTCTTTGATGTTAAAACTTTCAAGCAGCTTGATATCAATTATTTTCTCAAAACCTTTTGGAAATTCAAATTCGATTTCAAATTCCATGTCTTCCAATTCAGAAACACGCGATTCTAAAAAGCGATCTGGAAAACGGAATGCATCTTGCCAATTGATATAATCTTGCCAATAACCAAAACGACGCACGTTATTTCCTAAATCGATTATTGAAAATGAATCTTTTTCAGGTAATTTTCTCGAACCACGTCCAATCATTTGGTGGTAAAGCGTCAAAGAACGTGTTGCACGATTGATGATAATTGTTTTAACTGTTGGTTCGTCAAAACCAGTTGTCAAAATCCCGACCGATGTCAAAATTGCATTTGGCGTTTCACGGAACCAAGTCAAAACTTCTTTTCGGTCTTTATCACTAAAAGTAGAATCGAGGTGACGAATATTGTGTTTTAGCTTTTTAAACGATTCTTCAACTCGGCGTGAAGTTTCGATACCGGCATTGAAAATCAAGGTTTTTTGTCCAAGCGCGATTTCTTCATATGCAAAAATCAATTTTTCTTGCATGAAGTAATTACTGTACAACACATCAGAACTTCCAACAGTGAAATCGCCATTTGTACCAATTTTTAAACCGTGTAAATTCACATCGTAAGAATACGTTTCTGCATTCGCTAAATAACCGTTTTCAATTAAATTAGAAATCGATTCGCCAACTAGTAATTTAATGTAATTATCTTTTAACGGTAAGGCTTTGTTGCTACTCAGTGGCGTTGCAGTTACCCCTAAAATATTGCTTGTTTCGTAAAACTGGAAAATCTTACGAAAACTATTATAGTGCGCTTCATCGACAATTACAAGACCAACGTTTTCGATGAAATTATCATTTTCATTTAAACGATTATTCAGTGTTTCCACCATTGCGATAAAACAGCTGTATTCCTCTTGATCGTTTAGATTTTTAACTTCTGAATTAATGACTTTGTTACGCACACCAATTGCGTTTAATTGCTTGGAAGTTTGTACAGAAAGTTCGATACGATGTGTTAAAATCAATACTTTTTTTCCCCACTCTTCGATGTAACGTTTTGTTATATCAGAGAAAATCACTGTTTTACCACCACCAGTTGGAAGTTGGTAGAGTAAATTAAAATTTGCTCCGTTTTTGCGAAGTTCATCTAATACGTTGGTAACAGTGTTTACTTGAAAGGGGTAAAGCTTTTTGGCTTCGTATAAATCGAGATCAATCATTGGCGGTTGCGAAGTTGCAAAGATACGCCTTTATTTGTATTTAAAGGACAGTAAGCTAATATTGCTTATTAATTTACTAATGATTTTTTAACTTAGAATACTTTAAAATAGAATCTTTAGGTCAAATATTTTATAAGTCTATGAATATCAATTCTAAAAAGTCAATCAATAAACTTTGTTTCTAAATTAATACCCAACTTTATCCCTAACTCTTTTTAAGACTTCTTTTGCAACTTTCTTAGCTTTTAGAGCACCACTTGCCAATGCATTATCAATTTTTGATTTGTCAGCCATCAACTCATTGAATTTTCTTCTTGGCTCAGCAAACTTTAGTAAAATCAATTCGTAAAGCGCTTGTTTTGCATGTCCAAAACCATAGTTTCCACCCAAATAATTTGCTCGCATTGTTTCAATTTCTGATTCAGAAGCCAACAATTTATAAAGTGCAAACGTATGGCAAGTGTCTGGATTTTTAGGTTCTTCTAAAGGTGTGCTATCTGAAAGAATTGACATTATTTGTTTGCGTAGCTCTTTTTCTGGCAAGAAAATATCAATGTAGTTTCCGCGAGATTTACTCATTTTTTCACCGTCAGTTCCTGGAATCAACATCGTATCTTCTTGAATTTTTTCTTTGGGTTCGATTAGCGTTTCACCGTATTGAAGATTAAAACGTCGTGCAACATCAGCAGCCATTTCTAAATGCTGTTTTTGATCCTTTCCAACAGGAACTATTTCTGCATCATACAACAAAATGTCTGCCGACATAAGGATTGGGTAAGTGAACAATCCTCCATTTACATCGTCTAACCTGTCTGCTTTATCTTTAAAACTGTGTGCAAGCGTCATTCGATTGTAAGGGTAGAAACAAAGTAAGTACCACATTAATTCGGTTACTTCAGTCACATCACTTTGACGATAAAACACTGTTTTTTCGGTATCTAAACCAAAAGCTAACCAAGTTGCAGCTGTCGCATACGTATTCGAACGGAGTTGCTCTCCATTTTTAATTTGCGTCAAAGAATGTAAATCTGCTATAAATAAAAACGATTCATTTTCAGCCTGTTGAGCTAGGTTAATTGCAGGAATAATTGCACCTAAAATATTCCCTAAATGGGGTGTTCCAGTGCTTTGAATTCCTGTTAATATACGTGCCATTTTGAATTTTTTTTCAAAATTAGCGATTTCAATTGAAAGCAAAGGAGTATTGGTTTTAACAAAATTATTACATTTGACTATGAAGATATTTTTAGGATTAATTGCTTTAATGTGGAAATTATATATTGCGGTTATTTTTTCAATTTTTGCAATCCTACTTTATCCATTTTTCTTTGTTGTACTTTTCCGTCCGCAGTGGAAGAAATTTAGTTTTTACCTCTTCATTTTCTGGAGTTGGATGATGCGTATTTTTTGTTTTTACCACGTTAAAACAATTGAAAATCAAGAACTTCCCGAAGGACCTTATGTAATAATTGCAAACCACACTTCTTACTTGGATATCTTTTTTATGTATTCAATTTTACCAAAACATCCTTTTGTATTTTTGGGTAAAAGCGAATTATTGACCTATCCAATTATCAGTACTTATTTTAAAAATCTAAATATTCCTGTTTATCGTGGCGATAAAAGTAAAGCGGGAAGAAGTTACATGCTGGCTTCAAAAGCAATTGCTGAAGGTTGGTCTTTGGTGATATTTCCTGAAGGTGGAATTCCCTCTCATCAATGTCCGAAAATGGTTCCATTTAAAGACGGAGCATTTAAATTAGCCAAAGCCTTAAATGTTCCAATTGTACCATTGACGTTTACAAACAACTACGCTCTTTTTTCAGATCCTACAGAAATTTTAGGACCTGCTAGACCAGGTATTTCAAGGATTTACATCAATAAACCAATTTTAGTTGATCAAATTCAAGCGCTTGAAGTCAAAGAACTTAATAAAATGAGCTATGAATTAGTGAACGCTCCCATTTTAAAGGAACATCCACATTTGATGAATTAAATCAAGATTGTTGGTAATATGTATCGCTATCAAAACTTTTAAATTCATTGTCAATGTGTTCGAACACTAGCCTTAGTTGAATATAATAACTTTTCCAAAACATTGTAAGCAGACCCACGAACTGTTTCCCTCCTTTAGGAGGGAGTGAGGGAGGTGACTCAAAATCAATTCCCCTCCACAATCCCAATCTCCTCCTCCGTCAAGCCATACAATTCATACACCATCTGATCGATTTTCTTATCCGTTCGGTCGATTTCAGCTTTCAGTGCCAGCGCTTTTTGCTTGTTTTCTTCGAATAATTCCATCCATTCAAATTCGTCTTTTTTGCTTAAGGGCGTGCCTTTCACAGCTTTGATGGCTTTGTTCAACTCTTTGATGAAATCCGAAAAATCTAACTCATACCAAGTGGAAAGTTTACCCGAAAGTTTTTCAAGTTGGTATTGAGAACAGATGTAAATAGAAAGTTTTTGGGTTTGGGATTGAAAATCTTTGTTTAAACTCAACATTAAATCTGCTTTGTTTATAAAGGGTTGTTGTTCTGATAGGGATATGTCTTTAATCGGAAGTTTTAAAAGATTAACCTTTTTAACTTCAGCAAACAATCTACCTTCTTCTTGAGAAATTTCTTGGTATAAAAATTTAATTAATCGACTATTTAAAATGGAAAGAAAATATTTAAGACGATAGTTCTTGTTTTTAATTCCGATATTATAAACGTTATTTAAGTTTACCCATGAATTACTATCAATGTTGGCTATGATTGAATCTGCAGTTTGTCTTATAATTATTTTTTCATCATCAAAAAAAGGAGCACTTTCTCTTGGTTCCGCAAGCCACTTCCCATAGCTTAAAAACATAGAAGGTACTTGAATAAACTTATACCTGTGAAAATCTTTACCTATCACACATTGTACATATGTTTCATCAATTTTAACATTTGAAGTGTAAATTTTATTTGTTACAATTTCTCTATTTTGAGTAGGATAACCTTTACCAACTTGATATGGTTTTATTCCAACAATAATGTTCAATGTATTTTCAAGTAATAAAGTGTTCTTATAAATTTTATTAAAATCTAGTTTATTTATCGATAAGTAATATTGACCATCAAGTTGGACAATGTTTTTATATTCAAGACTATTAGGTTCTTTAAAAGCATCTGTTTTCGTTTTACAAAGTTGAACTTTTACATTTTCAAATTTGTTTTCTTCTTTAGAGATAATCCATGTCACCGAATCACCAATTTCTGCATCATCAAATACCTCAAAAAAGTATTTACTGATTGCAAATAAGGAATAATTAGAAAAGATTTGTCTTATTTTTTTAAAATAATATTGATTAGTAAATGTTGCAGGGGTAATAAAACCTAGAACACCTTTATCTGATAATAATCCCAAACCTTTCTCATAAAAAATCACATAAGTATTAACTTGATATTCGAAGGATGCATAATTTGTTTCAATATATCTTTTTTCAATTACATTAAGCTCAGCCCCATAAGGAGGATTCCCAATCACCACATCAAAACCACCACGTGCAAACACTTCTGGAAATTCTTTCTCCCACGAAAAGGCTTTATCTCCCGCCACTTCGGGGTCGTCAATCAAGGAGTTGCCACATTTAATGTTGTTGTTCAGAGAGTTCAGTTTTCTGCCTTTCTGAGCCGTGCGCAACCACAAAGAGAGCTTGGCAATTTCCACACTTTCGTCGTTTAAATCCACGCCGTAAATGTTGTTTTCCAAAATACTCGTTTCTACATCGCTCAAAATCATACTGTCACCCATCAATTTTGCTTGCAATTCGTCCACATAACGGTGTTCGGCAATCAGAAATTCAAGTGCTTGGTTCAAAAACGCTCCCGAGCCACAAGCTGGGTCACAAATCGTGAGTTGCAACAACCACGCTCGGTAATCGGTGAGTTTGTCTAAATGCGCTTTTTTGGTTTTGGTTTGTATCTTTTTGTCGTTGGTGTAATCTTCATCTGCCAGTTTCAATTCAGCTTTTTTCTCCGTACACAATTTCCCAACGGTATTGTCAACAATGTATTTCGTGATGTATTTTGGCGTGTAAAAAACACCGTCTTTCTTACGTCTGGTCTTGGTTTTGTCAACCGTTTCGCCTTCAATCTCCGATTTAATTTCGTCAATTTCGTTGAGTGAGTTTTCAAAAATGTGTCCCAAAATGTTCACGTCCACGTCGCTGTCAAAGTCGTAGTGGCTCATTTTTTCGGTGTACACGTGCAGCACTTCATCATCAATTTTCACATTGTCCAACACTTCATCGGGCACAAACAAACCTCCGTTGTAGGCGAAAATCTCAAATTCTGCCTCAATGGCATCGCCCGTTTTCTTTCCAAACGCTGGCAAAGTCACTTTCGCACCCACGTTCAAATCGTTGAAATATACTTTGTAACGCTCGTACAACGAGACAGTCATTCGCATTTTCATCAAATTTTTCCATTCCAGATTAATGCGAAAAATCAAATTCGTGGGAAGCAACAAACGGTCTTCCGCAAAGAAAATAAACAGAAAACGATCGAGTAACTTCTGCGTTTTTTTGAAGAGCAATAATTTATCAAATTCGGGATTCAGCTCCACCAAATTGTGGTACAAAGCGCGTTTAAACTCCGAATAATCTTTGTAGAGTTTTTTGGTAATGGCATCTTCTTGCGAAACGGATTCATCTTTCAAACGCTTCGGTAAATTCTGCTGAATACTCGTTAAACTCAAGCACAAATACAACAAATTGAATTGCTCGCGCGAAAGTGTAAACAAGTTAAACTCTTCGTAATCAATTGAATTATCGATATAGAAACGCAATTTTTCAAAGTTGGAAGTAATCACATAAACACATTCCGACTGATTATTTTTATAGCCAAAAGCCTGTGTTTCGATGCTGTTTAAATCGGTTGTATTCGTTCCTTTCAACTCAATTACTGCAATGGCTTTTCCGTCAAAAACGATTGCTCCATCTACCTTTTTACTGTTGCTTGTATTTTTTAGCTCGGTCGTTAAATTGAAATTCGGCTCCGGATTGAGTGTGTAGCCAAAAATATGACCAAACAACTCGAGAAGAAATCCTTCTTGAAACTGTTCCTCTTTGGAATTTCGGATATTTTGTTGGCGAACGGAATCGTGAAAATAAGCTGAAAAACGTTGGTAAGCAGCATCCACTTCCGATGAATTTGCATCGAGCAAGTGTTTTTTGATGACTGTTTTTTGAAATAATGCCATTGTGAAAATTAGGTAGCCTAAAGGTAAAAAATATTTTGGGAAAGGTTTGGTAATAATAAAATCTCAAAAACAGTTTTCTTAATTCCCCTCGTACCGACGTAATCGGAAAGCCTTGTGTGAGCAAGAAGCAAGAGCCAAAAGCTTTAAAAAGCAATCAAAAGAAGCTGTAGCTCATGGTGTGAGAAATCAAGACCAAATTATGCAAAAAAAAATAGGCTCCTCAGAACGAGAAGCCTATTTCCTAATAATAAGTTACTATTTAATCATTTTTTATAATCATCAATTTGAAAACGTTTTTCTTGTTTCCATTAACCAATGACACGAAGTAAATTCCTTCAGATGAATTTTTCAATTCTACAGTATTTTTCAAGATTTGTTCGTCTTTATTTACTTTATCCTGATAAACAATTCTTCCATAAGAATCAGTAACAGTTAGGTCATACTCACCAACCATTTCTGAATCAATTAAATACGTAAATGAACCATTTGATGGATTCGGATAAACTTCGATGTTTTCAGTTTGTGTTATTTCCTCCAACTCTTCTGCTCCTTCAATTTGTCTAAATGCTGTACTTGAAATATCAGCACGTAATGCGTAACAAGAATTTGCATTGAAAGTTCCATTGTATCCATATACACTTATGTAATATGTTCCAACTGGTGCGTTGTTATATTTGATTAGCTCATTTGTATTTCCACTATTTGCTGAAGTAAATAAAACTGTCCCTGCACTATTGTGCAATTTTATGTCATAATCTGCAGGTAAATTAGATAATGTAACTCGGATATTTTTCGCTGCTGAAGTATTAGAAAACTTAAACCAATCGGTATCTGTGCTTTTACCAATTTTAGCGGAGATATTTGTATTTACTGAAATAGTTTTTGCTGCAGACAACGAATTATTTGCTTCATAAGAATCCGTACATGAAGTAGGAACAGTAGCCTGAGTGTTGAAATTAGTACCGGTGGTGTAAACACTGCTTCCACTTGAACAGTTAGTTCTTACTTGCCAATTATAAGTTTTAGAAGCTGTTAATCCTGTTAAATTATAACTTGTGCTTGTAACAGAAACAGATGTCCACGTGGTAGCGGTTGATTGTTTGTATTGAAGTGTATAGTTTGATGCACCTGTTACGGCAGCCCAAGAAACTGTAGCGGTTGTAGTTCCAACTGTTGAACTTGTCAAACCAGTTGGAGCAGAACAAGTTGTGCCTGGATTTGCTGGTTGAATTGAAAGTGTATAGTCTTCAACTTCACCGTATGTAAATGACTCACAAGGACTTGTAATTGCTCCGTCTTTCAGAATTACACGCATTCTTACATTGCCAGTTATAGCCGTAGTAGGAATAGTAATGGATGAAGTAACAGTTGCAGTAGTTGCAGGTGAAGTATAAACAAGTTCTCCAGCATCTACAAAATCTAAATCTCCATTATAATCAATATAAACTTTAAAATACTCTGGATAAGAAGTTCCTGCAAAGCCTGGTGTTAACGTTAAATTGTAAGCTGATCCTTTGTTGACTGTAGTAGAAATCGAAGTGTAATTTACATATCCAGCACTACCTGTTGTTGTATTGTTAATTGTATTGAATTTTACATTTGAAATCCATTCAAATTGTGTATTGCTTCCAGTTGCTGCACAATATGTTGGGGTAGGTGTACCAGTAGAACCTGAACATCCTAGTGAGGTTGCCAAACTTGAACGTGCACCTCCTGAAACAAATAATGCTTGCATACGTGCTTTTTGTCCATTAGAAAACATTTGCATACATGCATCGTCCACGTAATCCATATAGTTCATAAACATTTCAGCGGAAGTTCCACATGAATTAGATTTCGGATGTGATGGACATGAATAGTTAGATGTGTTGTGAACAGGCGTGTCAGTAACTAAATCACTACCACATGTTGCGTCTCCCCAAATGTGACGTAAATTTAACCAGTGACCAACTTCGTGCGTAGCAGTTCTTCCTTTATTGAATGGTGCTTGAGCTGTTCCTGTTGTTCCAAAACAAGTATAGCCAATTACAACACCGTCAGTAGCTGCAGCTCCACCTGGAAATTGCGCATATCCTAAAATTCCACCACTCATATTACAAACCCAAATATTCAAGTATTGGTTTGTCAACCAAGCATTACTTCCACCAGTAGTTGCAGATTTCACACCATCATTGGTTGAAAAGGAAGTTTTGGTAGTTTGAACTCGAACGATTCCAGTTGTTGCGTTTCCACTAGGGTCTCTGTTTGCCAAACAAAAATTTATCTCTGCATCTGCAACTAAACTTGAAAAGGTTGAAGGGATTAAATTCAAATCAGTGTTTAATTTTCTAAAATCCTTATTCAATACATCCAATTGAGATTGTATTTGTGCATTCGAAACATTCTGTGCCGTTGTATTGTAAACTACGTGTACAACAACAGGAATTGTAATGACAGCTTTGTTTTGGCTTACTTTTCCTGAGGAGATTGCAAAATTTGTAAATTGCTCGATTTTCTCCATGCGCTCAAAAAGATGCGGGTCTTCAACTAATAAGCGATCATGATTTTCCATTGTGTGACAAGAACGCTGCTGACCAAAAGAAACCAGTGAGCTAAAGCCAATTAAAAAGATGAATAGATTTTTCATAATTTTTTTTTTTGTAAAAATAATAGTTATTAATAATTTGTCAGAAAATAAGTGGTTAAGATATTTCATAATATGCTTATCCGTGAGTTTCCCCAAGCCAATTCCAACGATATTGAGTTGATATCATCAAAAGTCTTCCAAATAAGTCATCAAAATACCTTCTGTTGAGTTTGTAAGTAAATTC
>Ga0247832_1004391_pt1 | contig 17689 bp, 14 predicted proteins | sample LaCruzMarch2015__10_FD_192407 | JGI IMG/M metagenome (GOLD analysis project Ga0247832, IMG submission 192407) | Freshwater microbial communities from meromictic Lake La Cruz, Castile-La Mancha, Spain - LaCruzMarch2015_4m | ecosystem: Environmental > Aquatic > Freshwater > Lake | place: Spain... | reverse complement strand
CCTACTTCGATAAAAATGTGGAAGTCAGCTCAAACTACATAACTAATTCAATTTCAATTGCGGAGTGAAGGAGAGAAATTAGAATAACATGATGTCAACAAACAGCTGCTGCGACGAGTGCGGCGTGGAGGCTGGAGGCGCCATCAGTCTCAAGAGGTGTAAGTCGTGTATGCTCGTCAAATATTGCAACGCTGATTGCCAGAAGAATCATTGGCCAACGCATAAAAAACTATGCAAATTACGTGCCGCTGAACTACGCGACGAGGTGCTGTTCAAAGACCCTCCGGCCAAGGAGGACTGTCCGATCTGCTTCCTACCAATGCCAGCAAAATTTTTCTCGTGTGTGTCTCTTCCAACCGCGACGATATCGTCCGTACCGATTTACGACTTTGCAAAAGCAAATGAGGGGTTGGCAGATCAGGGCACAGAACAATTTTTTACATGTTGCGGAAAGACTATTTGTACAGGGTGCGGGCATTCCATCTTTCTGTCTGGAAACCACGACAAGTGTCCGTTTTGCAATTCCGATCAATTTGGCAAAACACGGGAAGATGGCATTGCGGAAATAAGGAAACGGGTGGAGTCAAATGATGCCGGTGCAATTTGTGAACTTGCTCATCAGTATTGCCATGGATTAAGGGGTTTTCAACAGGATCATGCAAAGGCAATCGAACTATACTCTAGGGCAGCAGATCTTGGTTCTAGCACGGCGCATTATTCACTGGGTGAAGTTTATTATGACGGGGGAAATTTGAAGAAAGCCAAGTTCCACTACGAGGCTGCGGCTATGGCAGGGCACGAAGAGGCCAGATACGACCTTGGACGTATTGAGCATAATTCTGGAAACTTTGAACGAGCTTTGAAGCATTGGACAATTGCAGCATCTGTTGGATGTTATGATGCAATGCATAACCTGAGAAAATTCTTTGAACAAGGTTTAGTTAGTAGAGAATCAATAGACTCAACTTTAAAAGCATACAATAGCTCTTGTGCCGAGATGAGAAGTGAAGCAAGAGACGCATACATCCGAGTCAAAACAGTAATGGAAACAAGTTAATCATATTCATATAGTTCTTGTGCCGAAATGAGAAGCAAAGCAAGAGACGTTTGTATCAGTGCGATGACTGAATACTTCATTTATATTAGGAATAACACCTAACTGAATTATATACATCACCAATCCTATCTGTGTGATTACTTAAAAATCGAATGAAAAGTTCTCACCTCAAACTAATCTCACGTGAGGGAAGAACACCAGGGCGGGGAACAAAGGGTGTTCTTGGGGGTAAGGACTAAGATCTTTGTGATGAGTGAGATTTGGACAATCATCCAAGCAAACTTTTATTCTTATCACAATACCAAAATTTGGATACATATCGTTCCCAACAGATATATATTTTCCATCCCTGCCTCCTCCTCATAATGTTTCTTCTCTTCGAATCATGTACTCTACTCCTTTACCTTCCCCCGATAACGTTTACACTCATCCACTAACCACCCCACCGCCTCCTCTGGCGTGCCTTGCATAACACCATGTCCTAAATTTAACAAATGTTTATTACCGGGCCCACCTGCCTTATCAATACAGTCACGTACAGCCTGCTCGATCTGTGCCTTGGTCCCGAAAAGTATTGTTGGGTCGATATTGCCACTAATAGGCATATTCGGGCCAAGAATTTGCCGTGCCATTGCCATGTCGACAGACCAATCCACGGCTATCATATCCGCACCCATATCTTTTTGTAATTCAAGATAGCTACTACCACCATTGGCAAAGTATATTACTGGCACGTCGGGGTGACGATCCTTGATTATACGTATAGCCTTTTGAGCCGCGGGTTTGGCAAAGGTGGCAAATTGGTCAGGTGATAATTGATGTGCCCACGATTCAAATACCTGTATTACTTGTGCACCACACTCAATTTGATAGCAGGCATAATTGCCAATCATTATAGCCAATTTGTCGAGAAATAATGACATGACTCCTTCTCCTCCTCCTCCATCTCCGTTGTTGTCATCGGACATCATCATTTTCTTCGTATCAAGACAATGCTTACTAGATTGACCCTCGATAGTATATGCCGCTAATGTGAACGGTGCACCCACAAAACCAATTAATGATGTATTCGCCACTTCTGCCTCCTTGGCTAATGTAGATAATATCTCACGTATGAATGGTAATGATGTATCAAAATTGACATCATTGGGATTGTTTAGTTTATTAACATCTTCCATACATGTAAGTTTGGTAGATATTACTGGCCCTATACCCTTGACAACATCAAATTCAATCCCCAACGTCGGTAATGGCGTGAGTATATCGCTAAACATGATAATCCCATCCATATCGTACGCACGGTGACATTGTAAACTTAATTCGACGGCAATCGAGGGCGTTTCGCTACGTTCGCGAAAGGGTATCCGGTCGGAGTATTCACGAAAGGATGACATGTACCGTCCCGCTTGACGCATTAGCCAAACGGGCGTACGGGAGGTTTGCTCGCCGCGTGCACATCGTACGAGTATGTCTCGATCGTCCTCGTTCGTTGCATCGTCGATGACTGATGACGTTTCATCGGCGGCCGTCGTTACCGTCGTCGAGCTATGCAAACTATGTTGATGATGACGAGAAATAATTGACACCGTGGATGAAAATGCCACAACTGATGACGATACCAATACGACGACAGCCGCAGTTATCGATTTACCAAGCATCATTGTTTGAGCTTCGGCACGAGAGGTGGATTTGGGTTTGGGGTGTTGAAGTACGATCATTTTGGCGGGTAGAGACCGGGGAAAAACCTGGAAAAACGACAAGCGCATGCATGCGGCGAGGAGGGAGGCGAAGTCTCGAGATATGCAAAACGTGTATGCTCGTCAGGTATTGCCAATGCCACGTGCCAGAAGAATCATTGGTCGACGCATAAAAAAATATTGTAAGCAGCGTGTCACAGAACTTACGCGACGAGGTGCTGTATTCGGATCACGAGGATTGTCCCATTTGCTTTCTACAAAATTAAGCATTGGATTATTGCTGCATCATCTGGGGATTATGCTGCTATGAATCATTTTAGAACAGGTTTTACTAAAGGGTTATGTTAGTAGAGAATCGATTGACTCAACTTTGGAAGCTTACAATAGTTCTAGTGCAGAGATGAGGAGTAAAGCCAGAGACGCTTGCATCCGTGAATATCTATGACGTTGGTGCAGGATGAGGAGAAAGTAATGAAAAACAACTATCGTATAAGGTGAAGTCAGCGTTGGTCAAGCCAGAGAATTTACTCATCGTATTTGTGCATCAAATATAATGACGAAATTATCAAAGCGGAGGTGAATATGCTCATCGATAAGTTATTATCAATGGTGAAGCAAGCGAAGAATGACCACAACATGAGCAGGTGGATTCACATGCCTCAACACAGCGAGAAATATCAGTATTATAAAATGCTTTGCAGCTTTGAGACATTGCATATGAAAAAAGGGGGGAATTCCGTTCAAGGACTGCACTAAAGAAGGTATGACGATTGCGATTCCGCACAAAAAGGCCCGTGCCATCTATAATTTAGTTAGCCTTACAGGCCATGTCAACGCAATGGAAGCTACCATTTCTCTAGTCACTAAAGTAATTCAATCTTTTGCAAATAATGGCACGGTAACATTATCATCTGCATCTGATTTATAACCAGTTGTATGTTGCCAGAATCGAAAAATAAGTACGAGCACGATATAAATACAATTGGTATGAGCTCAGAATCCACAATAGGATCAGGATTGAACTATGTAAGAGCGCTCCAGATTTCGTACCACTGTATTGAAGCTATACGCGACTTGGCACAAAGTTAGCCACCATTAGTCGCCGTGTACTTGGATCAGACCACAAACTTACAATTTAGGCAGATGAATTACTTTCAATTTCTTGTTTTTTACCGGATAACATAATATTTCATGCTTTACGATACGAAAATAATGAAGAAATATGCGTCGTCCAAGGCCCCATCATCGAGCCAAGGAATATAGAGGATGAGATGATATACCATATTGCAAACAACAATCTTGTGATACCTAAAGAAGGCTGTGAAGTGAATTGTCATGGATTTGGTCAGTGCACCTCACCTAAATGGGGGGAATTGGGAGAAGTGAGAGATATATGAAGTATGACAGCACTGGCACGATTCGATTCCTGGTGCACTTTGAAAAGAAAGGTGTGAAGTCAGCGTTGGTCATGCCAGATAATTAACGCATCGCATTTGAATTACTGAACAAAGGGTGTTCGTTGGAGGGATGAAACGTCCTCCTCCTTTGTCACAAAAGGGGATCTAGGTAGTGGTGGGTTGGTAGAAGTGGAGCAAGAGACGCTTATATCCGTGAGATAATAACCAAAACAATATCAAGTACGAATATCACCTATCAGCATTACATCAAAGTGGGTCTACCATTAAATTCGATCACACAAGAAATAGTAAACATTAAATCTTACTTTAATATTTCAGATACTTTGTCAAATATCTCAATCAGCCAGTACACTTGTAATGCACCCAGTAATATTGACATTGTCATCATGTACCATAGGAACCACTCGGAGCCTGTTGTTGGTTTGTAGTACGGTGTTCTAGTTCTTTTTGTTGTTGTTGTTGTTGTTGTTGCTGCTGCTGCTGCTGCTGCTGCTGCTGCTGCTGTAGTTGTTCTTAGAATACCGTTATTGATTACATACAACCCATCATTTATAAATCGATATGTCATTACTGTCCATCCGACTATACGAAAGATGAAGAATGTTAGCACAAACATGATCTGCGAAGACATTTCTATCATTGACAGTATTGATGAAGAAGATGGAGGTGTGGGATGAACTTGAAAGAATTCAATTATGCATAAGAAGATGCTACTAAATTCGCTAACTCCTCCAAAGTACACTGTTGTTGATTGATTGATTGATTGATTGTGTCAAAATACAAGGGCAAAAATTAAGTCTGCAAGAAATGAATAAATTGCACCCTTCATTCAATACATGCAATGCAAAGACGCACTTACCAGCATAATATGGAAGCATCTGTGAAAAATGTTAAAAAACCAATCAAAGAGAACAAAATTGTGTTTGAGAGAACTCCATTTATAAAAACCTGAATGTTGCTCTAGAGTAAATCATCCTATATAACCTCTAATATCAACCAAACGGAACAGAATGTTCTTGGTAAATGTTGTTCCTCCTCCAAAATCGATTAATTCTTCTTCTTACCTCATATATCAAACAAAAGTAACCACAAATGAATGCTACTGCATGATGTACGAGCATGACAATTCTTCGTGTATGGTATTCATCATCTCGTGTAAAGATATATGTCATGATAAAATCCCATCCTTGAAAGATAACGATGGCTGCATTGATATTATCCGCTTGGGGTAATGATCCAAAACATCTACTAATTGGCGTGGACGATGATCTTCCATAATGATATCTAGGATGAAAATGAAAATGCTTCGATAGGAAGAAGGTGTACGTCCCGAGCAGACCGAGGTAGGATAAATTCACAAATGAGACGATCTGAAATGCCATTAAATCTCGACGCGTACATGCTGCATTATTATCCACAACAATCCCCCGAGCCTCGTCGGCAGTTGTCGTCATTGTTGTTGTTGTTGGACGACAATACCGCGACGCTGCTGCCATAATACTATGACCTCCGAGAGGAGTAGTAGTCGTCTTGGGCAAGATAATGTATGCGAGGAGGAGGTATAGAAGAGTATTGAAAATATAACCATATATAATCATTGGTGTCATCCTTCGCATTGTCGTCGATGATTTGTCAACGACGATATTGAACGAGTTGTTGTTTGAGCAGTAAGCTTGCGGCTTCATACTAGAAATTATTGTGTGTCTGTATGTATTGGCGTGGATGGATGGGACGAGGAGGGGCACAAAGTGGTCCTGTAGAATCCAGATTCTCTGAAATTGCTCAAGTCGTTGTGACGATAATGTTTCTCAAGCGATGCGCTTTTTCTCTGATGGTCATTTTTTACTATGACTATTTATCTACCAAACGCTAAAAAAAGAATGGATGACGACTATTTTGTTCCTCAAGCGATGGCTGTCATTGCGGCCAACTTCAACTGATGTCATTGCAACAACAGAAAATAGATACACGTCGTCAAAATAGAAGGGACGATGAACGCGATCATTGGCAGCGGAGTCGTGGCCTCATCATTTGAGCCACAGGAGCTAATATAACACTCTCACTCATGCCAGTTAATTTGAGACGGAGCGCTCGCAAGCGCAATGGCGAAGAGGATGTGGCGGAGGATGACGTCGTCGTTGCGGAGGTGTTGTCATCGTCGACCGATGTGCCACCTCCTCTAGCAACGAACGGCAATGCTCCTCGATTATCTCCGCCGAAACGAGCAAGAGCAGAGAGCCCGCCTGCTGAGACGGCGTTGGAGTCGTCGTCGATATCGGCGTCGTCGTCGACGACGATTACCGCCGCCGAAGCAGCGCCCGCGACGAAACAAGCGTCGCCCGAACAGCCTGCACCGACGACGACGACGACAACAAGCGGCACAGTGACAAATAATAAAGGAACAACGACATTTCATCAATTGCGGAAAAAGTATGGACCGGACCTCGATTATATGCTCGTGGAATTTCGCAAGTTGGAACGTCAGTTACTGGGTACTACTGCATTCACTACTACTACTACTGCGAACGGTGGTACTGCAGCCGCGGCAGCACAGCAACAGCCACAGCAGCAGCAACCAAAGACGGAAATTGCCGGGTCCAGAGAACGACGGGAGAAATTACATGGCTTCATACTACATCTTGAGGATACGATGGGTCAGATCGATGGAGGGTGTGCATCCGAGGAAGAGGTGGAGAAATCGAAGAATATGAAAGTAGTAGTAGTGGAGAAACAGCAACAACAGCAGCAGCAACAAGAAGCGGAGGTTGAGGAGGAAGAATCGCCATCAAACAAACTAGAACAACATATAATCGCAAACCTATTACCCGTCAAGCAACGATTGACACGACAACTTGCTGCACAAAAGGGTGCAACGAAAAATCCATCCACGGCACCTGTATTACCCGTGCAGGCGGGTGGGTGTGGTGGTGGTGGTGGTGGGGGGACTAATAAAGATGGACATCATCATCATCATTCGGTAAAAGGAGGAGGAGGAGGAGGAGGAGGGACGACGATTGCGGAATTAGCCGAGGCAAAACGTATGGCACAGCAACGTATACTGGAGCAACAGCAACGTGATCGTGAACGTAAGGAAGAGGAGATGAAACGACGTGCTACTACTACTACCGTCGCTAAATCCGCAGTTGCCACAGGGGAAGCAGCAGCTACTTCTGTGGTATTATGTCCATGGAAGACAAGTACTCCCGTTGCCATTGGAGGGGGGGTTAGGGTTGGTGGGTCGGCATTGACGTCACGATTGCATGGACGTGGACAGGTACAACCATTGATTACTACTAGTACGACGGCCACGACCTCACCGCCATCGCCAACACTGGCGGGTGGTGGAGGCATGGTGGCCGATCCGACCAAGCTATTATCCACCCCAACGAATAGTAGTAGTAGTACTACCGAGAAGGAATCTTCACCACATCAGCAACAACAACAACAACAACAACAACAACAACAACAACAACAACAACAACAACAACAACAACAACAACAACAACAACAACAACCACCGAATCGACGAGCAATACTCTATGCGGGGATGGCACCAGGATCAACACAGGTCCCATCATCAATTAATGCTGCCGAGGGTGCACATCCAGGATTGATTGATGAACGTGCTACACGTGCCTTTCAACTTGCCGAGGATGATCGTGTATTAATGCGTAGGTTGGAGGACAATGCGACACATATGGCAGGAGGAGGGACAGTGGGAGTACCAACAAAATCAACATTATCATCATCGACTGTAGCAGAGGAGGGACCAGCAACGTTAGCGGCCAAAGCACTGGCAATGGGGGCCGCTGTTGGTATTATTAAATCAACAAAGAATATCGTTGGCGAGCCAATACAGCCATTCGCAACCCTTGACACCATCGCCGCCGCCACCACTGCTACTATACATCATCCGTCTCACTCAATCCCGCGTATTGAGTCAGTAGTTATCAATCCGACTACAACGAAGTCACCACACGTGCCATTGAATTTTAACGATCCGTCTCTCGGTCCAGAGGAACAGTTTGATATGCGTATACAAGAGGCACGATGGAGACAACGTAAGAGACGTCGTGCACGACGGAGAAAACGCAATGGTGGTGGTGGTAGTCAGCACGGCGTAGTAGGTGGGGGAGGAATGGCAATGATGACAACAATGACAACGGGGGGATATAATGCAAATCATCAAATAATTTCATTACAACAGTTACATCAGCAGGCTCAGACTTCTCAACAATCTCAGTCGATAATGCAGCAGCAGCAGCAGCACCATACATTTGGTGGAGTTTCTCACAATTGTGTCGCAAACAATAGCAGCATCAACAACAACAACAGTAATGCAACAACTGACTATGATACCTCTTCGTCGCGTCGACAAACGATTGAGTATGTATGTTCGGTGTGTAATGTAACCTACCCTTACACATCCGAGCTTAATCCATGGTGGTGCCTAACTAATCACGAATGTCCACGGTGTGGTAAGGTTCAAATACCAAGGTTGGATATAACAATGGCAGCGAATGCTTTAGAATATCATCCAGCATTAATTGCCAGTCTCGATGACAACAATGGAGTTAGTAGTGGCGGTGGTGGTGGCGTTGGCGTCGGCGGTGGGGTAAAGATTGCGGACATGGATGCCATGTTTGTTCCATTGTCAAGCATTGCTGGAACGTCATCATCATTGTCATCGAATATACAACAGTATCAACAAACTTCCTTTGTGCATGGTGGGGTGACATATGTTACACAACATCAGCCGACTACTAATGCTATTATCCCTGCAATGGCAACAACATCTGCTGGTAGCATGTTAGACAATACGAATATGTTATCGAGCAATTCTGACGATGATTCGGATGTGAGTCAAACCGATGAGAGTGATGGAGAGGGGGGGAGTGCTCATTTAGTAAATAAGGGGTATAATTACGACGAAAGTAGTGATGAGGATGATGATGAGGTACCATTAGCTGAACGGGGGAATGAAAGTGATGAAGATGAAGATCTAGATTCCATAACGATGGAGGATATGATAGATCGAGAGGAGTTTGGTCATGATTACAAGGGAGAGATACTAACCGACGATCATGCTCGACGGTTACTGATATTGATTGATCATGCAAGTACTTGTCCAGGCAAACACCAATCGACTCAACATAGGAATGTCTGTCATAGTACAAAGTACCTCATGTTACACGTACGAGATTGTTCTGGTTTACTTGACAATGGTGACATCTGTCCTTTTCCATGGTGTCGAAAGGTTAAGCATCTATTGTACCATCTAGTTAGTTGTGTCGATGTTGGTAAATGTACCATCTGCTCTCCTGTGAGTGATAAACTTTCTCCGAACTTAAATCAATTGAAGAGGCTGAATTTGTATCGACGAGAGAAATTTCGGTCACGTATTAAGGCAGTGATGGAAAAGCGTCGACAACTTGTTATTGCTGCTTCTGCGGCAGCCGCATCTTCTGCGACGGCGGTGAATCCGACTATTGCAAAGCTTCCTACGGTCGAGGTTTCTACTCCCTCAACGAATAATCAACATACTACTACTACGACAGCATCAACATTATCACCTACTTCGCGGCTACAATATCAGCATATGCCATCACCTGCTTTACTATCAAGGTACGATTCCTCCATAAGTATGACAGCCTTACCAACATTGGAAGAGGCAGCAATGGGACTTGCCGACCTTGGAGTATCAACATTAGACCTTGTGGGATTGTCATCGTTATCTAATTATGATCTTACTACTATTGCGTCTGTGAATGCACCATCCTCTTATATTGGCAAATCGGAGGCAAATTGACACACCAGGTTTTGTTCAGGTGTGTTGATTATATATAAGGCAATTATGGACAAAAGCGAAGGAGAGATTGGAATAAAAAAAGAGCATACATCGTCATTTATATGTATATATATGATTAAATAACGATTATATTGATCAAATGTTTTGTTAACTGTTACTTTCTCCTCCAGTTTCATTAAGATGAAAATATTGTCGTGGAAGACAAACAGGGGACTCTTATTGCATGAAATAATCTTGGTGGATAAATTATATCATCACGAGATGATATTAATTGCAATTCACGCGATGATACCAACTTTGTAGTAGATGTAGTACTACAGGCAGATACAGAAGCAGCAGCAGCAGCAGCAGTTCGTTTTACAATTGCATGCATTGTACCACCAACTTTTTCAAGTGAAGTAGATAATAACGATGATGATGATGATGACATGGAATCATTCTTTTCATCCGATTCGTCGTCGACATTTTCAGCAGTTTCAGCAGCACCAGTAATGGCAGTCCAACCCAAGAATAATGCAGCACAAACATCACCCGTACCTGTATATTGACCTGCCAATTTAGGTGTATATAGAATATATTGCTCATCTTGAACAGTAGTCGCATTAGTATCTGTTTTTGTTGTTGTTGTCGTCGTCGTCTCTTCTGTTTTCGTTTTGTTATTGTCTCTGTGTGATGCAAACATGGCAATTGAATCAGCAGGAGCCGTTGTCTCGCTACTGGGAGAGTTGTTAGCAGTGGTATTAGCATCAGTTGTTGAAGGTGGGAAAACAATACTCGTTATTAGCACAGTATGCACACCCATATCATGTAATATGCCGCATGCAATTTGCGCATCGATTATATTGGTAATCGTGATCCCAGTTAGTTGTTCGATTTCGAATTGATTGGGCGTAATAATATCGGCTACACGGAGCACGTCACGTTTATATATATGCACTAATTCAACTGGGACATAAAATTTGCCATGATCGCCCAATACCGGATCGCAGATGTAGCGACACGTCGGATCACATTTCTTGAGTTTATGTACTATTTGCACCACGGCCGATAGGAACGATGCCGAGCCAATGTAGCCCGTGAGGATGTTCCCGATTCCGCTGCTCGGCCCTCCTCCTTCCCCTTGCGACGACGATGCGAGCAGACCATTCCTTTCCATGCCATCGATTAGCGATAGCAGGCGACGACCATCCAACACCTCCCCCTCCACGCCGAAGGGGTAGCCGGTGTGATTCGAATATTGGACGGAGTTGATTATATCCACGTCGAACCCCAACAACTGTAACGGGAACACCGCCGCCTTGTTGCCCACGTAGCCGGATACTACGTGGGATTGGATTGACAGGACGCGCCGCCTGCTGCTGCTGCTGAGGGTTGTACCAGCGGCGGCTTCGACGGCAGCTGCACTGTCATCATTGTCTTTTCCCGACGACATGAGGTTCTCCGAGAGCGATCCATCTGTGAGAGGCGGAGACCCCCCGCCCAATCGGGCGACGTGTGAGTTGTTGTTTGATGTCGGGCGGGAGTAAATGAGTGTGAGGAGTACTAGCGAGGCGGTGTCGGTAACCGGTAACCATGGTCAACTGTGTGAGACGTAGGTGTTTGTTTGGGGTCCTCTAGTAAACAAATGACAGCCAAAATCGACGAGAGTAATTATGACCATTCGAGCGCATTTTGACGAGGGTATCACGCCGGCCGCACTGGTGGCATACCTCTTCAGGCCTCTAATCGTCGTGTAGAGATGAAAAATTGACAATATTCATGGCAAACAACTGATAGTCGCGGTGAAAAAACGACCAAAATTTCAATGATACCACCATGTTGGATTCGTATTGATGAGTGATTAGCTCTATCGACGATTAGTTGCATCATTATACATTATACATGACAATCAACGTTGATTATTTGATGAAAGATTGAGTCACATTGCAAAATGAAAATCCGTAAGATTAACGACAGTATGCAAACAGTACCAGAAGTGCAAACAGTACCAGAAGCAACATTGATGCCGAGTTATTATGAATACTATACTCCAACTACTATCTCTAGCGCTGTTATTGTGATAAATGATTTGACAAAAGATTATGATGATTTGGATTCACTTTTCGATGTGAATGATGGATAATTCTTTTTTGTTCTACTTCATGGAGAATGTTTTATTGACAAAGATTTCTTCTTTCAGCCTACCATTTTCATTTTTTTGTACCATTAGATGACGATATTGAGAAACAATATCTATACGGAGCACCATTGATTGTTTCTTTCTCTGACTCTAGTCTTTGGCACCACTTGTACCACTTTTCTTCCTGTTCCAATTGTAAAAACAATAGCAACAGTGGGGGGGGGGGGGGTTGTTAGTTACATTGTACCTAAGCCTAGTCATATTATCTTATCTTCACCTCCTCAACATGATCCACCTCACTATGTCTATCAAGTAAGGAGGTAAGGAAAACAAGTGAGACTACGTAGTTTACTCTACCTACATACGACACCCCCCCACAATTCGATATCTACTTCAAGATCAAAGTGGACTAAAGACTAGTGAGGTAGTGTATCTTCAATGCAAACTAGGTGATGTCTTCAAAACAAACTTTTCAAAACAAACAAGTACCATCACATCACATACCGATGCTGAATCATTTTTACTACAGACATTTGGGGAGACAGATATCCCCTCACCAGCAGCATCAACGCAGTTATACAGGGCATACCGAGCAGTCAATGGCTGAAGAATTAAGTCCCTGCAAAGATACATACTCCTGACAAGGGAGTGGAACTACTCTCCCCATCCCCTCAACACGACTGTGCACCCATGCAGAATCTAAGATGGATTGACCAACCAGATTCTGGATTAGAATTGATGAACGTATCTTTCAAATACCAATGACATCTATAACCATTTTGAACCAATGTTTCATGCCATTCCGTGTATTTTATGATATCTTCTTCAAGCAGGATTATATCAACACCACTCGAAGCACTAAGAAGGCCGGTCTTTTCCACATGAGGGATGCAGCCTTTCCAAGAAAATCAACCCAGATAAAAAATCAGCAAGACAATTTTGGAGAACAATAAACTAGATTTCAAAACTACTCACCTTCACAATCAATGAGGGCCACATTAATCCTCTTCTTAATCAAACTTTCAATTGTTGTCCGACTAACTCTTGGCAAGACCAATCCAGCCCCCGAGCTTGAAGTCTGACCATCATAACCAGAATTCCCATAGTACAATTCATCATCGGACACAGTCCCTAAAACAGCATGGAAATTGCAATAATGATAATGTCTATTCCTAAGGAGATGCCCATGCACTGTGACATCGGGTTCAACTGAGATGACATGACCATCAACTCCAACATTTCTTGACAACACACAAGAAGTAGTGCCGTAACGCGCCCCAAATTCAATTACCACGTCTCCAGGTTGAACAAACGCGTTGGCCATCATCCACTCATCCCACTCGATATTACAAAAAAAAGCCTTATCATGGCTCCATGTTTCACATTTATTTTCCCAAAACAAACCATCCTTGTTTTCCATTAGATTGGTGTGATCTTCAGGTGCATGCATTATAGATCGTGGATAGAAATCGATCGGGAAGCCGACATTATTTAGGGGAGTTGAGTGGATAGGATTATTAGAACCAACATTTTTTATCAGGTGAAGGTGATACAGCTGAAAATAAGCGACGAATACGAATGAAATAGCAATCAGTGATCGGTTGGTGTTCATGATCATTGCTAGAAACTGATTTATCAGATTAAGGACAGACCGGAATAGCGTCTTGAATATGAATAACTTTTGTGTTCGAAGTTCGATGGAAGAGATGATGATGATGATTGTGTTGTGTTTGGATACATCTTGTTCTCTCCTCCCTCCATTTTTTGAACTGCATCATATTGCCATTTTTTGGTTATTCCCTTGATTCACACATGGAAAATAGCTAGGAAAAGGCATATATTTTAGTTGCCACCTACTCATGGTAGTATTAGTAGTGGTAGTAGTTATCCTGAGAATGCAACTGTTGTACTGTGTATGATACGAAAATGCTAATGCTTCTGCTGTTTGCTGCTTCAGTCGCAAACGATGCGCTACTTTTTGATGCTAACGAGAATGTGCAACAGAAGATTCAACGCCAATATATATTGTCTAATTACTAAAGCATGTGGTCATGCAATAAAAGGATGCACTAAAAATACCTTGTCTTGAAAAATATTAGGTGCACAAAATGTATCCCTTATATCATTAATAACCTACAAACAAAACACGCCATAATCATTAAACTCGATTGATGCTCAGTCTCCACTATTGGTGAAACACGACCAAGAACAACATCACGTAAAAGATTCACCGTGATCACCCTCAGGCATATTTGGAACCGAAAGTGATTTTGACAATGAAGGCACGGTTACATTATTACTTGACGACGACGATAATGACAACGACCCAAGCTTCTCTAAATCTTTACCATTACTGGGATGCATTCGTAGACGCGATAATAGTCTACTACCTCGACCTTCTGCCTTCTTCGAATGTTGTCTATCTGGGCTAACATCTGTGTTGCTTCTTTCAGCAGAAGAACTGGTGAGAAATTCATTGTTGCTCTGTATTGTATTTGCCATTTCCATCTCCGAGTTAGTGATAGTGGTGACTGTGCTCTTATTATATGAACCGGGAGATTGATGTACCATTCCCGAGTTGGTAGTACTATTCCTCCGAGAGTTCAAATTGTCAGACGATCCCCGTCGACTTGATCGACCTGTGATCTCATCCTTTGCCTGTTTGCGTAGTTTGCGTTGCAACTTGAGCAATTGCTGTTCATTCTTAATAATCCGACGTTCATGTCTAGCATTCCGCCTCTCATTCTGACGAGACTCCTCCGCCAAACTCTCTTGCCATTGTCTGTACATTATCTCAGAGCCAAGATAGCTCAAAGGGTCCCATTCTAATACCTTAAGCAGTCGTTTAAAGTGGAAAGAAACTTCGGAAGGCTTGGCCTTGAGGGAAAATCCTAGGGCCTTCGTGTAGGACGTTTAAGATAATTCTTCTCAACATGATATGAAACATAAAACACAAAAACGCTTATCACAATAGCGTAATATCTTACTTACAGTGAACACAATCCACTCTGCCGCATATAGCTGTTTCAGTGACAGCGACCAATCATTGGTAAAGAACACTATTAGACTCTCAAATATCTTTCCACTTTTCTTTGACGGTTTTACCCATGTTGTCATTGATGGTGTTCTAGACCCATCAGTCTTTGTTGTTGTTGCTGTTGTAACTGCACGACGGTCGTATGCGATGATAGAATTGGATTCATTCACCTTCGAGGCTAACAACAAACATGCAGCAAATGACAATCGACGGTTGGACTTGTCAACTCGACAGTCTAAGCATAATCGTTCAAAGTATATAATCGCAAGTGCTAGAGTACTAATTTCAATCCGTGCTCGAATACATGCCGCAAGAGCCTGTTGCTTTAGACTACGAATTTTTGACAATGTCAATGATGGTGGCATTCGTATTGTATCACGTTCATGATTGTCAACAATCGAATTCGATCGATGTCGTCTACTGCTAGCAGTACCAGAAGCAACATCATCCATGTCCTCATCGTGAATATTCTCCGTCGGATCAATCAAAGTATAGACACCATCAATCACCTTAGCACATATATACTTGCGCTGTGACTTGGGTGGTTCATACTGATCGAACCGTTCACGAAATTGTTTGTTTAAATCAGCTTTTAACACCGATGGCTTCACAAACTGTATTGTTGATGATATTATTGGACCCGTTACCTTAGTCCCCATCATTACATTACGATTACGTCCATGTACTATATTTGGATCATCAAGGTACCCACAATGATAACCAGCCGCGATGGCTGATCCATCCGAAGATGAGACAGTGGATACGTCATCGACATCACAATCATCATCATCCCCAGATGATGAGGAATTGTTATCATACTGATCTCTATCACATGGAGAGGCCGGTATCTTTGTTGCATACTTGAATCGTTTCTTATCCGGCGTGTTATTGTTATTTGTATCATTATTGTCACCACCACCATTACTATCTACGCCGCTTAAACGATTGAATACACTAGTGCTACTACTATTACTTATTCTTTCCTTCTTCCTTGGCAGTAATGCACGATACGAGATACCTCTCCAATCTCTCTTGGGCAATACAAATTGTGTCCCACCTCCACCCAATAACTCAAGCTGCTTCCGTCGACGCAATGTCTCTTCTTTTTTTGGTTCATACTTAATTGTAGAATATACAGCGACCGGGTAGGATTTACGTGTCGCGAAGAAGACACGTCCATCTAACAATGCACCACCACCGGATGATAATTTGTTAATACTATTGTTATTATTATTGTTGTATGCCACTTTAATTTCCCATTCCCGAACAGCCGCACGTCTTGTTACCTCTGAATTCATCCCAGGTCTACGACGGAATTCGGACGGTATAGTAATTGTTATAGCCTCTAATCCATCAAGACGTCGACCTGGCACACCACCACCACCACCTCCGCTCTTTTTCATTATTGATGTTGTTGTTGCTGCTGCTGTTGCAGGTACAGCAACAGCTGGTGTTGTTTGTATAGCCGCCACTCCTGATGATGATGATGACGTGGATGGACGTTCTAATTCCTTCTCTTCCATTTCTAACCATTCTCTCCGTTGTACTTCTCGATTGGCCGCATAGAAGAAACGTTTATCTTTCACAACAAGTTTATCCCACCATCGTGTTGTTGCTGTTGTTGCTCTATTACGAGTAGACGTAGAAGTAGAGGAGGTAGTAGCAATACTACCCAAATTCTTATCAAGTGATGCAAATTCATTTTCAAGTAATGTATCCAAATGTGAATTAATTTCAGTATCAAAGCCAAGTATATCATCCCCCCCCTGCATAATATCCTCTTCTTCTCTCACTGACATTTCTCGAGTGAGAGTAGTTTTAGCTCGATTATTATTGTTGTTGTTATCGTTGTCCTCCCCATGAGGAAGAGCAGCAGTAGCATAATAATTACTGAAATGGTCATAACGCACCCCGGCCAGTCCCGCACGCACGATATCCTTCTCGCATCGGAGCGGAATATTGGTTAAAAAGTCCAATGCTGCCATTTCACGCGTGGCCCATAAAAAGTACGACGATTGATTATTATTAGCAGGAGCGTCCGTTGTTGCATTAGCCGCCGCATGCGACTGCTGATTGTCATTGGCAGCGTCATTGGGGATGCGAAACACGCGCCCTCGAGATGTTGGTTTTACGATTATCGGTAAACTGCCCAGTGCAACATTGTTATTCGTGGGGTAATTCATTTACGATACTGTCACTGTTCTTTTTTGAAATTTACTTTGGATTGGAGATTACTTTTTTCGAGCGGAGTGTGTCCACACTCCTTCTTTGGAATGAGAATGACGGACAATATGACGGACGATCTCTCATGCTAGCTGAGTCTTCTCTTGGTACTGATGTGGACGAGTATCGAGCCACATCGCTCGCCGCGGCGTTGGCATTTGGCATGGCGACATGCGTATAGAAATGTCTTCTTAGGTTATTTTCTACATAAATATAATACATGAATCTCAATTCAGAATTCAACTATCCTTTGCCTATGTTTCAGTGTTGTGTGTATGACTTCAGGTCAAACATACAGGACGCTCCTAGCTAGAAATCATAATTTATAA
>Ga0247832_1004388_pt1 | contig 17698 bp, 18 predicted proteins | sample LaCruzMarch2015__10_FD_192407 | JGI IMG/M metagenome (GOLD analysis project Ga0247832, IMG submission 192407) | Freshwater microbial communities from meromictic Lake La Cruz, Castile-La Mancha, Spain - LaCruzMarch2015_4m | ecosystem: Environmental > Aquatic > Freshwater > Lake | place: Spain... | reverse complement strand
GATATTGCTCAGATCACGATAATGATGAAAATGGTGGAAGCTGCAGTCACATACGATCGGACGTGGGTGTGAATAGTTGTGGGTCTCTTTCAACATCTGGGTCAGTACGAAAGCTCATGACGACAAATGCGCCAAGCCTTCAGCCGAATGAAGTAAGTCGCATGAAAGTCAATGCCACAAACAACCCAAGTGAATGGTCCTCTTCGAAATCATCGAAAGCGAAATCGTCCAAATCAACCGATTGCACGTATACATCAAAGTCGTCCAAATCAACCAAGTTGTACAAATCAATGTCATTCGACGCAACAAATATCACAGATTCTTCCACCTCTAAGTCGTCCAAATCCAAGTCATCCAAATCATCAAGCGACGTAGATTGTAACTGCGGCTGTCAATGTGACCCAAGCGACCCCAGCAATTCATTCATGCCTACATCCAAGCCGACCGTGACAGCCTCAACGAAAAATCATACAATTAAATCAAGCCCAACATCGAAGCCATCTGCTAGTACGACTACTCCCCAGACATTCAGCCCGACTACTGCAAAACCGATTGCATTTGCCAACACAACCTTGAGCCCGACTACAGAAAAACCAAGCACTATTTATCCCACATCTGTCAGTCCGACCACTGCACTGAGCACAACTCCCAGCGCGTCGACCCCCACATCTGTCAGCTCAACTACTGAACCAAGTACAACTTCAACTACATCTTCTCCAACATCTGTGAGCCCCACTACTGCAAGCACAAGCTTATCTCCCAGCACACCTGCTCCAATGACGATAGCCACTCCTACTGCACCCGTAACATCAGCCCCAGCAACTGCAAGACCATCTGCAAACCCGGTAAGCTCTCCTACAACATACACTCCAAGTTCAAGTCCTGATGGTTCTACCACTGCAAGTCCATCTGCAAGTCCAAATAACAAGTCCACGATAGCCACTCCTACTGCAAATCCTGATGGTTCTACAACTGCAAGTCAATCTGCAAGCCCGAGTAAATCACCAACGACATTCACTCCAACTAAAAGCCCACTTGAACCAACAACGCCAATGACTGGGACATTGCCCAGCACAGCTCCCACGATTTCGAGTCCAATTACTTTCAGTCCTAGCATATTCAATCTCAAGACTTTAAATACTGCAAGCCCAAGCTTATCTCCCAGCACGTCTGCCCCATCGACTTCAACACCGACTGCTGCAATCCCAAGCTTACCTACATCAGTCAGTCCAAGTACTGCAATACTGGGCAAAGAACCAAATACTTCTGCTCCAACATCCTTGAGCCCGACTACAGAAAAACCAAGCACTATTTATCCCACATCTGTCAGTCCGACCACTGCACTTAGCACAACTCCCAGCGCGTCGACCCCCACATCTGTCAGCTCAACTACTGAACCAAGTACAACTTCAACTACATCTTCTCCAACATCTGTGAGCCCGACTACTGCAAGCCCAAGCTTATCTCCCAGCACACCTGCTCCAATGACAGTAAGCCCAAGTCTACCTCCCACTGCAAGCCCGTCTGTAAGCCCAAGCGTATCCCCCAGCACAATAACTCGAACGACTGTAAGCCCGACTTCTGCAAGCCCCCCCAGTCAATCTCCCACTGAAAGTCCATCTGCAAGTCCATCTGCAAGCCCATCTGCAAGCCCATCTGCAAGCCCATCTGCAAGCCCAAGTCAAACTCCCACAGATAGTCCCACTGTAAGCCAATCTGCAAGCCCTAGTCAATCTCCCACTGAAAGTTCCACTGCAAACCCATCTGCAAGCCCGAGTCAATATCCCACTGAAAGTCCCACTGAAAGTCCCACTGCAAGCCCATCTGCAAGCCCGAGTCAATCTCCCACAGATAGTCGTACTGCAAGCCCAAGCTTATCTCCCAGCATGTCTACAATCACTCCTACTACTTCTCCCATTGTTAAGTGCGTCCCATATGTCATTGACTGGAATAATTCCGCAGTTGGAACGGTATTTATCAATACGACATTAGTTACAAATACGACATTGTTTACCAGTATGTCATCGGAAGGTATCACAATGTCACTGAATTCTCCCTCTTTCTTTGGTGGTAGTGCGCCAAGCGCCAATGACAGGACAATCCAGTCGGGTACTTTTGGAGGTATCGCTGGAAACAGCATCATGTTTGAGCAGAGTCCAGCCAAGGATGGAGGACAGACAATCACGTTCTCTTTTTCACAGACAGTCTATGAGTTGTTGTTTAATATCACTGACATCGATAATGGCCTAGATGATAATGGCATCTTCTCATGGGCCGACCGCATTGTTATTGTGAGTCCCAAGACTTACAATTATACAGTGCCAATCGGTTCAAGCGTAATTGGAGATGGCACATCTGCCGGGACCACAACAACAAGCGGGCCCTTTCGAAACACTAACGACTTCAATGTTGGTAGCAACTCGCCTGGCGGAAATATCTTGATCTCAGTTCCGGGCCCGCTAACTTCATTCACATTCACACTTAGCTCTACCTTGGGAGGGAGCTGGGAGCTCATCACAACGAACCACTTTAGGCAACATATCTTTCAAGCGTTGCGAGAACGAGGCATAAATAATCCAATTGCAAGCTCAATTCAATCTCCTGACACATCTCCTGATACTTTTACTGAAACTCCTCGCCCCGCTGCAGCTGCAAATCTTGGCCAAATTCAATAACTACTGTTAGACAGGGAGCCCAGCTTTGACTGAAACTGCCAGTCTACCCAACCTTTGATGATTACAGAAAGAATTTACTTGGTTTGCGTGACGGTTTGCGAGTTGGACGCGTTGTTGTCAAGATAAAGTTTGGGTTAGCGAATTCCCCGGTATCGTCATCTCCTGTAGGTAGATTTGGGTTAGGAACGTCATTTGTATCATTTGGATTAGGAATGCGTGTTTGATATACTTTAACCAAACATACAACATGAACAGGTACTCATCTCAATGTAATTACAAGGAGGACAATTTTTCATTTTTGTTTTCATGAAGTGATAAGTCCATTCTTAGCCTTTTGGGATTTGCATCCACACACCTCTGTAGAAGCGTTTTCCATTTCTCCTTGCTGACTTTTCCGGCCTCAAACACAGTGACTCTTGCACCTGCTTACGCAAGACTTGAACTTGAGTTGACGATTTGGAGCTTTCTTCAACGCTTTTTTCATTGCTTTTGTTACAGTCTTCTCTGATGGGAGGGAATTACTAAAACTTTGGCTGGTTTTGAATACTTGGTCAGCGAAATTACGAAAAGGTTTTAACTTCCGCGGAACGTTTTCTAGCATCTCCAACTGCTCCATGTAGGACTTCATTGATGCAGGTGCTTTTCGGCAGCAACACGGATAATTTGCTTCCACGCCTCATGCGGTGATAGCTTATTCTTACCCCCTTGCTGCCCATACGTGCAATGTCCCGTCCCACTCTCATCCAGCTTACGAGCGCGACGGTAAATTAATTTCTCATACCGCTCTGCTTCGGAAATACAAGAAGTATGTGCACGATACTCATCTGCAAAAAAAAATGAATGAGGAGGGTAAGTCTGAGATGAATAAACGAGTGGGAATCAAAATGGCCATGGCTTCCGAGGTCATCAGAGTTTAATTAAAACATATATTTGCTCCCACGGATACATGTGATGCAAATCCAATTGAGCAAATGTGTTTGATGCATCATGTGACCCATCCATCCTTTAGAGTAAGTAGACATTTCCATTTTTTGTTATCGTACAATCCAATCTCTTATTACCTCCAGGAAATGATTGGGAGCAGTCAACGCAGCTGACGGAACAGCATTGGCGACACTTGGCTGTGTGCATATCGACTTTAGCCTTCTTCATGGACTCTCCACATCCGTCGCAGATAAAGAACACCATGGCCGACCAGACAGTGGTGCGTTGTTTGGTGGTTATGGCTTCCCGCACAAGGTCCAACAACTTAGCAACAAGCATCCAGCGCGGAAGGAGGAGATCACACTGTTGACGCATGCCGAGCTTAATGTGCAGCGCAAGAGTTTAAGTAAAGAGGTATTAAGCTGGGAAATACTGGCTCTCAAACATGACTCAGCACCAGGCATCGGGTGCTTACGGAACGAACACTTAATTGCCATAATAATGAATCCAAAATGACAAATGACTCCAAGTGCAGCAGCGGCGATGGACAACTTTTACGAATACGCAAAAGCGGTAGTAGAAATGCAATTACCAGAGTATTTCTATACTATGTGGGTAGCAGGGAGGATGTTATATCCCGACGATATGATACCAGGAGCAGTCCCTGACTGTAGACCGGTCAATATTGGCTATGCAGAGAGACGATTAATCACACATGCATATTTTGATGATGACCTTAAGGACACATATATAGATATCCTTGGCCCTGTTCAGAATGGATGTATACCGGGAGGAATATCAATTACTGCGTTGGGAGCGCAGGTAGCACTTAATGCAACGCCAGAGTTTGGAATTACCAAGGGAGACATTAAGAATGGATACAATGAGGTAAAACGAGAGAGTGTACTCAAGGCAATGATGAGAGCCTTGGGAAAGCTAGGACATACACTATCATTTATGTATGCATTAATGAAACCGACGGCATACATTGGATTAGGAGCAGGCACCCGTATGACAACGGCGCCATTCAAATGCAGTGAGGGACAGCATCAAGGATCCATTGAGAGTGGCTGGCTTTTTGTCTTCTTGCAGTTAATGATGCATTTCAAAGACACAATCCAAGGTTATAGCTGAGCACGGAGGAGCAATTATGGCAATTATGGATGATAACTACACAATTGAAAACCAAGCGATTATCTTTGACTCGATGAAATTACTCAAGGAGGATCTCACAATAGTGCTACATATCGGAGGAGTACAGGAACAAAGAATGGGAGAGGAGGCTACGAGGTGACACTCTTAATGAGGTGTTGGTAGACAACGACCGAACCATGCATTACGAGTTATCGATTTGTAATATACCAATGGGATCTGAGAGATACGTCAAGACCTATTTAGACAAGAAGAAGAGTTGGATTATACAAAGATTTGATGTGGTCTCGAAAAAACTCGATCCTGGACGATACCCTCATCCTGAAATCCCAACAAGACAGATGCAATGGATATTAACATTGGCATGCCTGCAATTTCAGGGTGACTACTGGCTAGGACACATAGACCCAAGGCTAACGGAGCAATTTATGAAGGGTATAAATGAAGGTATCTATCAACTAGTGGAGAAAGCGTTTGGTATCAGGATTGCATCTTTCTTGGACATGGCAACAGAACAAATGCGGCTATTACCACTCCGCAATAAGGGATGTGGTTTGAGGGAAGCAGAGGACAGACGATATGCACAGTTCATCGGAGCGGTGGCACACTGCATACCACAGTTGATTGATAGACTTGACAAGGAGGGTAATATAGTACCAGGACGACTTAATACTGGAAGCGTCATTGAATACCTTGGCAAGGGAAGCTTCAACTGTCCAGTCACGAACCCTTGGGAGCATATGTTAGAGAGGGATAACCAACCACGAGGCGTTGCATCGGCAACAAGAGAAACCTGAAGCCAATTAACTACAACTTTCCAGAATATCAGAATTCCGACGCAGACGGATCAAGAGCGGTCATATCTTCTAACACAAGAGATTAATCAGGCAGGCTTCTATCATGACGGCACACAGCCAAAATCCAAAATCGGTGACAAGAGCTATCACAACAGAAATTGAGACCGTAAGAGGGAGGCACTTACGGGGACAACAACTTGACAAGTATGGGAGAAACTTAGCAGCAGCATCATTACCAGGACAAGGACACCGAGTATTACATAACGCAATACAGCATATGATGGTGGACATAGTGAAGAGGTAGCCGGTATACAATCACACATGGAGGCATCAGCGAACTTCCTCAACGGTAAAATTGGAGAGCCATACATTTCCAACTACATCAACCACATAACAGAGCACCCCAACCCCAGAAGTGCATTACATGCTATAATACCTGACATCCATGCATACACTATCCATCGGGAAGACAGAGGATCAATGATAGCGGAGCATCAACAACGGACGAGGCATTCTTCAAACTCAAAACTATGACAGCATGCATGTCACAATATGTACATGTGAATACTGATACAACGGCAGCAGAAAGACGAGCAAAGGCAATTAATGTGAATTATCACAAGAGGTTCAAGAAGCTTGATGAGGTGTTTGCTTCAGACGTAGTGAGAGATGGAACCACCGGGATTACAGGACCATTTGAGGCAGCACAGGGACGGTTCTTTACAGGGCAAGTGATACCGCTGGTGGTAGGTGCATTTGGAGATGTAAATGAGGCATTGGAGAGAAGGTACTAAAACAAGTAGCAAAGGCGGCAGCGGCAGAGCAGAAACAGATGGACTCACAATTTCACCACTGATCAACACAGACAGAAAGGGAGGAGCTTTTCGAATCATGCACCAACAATTCAGACGAGCCATAGGATATAGGATGTGCGATAGTAAGAGGACATGCCAAGCTCACACTTGGAAGGCTACACTATGTGAGGGCGACAAGGGAAGAAGCGGCGAGCGTGAGCAAATCACATCACAGCGACAACAGGTGGGCACCAAGGCTGCATTTTTTGGCGCTGCCCAAACTAGCGATATACCAACACCATCATAAATACCGGTTGACGAAGAAGACACTAGTGCGAGCCCGATTTGATACAAGTAGTAGGGCCAATATCATTATATATTGCCTTGTGCGTATCCCCCCGCCCAACGAACAAGGGTGTTAATCATCATCGCATCATTGGGTGGGGTCTTAAACTCTAAATTATTATAATGACAAGCACTAACAATCTGAGCACGTATTCCTCGCTATCCTCTGGCGATGACGGAAAAGCAGTGTGCTACTACTTGTGCCTCGACGTTGGAGAAGAATCATGTGACGCGATTGTGCTGCCGAGGTTCAGATGCCGGATTTGCCCACCTCTTCTGCCTTACTAAATATGCAGAAACAAAAAGTATTCAGGCGAGTGAAAAAATGATTGAATTCATTAAGCCGTGGGCATTCTGCTCAGGCTGACATCAATAATATCAAAATGAGCTTGGTATAGAGAGTGCGACCAAGTTTGTATCGTTCGTCCAAAGGCAGTATCCACGCTATACACAAAGGCAGGTGGATTCTCATCATTTGAAGCTGGATGCTCTCAATGCCATGTTCGAGAGATTGCAGCCAGTGCTGTAATGCTATCCTTAATTGATCGGATGAAAGTAGATGCACGACCGCTGTCAGTGCGTTATTTCCAATTGGAAGGTATGGTCGGATTGCTCTTGATGAGGGGACGGAACAGATTGCAAGGAGGGCAGTGGCACACTTTGAGACTCAACTTGAAGTGTTCAAAGCAATCGGCGATGCTGGGAGTGTTGCCACTGCAAAGAAGGCCAACATAGCTTATGCCAAGTCAAAGTATGAAGGTGGCAATAACAATGAGGAATTGTTGAAGACGTCCCAAGAATCGTATGAATTGAGAGTCGCTAAATATGGCAAAGGGAGTGAATTAGCAATTGATGCGGGCAGAATCTATGCCGTTCATCTCCACAACGCCAACTGCGAGGAGGAGGCAAGGGAACTTCTGACAAATGAGCAAGCAAGTCCTTGGTCCTCACCACAAAACCACCAAGAGGGTCGAATCAGAGCTCAAAAAATGATGTATCAATACAATACACTAAACTTAACTTCGGTCTGACCGAGAGTCGGTCCAGTCTGTCCGTGCACGCCCCAAAACACAAAACACCCTACGCGTTTATATATTTTCAACTTTCGGTAATGCTAGGTGAGTTGTTCCGTTTAGTGGTTGTTTATTGTTGTTCCTGTTTTGGTGTACCTGGTTGAATACCGATGCATGATGAAAGCGCCTCATTTTTACCCCCCGCTGTTAGGGTACACGCGGTACAAGCGGCTGCCCCGATTTAGGGTGAGGCATTCAAAGCCCCGATTATTTAGGGTCGCGTTCGGTGGGGGGGTAGGGTAGTCGGGTTAGATACATAGTGTTGTTTTTGTGTGTGGGGTATGCGACGGACAGACTGGACCGACTCTCGGTCAGACCGAAGATAAGTTTGCCGAATAAATACTAATGCTCATTAAAAATGATTTTTGGCTATTGAAGACTAATGTGATGAATTTTATTATCGAATCCGGTAATAATTTTGTCTAGGTATGTTCATGTAGGACCGAGTACAAACGAGTAGCTTTGTCAATATTCCTTTTGCCTCCCCCTGCGTTTATTTTTTCATTCCCAAATAGTCAATCATATTGGCAATCAATCTTGATTTGCATCCTCAGTAACCAATTTGAGCGCTGATTCAACCTCCTTGGTGGTTTCATGACGGGGACCAAGTACTTGTTTGCTCGTTGCAAGCAACTTTGTCAACAGCTCCCTCGCCTCCGTCTCGCGGTTGGCTTTGCGTAGATCTATGGCATACTGTCTACCTGCACTAATTGTAAATTCATTTTCGTCACCAATCTCAGCGATCCGTAATTCGTACACATCTTTTGATGCCCTCAACAATTCCTCATTATAGCCAGATTCATACTTTGATTTTGCAAGTGCTATGTAGGCCTTTGCAGTAGCAACACCCCGAGCATTGCCAATTGCTTCGTTATTTTTTAGATCCGTCTCAAAGTGAACCACAGCCCTCCTAGCACTCTCTTCAGTCCCCTCATAAATAGCAATACGACCATGGGTGTGGTATGCAAATGATTCAAGTAGAGAATAACGTTTCGGCAGCGGTGCAGCTACTCTCATACGATCTATCAAGGATAGCATTACATTTGCAGTAACCCCGGCTTCTCTCATTTGCACTGGTTGCAATCTGTTGATCGTGTCAATCAGGGCACGCAACTTCATGAAAAGGGACTCCACCTGCTTTTGCGTATCACTTGGATACTGCCTTCGGACGAACAAGACGAACTTGGATGCGATGTCAAGTCTAAGCTCATTTTGATAATATTGATGGCAGCCTGGGCAATCTAACCATGGATTCACAAATTGATTCATATCACGAGCCTGATTACTCTTGATTTCTGCATATCTAGCAAGGCATGAAAGGTGGACAAATCCGGCATCTGTGCCTCGACACGCACAATCGCGTCGCAACGGCTGATCAGCATCATCGACTCCCCCGTCAAGACACAAGTAGCACACCGCCTCTCCATTGTCAGAGGCTTGCACCATGAGCTCATTATTGCTGTATTCAATATGCAAATCCCACGCGGATGCGATATCGGCGGCAAGCTCATTCAGGTATTCTCGATAATTCATCACGTCACCTTTTGGCTGATGTGAATCCATCGAGACACGAGAGATATGGACCGGCATCTGTGCCGCCAGCCGAGGATGACGCGTCTAGTCTACTTCGCTATGATTGTGTTCATTCCTTTTTGTTACCACGACATGTCCGTTCCCGCCCTTACGTATCAACATCAAACACTCACAACTCAACTTTATCTCAAAAAGTACCATGGCTCCTTCCGCTTCCGCTGCTACCACCACCAACAACAGCAACGACGTAGTATTCTTCCCATCGTCAAAAATTAAACTATTACATCAACGCACCTCACTGTCATTGGCATATGATCGATTGGGATGGGGTTATGAGGGGGAAACGGTATTGTACATTGTTGCCGAGTCGTCAGTTGAGTCGGACGAGAAATCAAACACCGAGGGTGATAATATCTCGGGCATTCTCGATAGTAGCCTACGAACAACAGACAACAAGGGCGGTGAAAATAATGCGATAGCAGTACCGTCGGTGGCCGATAATGCGCCAGCATTGGTGGGTTCGTTAAACAGTACGAAAAATGCATCATCTTCGATCTCATCACTCCTTGATGGAAATGACAAATCAACGATTGAATTGGCACTACATCTCCGCGATGGATTATGTCATGTGGACTCGGTAGATGTATTTTGTGCAGCAGCAGCAACAACATCAAAAACAATTACAGCAAAGAAAGGTGCCGATAATGTTGATATAATGGACGTGGACAAGGATGGTGAAAAGTGGGTGTCGACTGATACTACTACTGCTGCAGCTTTATCGTCTAATGCTCAACTATGCCCTATACCTCATCGATCAGTTACATTCGCACATTATGATCCGCTTAGCGTTTTCTTAACTGCACCTCATATAGTCAAGGAACAATGCGATAGTGACAGTGACGCTGCCACTGATAATGATACCGTGCGTGACAACAAAACGACCAAGGTCAAACGAGTACGACGATATGAAGCAGATGCTCATGCTACACGTGGTACTAAAGGTATGACAAATAGTTTACGTGCCGCGAGTATATCAAGTTCCGTGGGTGAATTACGTATTATCATCACCCCCAATCACAATCACGAGATTGATAATTCTATTATTTACAAACCACCTATATCGACAGAAGAGGCATATCAATGTTGGAAAAATGATGTAACATCGACAAGTGCTGCTGGTGAAGTGCAACAGGGGATGATGGAAAGTAAGGTGAATACACACATGATTAAACATCGATGTTGTAAACGACGTGAGGTACGATTAGGTCAAGTGGCACAAACATTAGCCGAATCTACAGCTACTACTACCACTACTGCTACATCCAAATCAAAATGGCCTCTCTCTGCATCAATGAAGATTGTTATTCGTTTTTCAATGTCTCCCTCCTCCATTTCGGCACTTGTTGATCATGGACGTTTGCATCTCGGTGGAATTAATTTTATTGCTCCTCGTAAGAATAATGGAGGAGGAGACAATAGTACTCATCCATCACTCTCTACACCACATGTATATACCAACTGTGGTACATATGGTGATCATTTAGGCATCCGATCATGGTTACCGACATTAGATTCAGCATCACCGAAACATCGGGCATCACATGAATTTGTTACCAAGGTTACATCTACAATGAATGAGGGATTATGGCCCACCGGTTCTGGTGAAGACTTTGGTTACAATTTGTCAGTTTCGCATCCAATATTACTTCCTCTCGATGGTGGGGAAATGAGTAGTGAGAATGATGCTACTATTGCTGCTGATGGTGATGATGATGGTACTATTCTTCGACAATTGATGAATAAACATCAGGATGATATTTTGGTGAAGGAGAATAAGGAAAATATATTGAAAAAGACATTGACATTATATCAACTTGGTGTAATGGAGGCGGAGGTGGCATGGAAAGCATTAGACAGTGGTATTTCCAATACTTTGGGACGGCGTCATGCTCGATTTATCAATAAGTTTTTCTACCCCAGCGATGATAAAAACGACGATGATCATCATCAATCGAGCTACAAGAATAACGGTGGTGACAACCCACCATCGTTCTCTACCATGCCTGCTCTCGACGACGCATTGTCCTCACCACCACCATCATCAACGTTGTTATCAGGACTGAAATCGGAAATGATGAATCAAATATTACATCATCACACCACCCTTCGTCCAACATATGTAACATCCATCTACTCCTCTCTTACATGGTTACCGTGCCCATCACGTTCACTTGGTTTCGCCGTTGGACCATTCGCTACACTTTACGATCCTGAATATTTTCGCCTATCGCCAGAGGACGATGATGATGACGACGACGATGACGATGTTGATTATGACGATAATGATGGTGAAGTGCAGTTGGAGAGTGAGAGAAGGAGACGTAGTCTGTCAATGGAGGATGGGAATGTCGGTGGACCGTCAAAGTCGCCACGACAAAATCATTCTCGTTCATTACATGAAATGGCCCATGAGCTTGGAGAGGGCATACGACAATTGTACTTCGCACCACGATACGAACGACGTTATATCCATGAGGATGTAAATGATATATTCTTCTTTGCAAAGTTGCTTGATACAACTATTGGCTACTGTCCTCTTACCAGTAGTCGTCGTCCGGAACTATCAACAACACGATTGTTAGATAAACAACAATTGGAACGTAGCATCCTTGCATCGACCATGGGTGTAACTAATCGTGCATTATCACTAATGCGAGACGTACTGGCATTGCCTGCATATCGTACATCATCGTACACACAAGTATGGATCCCATATGCACAATGGTCAGGGGATAGTAGCGGTGGAAATATGGTTGGATGTCCCGAGGTGGGGGGGTGCAATCCATTCCTTGGCGGGGCGATACTTAATAGCACTCTCCTACCACCACCGGGGATGCGACTACCGTATTATGAGGGTGGGAAGTACCTTCAATTCCTACAGGCACGAAATGCCATACGTGGATGGGTTCGTGCTGCGTTGCCTTTGGGGTCTAATGATGATGTAGGTCAGGTCTATATTCATGTATTGGTCGAATCATTTCTTATGAGTTTGTACGAACGTGGACATGGAGCGTATGGTGAAGGTGGAGCCAAAGGCACATTCTTTTACACGAAGAGATATGCCATATCCTCTGGTTTGAATTCCCCCAATATTGATTTCTTACCTTTGGTAAACATTGAGGATGATGAAATTGGTGGTGGAGGGGCAATTGCAGTTGAGGACCGTGGGAACGAAGCCCTTTGGCGCTCGACTAATAATGGAACAGAAACGCACACAAGTGCAATTGACGATTTTTACATTGGACAGCTACAGATGAAAGACTTCGTTGAGGCATTGGAAAGGATGAATGATAAGTCGCTGCCGTTACCGTTGAATGGATGGCAAGGATCACATCAATCGGCCACATTTCTATCTCATAATAGTGCATCATCTTCGTCTTTGGGATGCGGTGCATTGGAACTCGTCCATCCGATGGGTGGCCAAATGTACCGAGCAACAAAAGCCTGCCTCCTTAGCCGAGTTTATGAAGGACGAGCAGGAATTTCTGACTTCACTCGTGCCGTTCGCGCTGCCTTCATTGCCTCCTTTCTAAGAGACGCAGGTGTTGCTCAACTGGTGTTACCCGATGATGGAAATAAGAACAATCAAGAAAATGATCTTGCATTGGCCCGGCCTCCATTTGTTGCGTGTGTTGATGAAATGATGAAGAAGCAGGGCATAACTCATGCCATTTTTACTAGAGCACTAAGAGTTATGGCAGGACCACTCCACGAAGCCTATCTGCGTGGTAATCTTGTCGATATCGGGAGGGATAGAAGTCATTCAGGACATTTAATGCCAGAGGGCTTTCCTAATTCATATGTACGAGGCGCAAGTGGCCTCTACTTGCGTGTGGGGGTACACATAGAGGCCGCGGATGGTTCGACAGCACAATCCGTATCAGTCGCTCCACAAAGTGCAGCGGCAGTAAAAGGAACTCACTTGCATGTCGTCGCAGAACCTGTTATTGTAGAGGGTGGAATTGCCTTCGGTGGTCCTGTGACTCTTCGCGTCATAGAGAATGAAGGTCAGTGCCGAGAGTTCATCAAAAACATTCCCACTGACGGAAGTAGAATAGAATGGGGTCCCATATTTTTGCACGCACGACCAGTAAGCACGGTCAAACAGCAGCAAGCGGCAAGTGGAATATCCGAAGCTCCTACTACTATCGCTACTGATAATACTGCGCCTGAGGTTGGCGCCGACCATGCAGGCAGCATCATTAACAGTGGAGCGGGTATGTCTTTCACTAGTGATCAACTTCACAAAGGTGGTTTCCAGGCGCTCGAGCTCATCCGCATCACTAATCTAACCCCACTTCTATGGGTGAGAGTGGACTCTCAAGGCCTGTACAATGGCAGAATTAATTGTTTCCAGCAAGATGCATGTTTAGCGGAGCAATTATTTCATGATGGAGATGCTGCGGGACAAGTCGAGGCTCTCCGTGCATTGGCGGAGAGGCCATTCAAGATCCAAGGGATGCCCAAAATTACAAATGTGCACGATGTCCCCATTGCAGAGCTGCCTGTGCGAGTCCTTGGAGACTGTCTCCGTGGCTCAGTGGCATTACATTGTGATTTGCCCCACAACCCAGCAGTGCGAGCACAAGCGGCATTTGCAATCGCCCAATGGCAAAACAACAAGGCTCCTGCATCAAGAGATGTAGTCGGAGATAGTGCGTGGCTAGGCCTTGATCTACTATTGCAATACTTTCGTGAGCGGTTTTATTGCAATGGAGTGGTCATGCCGAATAACTTCAGACGTGTCTTGCTTCACAAGAATATCTCCGCTGGAGGAGGTGGAGGAGATTTTACCTCCGACGGTGGATACCAGTACCTTGACGCACTTATAGAAAAGGACGAACGGAGAAATGCCATCGAATTTGCAGACGAGGTCGAAATTGAGGAAGACGAAGAGTACAGAGTCCGTAGTGCGTGTGTTACTGCCATCGCTTCAATTCGTGCACAAGATGGTATGACGCCCGCCGCAGTGACTACTTTCTTGGAAGAAGTTCTTCTCTGTGGTGACAAGGCTGCTGTGGGTAGCCTTCTTCTCCCTGAGGAGGAGGAACAATTGAAGAAAAAGCAAGATCAAGCTCTCAATGGTGAGGTCCACTACAGTAGGCGAATAATCGGCCCCAATGATGACGATGTCTCTAACTTGCCCTATGTATCGGTGTCACTAGTTAGAGATGCTCTACTTGCTCTTTGCTACGTCCATGTCCGTTCGCAGTGTGATGGTCTAAGTAGCAAATCGGACCATCCTATTCTACCTTTAATGGAGTTGTGTCTTGGTTGGCTAGACTGGGATCTGGAGCGCATACGGTTGCGTACAAGGTTGCGTAACGCCGATAATTGTGGAGTTGGTGATGCGTCTTTCACTTGCGTCGCCCCATGTGCAATCACAGCCGTATGCCACATGGCTCTTCTGAAGCAAAGCACTACATCCTCACCTGTTCTTGACAACGGAGTCGTCGACGATATACTCGCAAAGCGAAAGCTGGAAGAAAGCGGAGTTAACAAAGCCACGACCGCACAATTCTACATTGATATCTTCGACGATGATTTTATAAGAGGTGATGCTATTCGTGCTGCGGCAGCCCAGTCTGTGATTTGCATATGCTGTGCTGCTGACCGAAACGAAGAAATACAGAAGGAGCCATTGGGGCTACTGCGTTCTTTGGAATTCATATTGGACCGCATACTTGGTAAGTCGTTCTGTAGCGTCTGATTCTTACTGTATGTCAGTATACCTCTTTTCACTCACACGTCCTTCATCGTAAATGACGAAAGAACCAACGACTTCTCCTGGCCTTCGCCTAACCCTCGCGTTGCTAATGATGGATGCATGCACTGGTAAAATTTGCTCACTCCAACGAGTTGCAAGCTTCAGCGGACATACTAGACTGTGTGAATTAGGCACTAGATTCATGAATGGACCGCTGGGTGCAAGCTACGGTGGAGATAATGGTAGTGCTCTACTATTGACGGTGTCCGATGCGACATATCCGGCAGCTAATGCTGTCAATGATGGAGCCCGTCGAGGCATGAGTCTATTGAAAGACTCTTGTACAACCGGGAAGTACAGCCAAACAAGCATCGTGAGAGTTGCTAAATTTGGAAGCAAGCTATGGCGAACGATCAATGGCGAACTGGTTGGTGTTTGCTCTCACGATAGTTGCTTGCGATGTTCCTTGGTTTCGTTGTGGCAATTGTTATGGCCTAAGGCATGCAATCAATTTTTGCGGACCCAGTCGTGGCAAGCCATGGAAGGAACACCTCAGTATTTCGCCATGGGGCTCAATCATGTAATGAAAACAACAGCAATAGAGAAAGAGACTGGTCTTCTAGAGGATGAGGCGTTGACACCACTTGTGCAAATAGTAGACAATGAAATAGATCGACAGAAATGGAGAGGAGAGATGGCTAGTGAATCATACGAATATTTCAAGCGAACAAAAGAGAGTATGAATCTGACTGAAGCCGGCCTTCCGTTGCCCACAGTAGAGAAGGATTCTGCTTGGAAATTGGGTGGATGGGTTGCAAGCACGGCTCAACAGAGACGAGCTCAGGGAGCAGATGGAGGCGGGGCTGTGACAAAGATTAGACTGGCGGTCAGAGGTGCCGGTTCTGGGAATGATGCATAGAGATGGAAAAAAACGATTGTTTGGTCTAATTCTTTAATCATACCTTCTCTAAATATATCTTACCTGTCATCTACGGCATCAATATTGAGAGAGAGACAAGGGACAATGAAATCTTCACCTTGAGTGACAATGGATCAACTGACTGGCCAGTTGCCACCCTGCCGCATCCAATATAGAGAGAGAAATGAAAACTGCTCAGCAGGGTGTCATCAATTATCATAAATCATTGCTATTGTATAATCTAATCCAGAAAAAAAACTATTCAAAGTGATGATGTTGGTCATCAAAACGTTCAAGCTCAGATGCAACCCCGTTGGTGGTATTGTGTTGAGGACCAAGGACTTGCTTGCTCGTGGCTAGTAGCTTTGTCAGAAGTTCCCTCGCCTCATCCCCGCGGTTGGTTTTACGAAGTCTAAGAGCATATTTTCTACCCGCATCAATTGTGTATTCATTTTCTTCCCCCAATTCAGCAATACGTAATTCGTACAATTCTTGGGATGCCTTTAACATCTCCTCATTATTACCCATACCTTCGTACATTGACTTGGCATAAGCTATATTGGCCTTTGCAGTCGCAATATCCTCTGCATTGTCAATTGTTTCATGCACTTCCAGTGCATTTTCAAAGTGAGTCACTGCCCTTCTTGCACTCTCTTCTGTTCCTGCATCGAAAGCAATACGACCATGGGTGTAGTATGCGTCTGCTTTCATGTGGGAATAACGCCCAGGTAGCGGTGATGCATCGTGTTTCATGCGATCAATCAAGGATATAATTACATTTGCAGTTACTCCAGCTTCTCTCTTTTGCACAGGTTGCAAACGCTCAAACATTGAACAGAGTGCACGCATCTTCAAATAAAGAGACTCCACCGGTCGTCGTGTATCACGTGGATACTGCCTTCGGACAAATGGCACAAATTTGGTTGCAATATCAATTCCAAGCTCATTTTGGTAGTATTGGTGACAGCTAGGACACAATCTCCATGGATCCCTGAATTCTGAATTCATTCATATCACTAGCTTGCTTACTTTTGATTTCTGCGTATTTTGTAAGGCAAGAGAGGTGGACGAATCCTGCATCTGTGCCACGGCACGCACAATCGCGTCGTAGCGGTTGACCATCATCGTCTAAATCCCCATCAAGGCACAAATATCACACCGATTCCACGTCTTCCCCTAGCAAGGAGTCCACTTCGTTAGTAGTGCTTGTCATTCGTTTGTCTATTTTACATTTCTACATCTATTGAATTATCTAACAATAAACCAACAAGTTGGTCGCGAGGCAAGAGAAAATCGTAATGGTCAAAGGCAGGTGCTGTCTGAGAGTGGGCAAGCTTTTTGAAGGAATTAATGATGAGGGTACTGAAGGCGTGAGTAATACCTAGACCGAGTTGTTGGATAGTCGTTATGGAAGGTGTTGGGGCGTAGTGGCTAAGTCCGTAGAATTTTTGATTGTGTTGAGGATGTTCTGCTTGAAGTTGTTTCCATCGCTGATCTGCTTCGATGAATATGCCGATAGGGGCTGGGAGGGTGGTCGCACGGTCGTACATGGCTTTTGCATTTGGTCTATTGGGTTTGAATTGTTTACGTGTCGGTATAGCTGGTGGAGGTGTACCGTAGAGGTTCTGACGGATCATGGGACCAAGTCTACCGTGTGCATTAATGGCTATTGGTGTGAGAATCATTTGATTGTGGAGAAGGTTACCAATGACATCATCG
>Ga0247832_1004387_pt1 | contig 17698 bp, 14 predicted proteins | sample LaCruzMarch2015__10_FD_192407 | JGI IMG/M metagenome (GOLD analysis project Ga0247832, IMG submission 192407) | Freshwater microbial communities from meromictic Lake La Cruz, Castile-La Mancha, Spain - LaCruzMarch2015_4m | ecosystem: Environmental > Aquatic > Freshwater > Lake | place: Spain... | reverse complement strand
TCCCATAAAAGTTTAAGATTTTTCATCGCAGGATTCAGGGCCAACTCTGCATCCAATGGCAACATTGTTTCTGGACTATATGAAATATCAGGACGAGATGAAAAATAGATTGGGTCGGTATAGGGAATTACTGTGTTTAGCCCATCATTTCCGCCGTATAGAGTGACCATTACAAGAATTGGGGTACCTGCGGCAAGTGGTCGACTAATTGCTGCTTGGGCAATTTCATCAACACTCAGTAGCGAAGCGCTAGCGCCAACAGCCACAGTGCCGGCGGTTAACCTCAGGAATTTTCTGCGCGTTAATGTGTCCATGTCATCCTCCTAGGCGTTCACTACATACTCGGGGCTACACAGCGCCAAGACGGCAAATTCCATCGGGTCACTTAATGAGTTACGTAGAGCGCTTTGAGTTCTCGGACTCCATTGCGCAACACCCAACCAGTCGGCACTGGATAGAACTCGACGTTCAACTGGAATCTCTAGCAATCCTCTTAATTGGCTCTGCTTTACCAACCAGGTAGCAAAAGCAATCCGATATTGGGCAGATGCTGAAGATAACCAAGCCTCCCCAGAAGGCCACCCGCCAACACTTGGTGGGTATAACGGAATCTGCCCTAACTTATTTAAATAATTCTTCAACTGAGCAGAAGTTTTTAACTTAGATGGAGTCAGTTCCAGAGCTCGCGCGGCGGAGATAAACCAATCCACTGGGGATTTAACCATTGCATTTTTAGGATCTCGCATCGCAGAATCTTTTGCTACGGCTGCTACCACGCTCAAAATTTCACGATTAGCAAATGATTGGATTCCGGCAAAATTATTTGGCATCACTTCTGTGCTTGATATGAAGCGATACCAAAGCCTTTCCGAGATGAAACGAGCACAGTCATCTCTTGCTACCAAAAAGTCTGAGACTTCCTCACCAGTGAAATGCTTTGTCGTCCCCAACAAAGTTACTGCCTTTGTATCATGCCGCTTAAGGTTGAATGTAACAGTGCCGGAACTGTTTGCAACTTGGTATCCAGTTAATGAGCGCGCGATAGCTTTAACATCATCTTCGGAATATCGGTTTACGCCAAGAGTAAAGAGCTCCATGAACTCGCGGCCTAAGTTTTCGTTAGGCGACTTGAAGGTGTTTTCTTGACCATCCAACCAATATTGCAAGGCACCGTCAGTGAGCATTGCCCGCGACATTTCGCGAAAATTACCTAATGCATATTTTCGAAAAGTTTCATTCTGCTTATACATAGGGAAAGGATGGTTAATCTTCGAAATTGAAGTCGCCCAATGACCGTGCCAAAACCAAGTCATTCTCTCCGTTAGCCCGTTATTACTAAGGGTCATCCGATCCAACCACCAAAGAATAAGGTTCTCAGTTTGAGATCTCATCCCCACAGCAAATGGAATTATTTCAGGAGTATTTGGCTCAGGACGTTTACCCAGATCCGTAAAAGTTGGAAGCGTGATTGACGCTAATCCTAAATCCACACTGGGAACTTTTAAGAGCGAGTCACGTGTTGCTGGGACTCCCTGCTTTAAGTAACTCGCGAACTCACCAACACCTGGACCGAACCCAAACCGATGGACCAACCGAGAAGTCTCTAATCGGTCTAGGTTCATAAGAACACGTTAACAATCAAGAGTCGAAGAGGTAAGGTTCAAACATGAATTCTAAGGATATTCTCCGAGAACAAATCCGCAACAAAGCAGTAGTACGCGGCAAAGTGATTTTATCTTCCGGTATCGAGGCTGATTACTACGTAGACCTGCGCCGCGTGACACTTGATCATGTAGCCGCACCTCTTGTTGGCGAAGTGATGTTAGAGCTCACCAAAGATTTAGATTACGAAGCAGTCGGCGGACTTACCTTGGGCGCGGACCCAGTTGCCACAGCGATGATGCATGTAGCAGCGCGCAACGGTAAAGCAATGGATTCTTTTGTAGTTCGCAAAGCTGAAAAAGCACACGGACTACAGCGTCGCATCGAGGGGCCTGATGTAAAAGGTAAGAAAGTCTTAGCCGTTGAAGATACCTCGACAACAGGTGGTTCAGTACTAACGGCCGTGGAAGCACTCGTTGAAGCGGGCGCAATTGTTGTCGGCGTTGCAGTTATTGTCGAACGTGGGGCGAAGCAGAAAATTGAAGATGCCGGCTATAAATATTACGCAGCCTACTCCTTACAAGATTTAGGCCTGTAATTACTTCATATACCGCTTGGATTGCCACTCTCTAAAGATTTCAATAACCATCGGCACCAAAGAGATCAACACGATTACGCCAACGACACCATAGAGATAATAATTTGCTGAGTTTCCTAAAACATCACCCAAAAGATAACCAACTCCGATAGCAACCTCGGTCCAGATAATGCCACCGATGGCGTTCCAGGTGGAGAAAGTTTTTCTCTCTAATTTCACAACACCGCAGACCGGGTTGATAAGAGTTCTTCCAAATGGAATAAAACGTCCGAAGACTAAAGCTTTCCGCGGCCCATATTTACGCAACCACTTCTCAACGGTCTGCACCATCTTTTGGTTAAAGAAGCGACTATCTGGGCGATCAAAGAACTTGCGGCCGTACGTTTTTCCAAACCAATAACCAACTTCGCCACCCGTGATAGCAGCGATTGGCGCCAAGATAAAAAGCAACGGCGTGGATAATTTGGCGTCTCCCAAAATATCGGCGCCCGCACCAGAGGCAGCAATGCCAGCGAGAAAGACAACTTCACCACCCGGAAAAACCAAACCAATGAGAAGCCCGGTCTCCATGAAGATAATGCCAAGAACTCCGATCAACCCCAAAGTGGCTACAACGGAGTTGGCATCTAAAAGGTTAGTCAGGAACTCCATGTGTCCGAGGGTAAGGTAACGGCCGTGATTAAGCACCCGGCTGGCGCGCTCGGCGACGAAAAATTTCGTCCGCAGTTTCACTTCACCCCCGAGCGAAACTGGATGAATGACCCAAACGGACTTCTGTATTACAAAGGCGAATACCACCTCTTTTTTCAACATAACCCAACCGAAAACATCTGGGGCAATATGTCGTGGGGACATGCGGTAAGCACTGACTTACATAAATGGGAAGAGTTACCTGTTGCAATCCCGTGCACAGATGAAGTCGGAATCTTCTCTGGTAGCGCAGTTATTGATTACACAAATTCAACCGGATTTGGAAGCGTAGAAAACCCGGCAATGGTTGCGATCTATACCGAGCATAAGAACGATAAAAGTAAGCAATCGCAATGTTTGGCATTTAGTCTCGACGACGGCAGAACGTTTACAAAATATGAGGGCAACCCAGTGCTCGATATCAACTCTCCTGATTTCCGTGATCCTAAAGTGCAATGGATAGATGGCCAATGGTTAATGACAGTCGCGAAACCTGATTTACACCAGATTTCTTTCTTTACATCCAAAAACCTGAAAGCCTGGAAGCATCTCAGTGACTTTGGCCCCGCGGCCGAAGTCGGTGGATGCTGGGAATGTCCTGATCTCTTTCAACTCGAAGAAAAATGGATATTGATAGTTTCACTTAACCCTGGCGGATATCAAGTGGGATCGGGCACGCAATACTTTATTGGTCAGTGGAACGGAAAAGAATTCATCGCCGATGATTCAAAAACACGATGGCTTGATTACGGTCGCGATAATTATGCCGGCGTAACTTTTGAAAATGCACCAGATAACCGCAAAATATTTATCGGGTGGATGAGCAATTGGGAATACGCCCACACCTTTCCCACCCAACCGTGGCGAGGCGCAATGACTTTACCTCGCGAGCTCACACTCCAGGGCGACAAGTTGGTCCAGAAGGTCGTAAACGAAAACGGGATCCCGAAGATAACTTTCGCAACAACTGGGGGATCAATTCGAATAAGTGAGAACAGAGATAAATTTATTGAGATTGGCCTGCGCGAGAAGAAAATCTATCTAGATTGCACACACGCATGGGATGAAGAGGCGCTACCGTTATCAAAAGAGTTCTTACTGCAGGAGATTGAAATTGATTTAGAAGAAGTTGAATTTGAAATCTATCTCGATCATGGCTCAATTGAACTCTTTGCTGACGGCGGAAAATACTCATTCTCCAATCTGACTTTTGTCGGGACCGCCCTGAGCTTGGTAACCCCCATGGGAGAAATCCGTAACCTCGATACTGTCAATTTCGGATAAATCCACTAAAAGTAGACGCAAACTGCAAAATCCTGCAAAAAACTGTTGTAAGAGCGTTACTGCGCCGCTCTTCCTTCGGGTAAGTGCCCCGTTTACCTTAAGGCCACACCTGGGTTTCCCACGACATCCAGTAACCCTTTGAAAGGAAACACTTCATATGAAGAAGTTAATGAAACTTGGAGCACTCGCTCTAACTTCAGCACTTACTTTATCTGTTGTCGTAGTTGCTACACCATCAGCAACAGCTGCAACATGTAAGAAGAAGACTGAAGTAACAATGTTCGGAACAATCAAGAAAGAAATCCGGGAGCAGTTCCTCGCAGCAGCTTCTAGCTACAACAGAAGCCAGAACTGTTACAACCTTAAGTCAATTCTCGGCGATGACAGCCTCACATTCCTTCAGAACATAACCCCAAAGTACGCCGCTAAGGATGCTCCAACAATCATGTACGACCTTCAGTACATCCCTGACATGGCTGACAAGGTCATGGATTGGAAGGGCACAAAGCTCATGTCACTTGCATCACCAGGACTTCTTGCCGCAGCAAATGTCGGTGGACGCCAAGTTGGTCTTCCATCAACAGCTGAAGCATTCGGACTTGTTTACAACAAGAAGGTCATCAAGGATGCCGGTGTCGATGTCACAAAGATCAAGACATGGAATGACCTAGATGCAGCATTTAAGAAGATCAAGGCAGCTGGTAAGAAGCCACTTCACTTCTCAGCTATCTGGTGGTCACTCGGTGCACACTTCACAAATATGTACCACTCAACAGCAGGCAAGACTCACGAGGCACGCCTCAAGGTTCTTGATGATCTAGTTGATGGTAAGAAGGATCTTTCAAAAGATCCAGCTTTCAAGAATTGGTTAGCAACATTTGACTTCCTAAAGAAGAACAATCAAGGAGCCGTTAACCTTACAGATACTGAATTCGATGCATCTGTTGCAAACCTTGCAAGCGGAGATTACGGATTCATGTTCCAGGGTAACTGGACTGAGCCAAGCCTCAACACAATTGCAAAGAGCACCAAGTTCGGTCTCATGAACCTACCAATGAGCAACAGTGCAACGGGATACGGAAACGATTCAATCCCTGTTGGTGTTCCTGGCTACTTCATGATCGATAAGCAACAGTCAACAAAGGAAGAGCGTGCAGGCGCAATTGACTTCCTTACCTGGCTCTACACATCACCTCAAGGACAACGCTTCGTTGCTGATCCAGTAACAGAAGGCGGAATGGGATTCATCCCTGTCTACAAGGGCTTCAAGACCGCGCCAGCCACAAGCATGGCGGGCGATATCGCGAAGTTCGTTTCTGCTGGAAAGACACTTGAGTGGATCAACACTTACTACCCAGGTGGCCTCCAGGAAGAAATTGGCAAGGTATCTATGCAGCAGTACTTCACCGACAAGATCAGTGCAGCTGAACTTGCAAAGGCGATTGAAGCAGCATGGAAGGACAAGCCAAAGACTTGGCGTGGCGAAGCTGCTTAATAGCGCTTCCCAATTTTAAGTCGGAAGATAAGTAAATAGAATCATCCTGAGGCGGGGAAACTCGCCTCAGGATGATTTTTCTTAAGGAAGGGGTGGAGCTAGTGATATCAGCAAGAAAAACGAAGAAATTCTTAAAATTTGCTGGCGTACCACTTGCAATCTTCACCATTGTTCTCGTAGTTCCTTTTGTAAATGGCTTTTATTACACCTTTACTGATTGGGATGGATTCGAAACCACAAAACTTGTCGGTTTTACCAATTACGCAGACTCATTTGCGGATCCAAAATTCTGGGTTACTCTCCGATTTACAACTCTCTTCGTGGTTGTTTCTTTAATTTTAGTAAACGTGGTCGCATTTGGACTTGCACTAATAGTTACCTCAAAGCTGCGAAGCAGAAATATTCTCCGCACATTTTTCTTCGTGCCAAACCTCATTGGCGGCGTCGTCCTCGGCGTTATCTGGCAATTTATCTTTAATACCGCACTAGTTACCCTGGCAAATAAATATGACTGGGAACTCTTTAAGGAGTCTTGGTTACAAGACACCAATAAAGCATTCTGGGCGCTGATCATCGTGACAGTGTGGCAATCATCTGGCTACATGATGATTGTCTACATTACTGGGCTCGTCTCAATCGAAAATGATGTCCTTGAAGCATCACAAATTGATGGAGCTTCCCCACTAAGAACGCTATTTTCAATCAAAATTCCATTGATGGCTCAGGCCTTTACTATCGCCCTCTTCTTAACCCTGCGAAGTGGATTCATGGCCTACGACGTAAATGTCGCCCTAACTGATGGCGGCCCTTTCCGTACAACCGAGCTGATCTCACTTCACATCTTCCAAGATGCATTCCTAGAAGGCGACTTTGGAACTGGTCAATCAAAGGCAGTAATTATGTTCCTCGTTGTGGCGCTAGCGGCCTTAGTTCAAGTAACAATCTCAAAGAGATACGAGGTTCAGCGATGAATTTCCGCGCACGCTTGGGCAAGAGACTCACCTTCGGGGTAGGAATCACGTTGGCGTTCGCTTACGTCTTCCCATTCTTCTTAGTCTTTGTTAACTCAATTAAATTGAAATATGACATCCTGGCAAACCCACTCGCCATACCAACCAAGATCACTTTGGATAACTTTGAACAAGCTTTTACCAAGATGAACTACTTTCGTGCGCTGACCAACTCACTGATAATTACTGTATTTAGTGTTTCACTTCTGATTGTCTTCTCATCAATGCTCGCTTATTACTTGGCTCGCACAAAGAATAAGACATCAAAGTACATCTTCTTGATTCTTGTAGCGTCGATGATTGTCCCCTTCCAAGCGTTGATGATTCCATTCATGGCACGCTTTGCCCCATTAGTTTCATATAACAATCATGGAGCGCTAATTTTCTTCTATATTGGTTTTGGAACAGCGCTATCTACATTTTTATACCACGGCTTTATTTCAACTATTCCAACAGAGATTGATGAAGCAGCTTCTATCGATGGCGCTTCAGATATGGTCGCTTTCTGGAGAATCATCTTCCCCATGATGCGTCCAATTACAGCAACAGTTGCAATCATCAACGCGTTATGGATTTGGAATGACTTTCTCTTGCCGCGACTAGTACTAGATGAAGCGTCCCAAACCCTTCCGCTATCCACATACCTCTTCTACGGCACCTACACAGTCGAGTATGGGCAAGCGATGGCAGGGCTCGCTCTAGCGGTTATTCCAATCATCATCTTCTACCTGATCCTGCAAAAGCAGTTCATATCAGGCATTTCCCAAGGTGCCGTTAAGTAATTTTCAAAACACTCTCACGGATTACCAGTGACGTCGGCACCGAGATTTTCCCAAGCGCACTCTCTGGTTTTTCGATCGCCGCCAAAATCTGTGATGCGGCAAGCTGTCCCAAGAATCTAGGTGGCTGTGCGACGGTGGTGAGTCCTAAAATTTGCGCAAATTCATGATCGTCGAAACCAATAACGGAGATATCTTCCGGCATGCGTAAACCTTTTTTGCGAATGGATTTAATGACACCAAAGGCCATCTCATCTGATTGGCAGAAAATTGCAGTCGGTAAATCCTTTCTCCTTAAGAATTCATCCATAGCCAACTCTGATGTGTGGTTATCAAAGTCAGCCATAACTTCAAACGCTGGATTGAAGGTGACTCCATTTCGTTTGAGTGTGTTGAGGAACCCACTCTTTCGTTGGACGGCAACCTCGAAGTTAAAGGCAAGTTCTCGTTGACCAACCATCATCGCAATTTTTCTGTGGCCCATATCAAGCAGGTACTGGGTTGCAACCTCGGCCGCTTTAACATCATCGATGTACACACTAGAGCAGCGGTCATCAAGGCCACCTAGTAGCGCAACCGGAATCCCAAGACCAAGTATTTGGTTGAACTCCTTATCGGTTGGTCGCAGCGACATCACAATTAATCCGTCGACTTTGCCAATCAACTTCTTCTGCTGGAAGACTCGCTGACGAGCATCAATCTGCGCAAAGTTGTAGAGCAAGAGATCCATTCCAGCTTCGCGCAGCGCTTGCTCCACGCCAGCGACAGATTGCGAGAAATACCAACGCGAAAGAAATGGTGCGATTACGCCAATCGTATTTGTGCGCGAACTTTCACTCTTAGGTAGTAAGTCAGGACGGATTGGATAATCCAACTCTTGCGCCGCTTCTACAATTTTCTTTCGAGTTCGTTCATTAACATGATGTAATCCGCGAAGGGCGCGCGAGACGGTTGCCGGCGAGACTCCGGCCTTCTCTGCGATTTCAACGATGCCCGACATAAGAGTTAAAGGCTATGCAAAAAACTGCAAAAATCAATACCTAGCTCCACGCGGGATTTTTTTCCCGTAATAGATATGTATATGTACACTCGGGCAATCTGCGCGCCCTGCCCTCGAATCGGGCGCCCTGACTCTCCAACGGAGGAGAACCAATGAGAGCTTCTGCTGCTCTAACAAACGTGCAAGTAACTGGCGCGAATCTAAATATCACATACATCGTTTTGGGTGTGGCTCTGGCCGCCCTCGCGATTGCCTATGCGTTGCGCCAGCAAGTACTTGCGGCAAACGAAGGCACCGAGAAAATGCGCGAAATCGCCGAAGCGGTGCAAGAAGGCGCAGCGGCATACCTTGCCCGCCAGTTCCGCACACTTTCATATTTCGTAGGAATTGTTTTCTTCCTACTTCTCGCACTACCCGCTGATACAACAGCACTTCGTATCGGCCGTTCTGTCTTCTTCCTCCTTGGCGCCGGATTCTCCGCCCTTGTTGGATATAACGGTATGTGGCTCGCAGTTCGCGCAAATGTGCGCGTTGCTGAAGCTGCTCGTCAGAAAGATGGCACCAAGGCGGTACAGATCGCATTCCGTACCGGCGGCGTAGTTGGTATGACAACAGTTGGTCTCGGCCTGGTTGGCGCTGCACTCGTTGTAATTTTGTTCCGCGAGAACGCACCAGTAGTTCTTGAAGGATTTGGTTTCGGTGCGGCAATGCTCGCGATGTTTATGCGCGTTGGCGGCGGAATCTTTACTAAGGCAGCAGATGTTGGAGCAGACCTCGTCGGCAAAGTTGAAAAAGGTATTCCAGAAGATGACCCACGTAACCCAGCGACAATTGCAGATAACGTTGGCGATAACGTCGGTGACTGCGCCGGAATGGCGGCAGACCTCTTCGAGTCGTATGCGGTAACACTTGTTGCAGCGCTCATTTTAGGTAAGGCAGCTTTCGGTAACGAAGGTCTGATCTACCCACTCATCGTTCCGGCAATCGGAATCGTCACCGCAGTTATCGGAATCTTCGCAACTCGCTTGCGTCCAACAGATAAGTCAGCGATGACAGCGATTAACCGCTCATTCTTTATGTCAGCGATTATCTCTGCTGGCCTTACCGGCCTTGCAACATTTACCTACCTTCCAGGTAAGTTCAACTTGCTTACTAACTACTCACCATCTGTACTTGAAGATGCGGGCAATATCAACCCACGCGTTCTTGCTTTCGGCGCCGTAATCATCGGAATCGTATTGGCGGCAGCAATTCAGGTACTTACCGGCTTCTTTACCGAAACAGGTAAGCGTCCAGTAAATGATGTTGCAGCCTCATCACAGACAGGTGCGGCGACAGTGATTTTGGCTGGTATTTCAGTCGGTTTTGAATCAGCTGTCTACTCTGCAATCTTGATTGCATCAGCAGTCTTCGGCGCCTTCTTGCTCGGCGGCGGATCTGTTGTGCTCTCACTCTTTGCTATCGCACTTGCCGGTACCGGACTTCTCACAACTGTCGGTGTCATCGTTGCGATGGATACCTTCGGACCAATTTCAGATAACGCACAAGGCATCGCTGAAATGTCAGGTGATGTTAAGGGCGAAGGCGCACAAATTCTTACCTCACTTGATGCAGTTGGAAATACAACAAAGGCAATCACTAAGGGAATCGCAATCGCTACTGCAGTGTTAGCGGCGACCGCGCTCTTCGGTGCATTTACCGATGCCATCAAGGAAGCTGTCATTAAGGCAGTGGGCGAAGGAACTGAAGTCGCACTCGAGTACCAAGGTATTCTCGATATCGCATCCCCTCGCAACTTGGTCGGTTTGATTATCGGCGCCGCAGTTGTATTCCTCTTCTCCGGTCTTGCTGTTAACGCGGTATCACGCGCAGCCGGTGCCGTAGTTGTTGAAGTTCGAAATCAATTCAAACTTCACCCAGGAATTATGAAGGGCACTGAAAAGCCTGAGTACGGTCGCGTGGTAGATATCTGTACTCGCGATTCACTTCGCGAATTGGTAACACCAGGTCTGCTTGCAGTCATGGCGCCAATCGCAGTTGGATTCGGTCTCGGCGTTGGCGCACTCGGTGCCTACCTAGCCGGTGCAATCGGTACCGGAACACTGATGGCAGTCTTCCTATCTAACTCAGGTGGTGCGTGGGATAACGCAAAGAAGATGGTCGAGGATGGTCACTTCGGTGGCAAAGGAACAGATGCGCACGCCGCAACTGTGGTCGGCGACACTGTCGGAGATCCATTTAAAGACACCGCAGGTCCTGCAATTAACCCACTGATTAAGGTGATGAACCTTGTTGGTCTCTTGATTACTCCGGCGATTGTCAGCTTTGCACTTCCGGCGCAATCTTCAATGTCGCTACTTATTGCACTTGCTGCAACTGCAATCATCATCGGAGCTCTTATCCGCAACCGTCGTCAATCGACAACTATCGAATACTAAGAATAAGAAAGGCCACTTCCCCTTATGGCTAAGGTCTTTAAGAAGCTGGTGATTGTTGAATCACCGGCGAAGGCGCGCAAAATTGGCGGCTACCTCGGCGATGGTTACATCGTCGAGGCTAGCGTCGGTCATATCCGCGACCTTCCGCAGCGCGCTGCTGATATTCCTAAAGATGTTAAGAAGTTAGCCTGGTCAAAAGAGGGCGTCGATATCGAAAATGATTTCGCACCGCTCTATGTCATTAACCCTGATAAAAAGACGAAGGTTGCCGAACTTAAAGAGTTGATGAAGGAAGCCGATGAAATCCTGCTGGCAACGGATGAAGACCGCGAAGGTGAAGCGATTGCTTGGCACTTAGTTGAAGTCTTACAACCAAAGATTCCAATCAAGCGCATGGTCTTTAATGAAATTACCGAAGAGGCGATCAAGGCCGCCGTTGTTAATACCCGCGATCTTGATTACAACTTGATCGACGCGCAAGAAACTCGTCGCGTACTCGATCGTCTTTACGGCTACCGACTTTCACCAGTCTTGTGGAAGAAAGTGATGCCGCGAATTTCAGCCGGCCGCGTGCAATCTGTTGCCACTAGGTTGATTGTTGAAAAAGAACGCGAACGCATGGCCTTTATCTCATCCTCTTGGTGGGACCTCAACGCAAAGACGGATCTTGGCTTTACTGCGCGCCTACTTTCAGTCGATGGCAAGAAAGTAGCGGCAACAAGTGATTTCGGTGCGGATGGCGCAGTCAAAGAGAAATCACTGAAAGACATTCTGTTACTCGATGAGAAGCAAGCAACGGCGCTCACTGAAAGTCTTAAGGGCACACCGTTGACGGTAAAGTCGATGGAAGAGAGCCCACGTACTGAACGTCCGAAGCCACCATTTACAACTTCGACGATGCAACAAGATGCTGGTAGCCGGCTTGGTTGGGGCGCACAAATTACGATGCGAATCGCCCAGCGCCTCTATGAAAACGGTTACATCACTTATATGCGTACCGACTCCATTAATTTATCGGAACAAGCTATTAAGGCAGCCCGCGCTGCAGCTAGCTCGCTCTATGGCAAAGACCATGTCTATGAAAGTGCGCGCATCTATCAAGGTAAGACAAAGAACGCGCAAGAAGCACACGAAGCAATTCGTCCTGCCGGAGATGTCTTTAAGACTCCAGGTGAGCTTGCCCCCGAACTATCGCGCGATGAATTCGCACTCTATGACTTAATTTGGAAGCGCACTGTGGCATCGCAAATGGCTGATGCTAAAAAGATGCAGATGCGCGTTGATTTCGATGCTACAACCGCCGATAAGAAGGCCACCATCTTCCGCGCCAACGGCTCTGTCATTACCTTCGCTGGCTTCTTAGCCGCCTATGACGATATTGCAACGGATGAAAATAAAGATGAAGAATCTGAAGATCGCCGCCTGCCTGCAATGACAGTGGGCCAGTCGGTCAAAGTCGAGGAATACTCTTGTGAAGGCCACGATACAAAGCCACCTCCGCGTTACACCGAGCCCACACTTGTAAAGAAGTTAGAAGAGCTCGGTATTGGCCGCCCATCAACATTTGCCTCCATCATTCAAACAATTCAAGATCGTGGCTATGTCTCAAAGCGCGGTCGCGCACTGGTGCCAACCTTCTTAGCATTTTCAGTTACCGGCCTACTAGAAACACATTTTACAAAGCTAGTTGATTACGACTTCACCGCATCGATGGAAGAAGATCTCGACAAAATTGCGGCCGGTGAGGCGGGCCGTGTTGATTGGTTGCGCGATTTCTATTACGGCGTAAACGGTGAGCCAGGGCTCAATGAACTTTCACTTGATCTTGGTGTTATCGATGCCCGTGCGACAAACACCATGAACTTATCTGAGACCATTGAAATCCGCGTTGGCCGATACGGACCATACCTGCAAGAGAACTTGCCAGATGAAGAACGAAAGCTCGCCAACATTCCTGAAGGTTTAGCACCCGATGAACTCACTCTCGCTAAGGCAATCGAGTTACTAGCTGCGCCATCTGGTGAACGCGAACTCGGCGTTGATCCAAAGACAAACTTTGAAGTCGTTGCAAAATCTGGTCGCTTTGGTCCTTACATCACAGAAATTTTTCCGGAAGAACCCGTTGAACTTAACGATAAGGGCGAACCAAAGAAGAAGCGCAAGAAGAAAGATGCTCCAAAGCCAAAGACCGCATCCTTGCTTTCCACAATGAACCTAGACACCATCACACTCGATGATGCGCTACAACTACTTTCACTACCTCGCACACTTGGCACCAATAGCGCCGGCGAAGAAATCACCGTACAAAATGGTCGCTACGGTCCGTATCTAAAAGCTGGCGCCGATTCGCGCACTCTGACATCTGAAGAACAGCTCTTCTCTATTAACCTCGATGAAGCGCTCGAGATTTACTCAAAACCAAAGGAGCGCCGCCGCGGTGTTGCAAAGCCACCACTAAAGGAACTCGGCCTTGATCCGGGTAGCGAAAAACAAGTGATTATTAAAGATGGCCGCTTCGGTATGTATGTCACCGATGGCGAGACCAATGCAACGCTCCGTCGCGGTGACACACTTGAAGCGATGACACTCGAGCGCGGCCTTGAACTTTTGGCCGGCCGCCGTGCATGGGAGGCTGAAAACGGCCCATCTCCAAAGAAGTCACGTAAGAAAGCAGCGAAGGCAAAGCCAGGAGCAAACGCGCCAACTCTGACAAAGAACACGGTAAAGAAAGCTGCCACAAAGAAGAAAGCTGCCAAGAAAGCAACGGGCAAGGTAAAGAAGAGCGCCGAGTAGAGTGCGCACATGAGCAGTCAAACGTGGTTAATCACAGGTGGCGCCGGATATATCGGCACTCACATTGCAGATGAATTTATCCGCGCCGGCAAAACTGTCATTCTCTACGATTCGCTCTACCAAGGCTTAGAACCGCGCATTACCTACCTGCGCGCACACCACGGCGTCGAGATTCCATTTATCAAAGCTGATATCCGCGATTACAACGAAATCGAAGGCTCAATCCGCAAGTACAAGGTCGACGGAATCATCCACACCGCAGCGCTAAAAGCTGTCGGTGAATCGATGGAGAAACCGGATGAGTATTTCCAAGTAAATCTAGAAGCAACAAATGAATTAATTGAAATTGCAAAGCGCAACGGCGTAAAGAGATTTATCTTCTCTTCTACCGCCGCGGTCTACGGCAGTCCTGACACAATGAATCCATGTCATGAAGATGGCCCTAAAGCGCCAATCTCTCCTTACGGTGATTCAAAGTTTCAAGCCGAAGCAAAGGTCACCGCATTTATCAATACTTCCGGTAACCACGGAACATCACTTCGCTTCTTTAACGTTGTGGGCACTGCCGCACCTGAACTTCTTGATAACTCAGTTGAAAACTTAGTACCAATAGTTCTCGGCAAGTTAAGTAAGGGGCAAGCGCCAGAGATTTTCGGCACCGACTACCCAACAGCCGATGGCACCTGCGTACGCGACTATGTCGATGTTCGCGATATCGCCCGCGCGCATTTAGCAGCAGCCGATGCCACCACCGCACTTCCACCAGCACTGAACATCGGAACCGGCCGTGGCGCCTCAGTGCGCGAAATCATCGATCTTGTTCTGCAAGCCACCAATAAAACCGAAACCGAAGTAATTCAAAGCCCGCGTCGGGCCGGAGATCCCGCATTCCTCTGCGCCGATGTATCACTTGCGAAAAGCGCGATGGGCTTTACCTCCAAGTACTCACTCGAAGAGAGCATCCGCAGCCTCTTCTAGGAAGTACTTACTTCACAGTCGGCGCGAATACTTCAAAACCTAGCTCACGCGCACCTTTTGCCATCTGCTTGTCATAGGTAATCACGCCAGTGATGCGCAGGAAATCGAGCGTATTAGCAGTCGCTAAGTGAATCGCATCCATGCCGCGGATATTTATCTTCTCGGGCAACCGCTCGGCTTGGGTAAGAATGGCCGGACGCATGGGCACAATCGTAAGAGATTCAAGAAGTTCGCGTGCAACTTTCTCGCGCTCTGGTGCAATACGAAAGACTGCGCGAATAACTTCAACTCTTGTAATTTGCGATGTATAGAAAGTAGAGCCGATAAAAGTTTTCATCGCCTTCGCATCGGCTTCATCAAAGATAATTGTGATGAGCGCCGAAGAGTCGATGTAATAACTACTCATACATTCGAGTCACGTTCTTCTAAGAAGAGCTCAAGTGCAGTTTTACCTCCGGCAAGGGGTGCCATCTTCGGCACCTTGATAAAGAATTCTCGAGTAGGTGGAACTATCTCGCCCGATGCCACCATCTCTTCGTAATATTGTTCTGGGGATTTTGAGTAAGGAACCAATCGTGCAATCGGCACTCCACGATCTGTCACCATAAATTCTTCTCCATCTTCAACGCGAGCGAGAATCTTCGATGCATCTTGTCGCAGTTCGCGTATTCCAACGCGGTTCTGTTGATGAACACCAGGCAGCTTCTTTGATGTGGACATAGGTATAGGGTATTACTAATGTATTACTTAGCGTCCAATGTGCTACATTTCTAGAGGGTTTCGGCGGCCGGCCCGCACCCTGTAAAGCCAGCCATTTACGCCCACCTCACGCCCCTGGGGCTCAGTAAGCCCCGCCCGATAGACTTCCCTCATGCCAGCTAGCCTGCCCAATCCCGCCGCACCTAAGCAGGATGCAACCCGCAGCGTCTTGGCAATCCCGGCTTTTCGCAAACTCTGGAACTCGATGGTCTTCTCCTCCCTCGGCGATTGGCTCGGCCTCCTTGCAACAACCGCGCTCGCCGCACAACTTTCCGGCGGCTCATACGCCACCGCAAACTTCGCCATCGCCGGTGTCTTCATCGCGCGCTTACTGCCGGCAGTATTTCTCGGCCCCATCGCCGGTGTAATCGCCGATCGTTTTGACCGCCGCCGCCTGATGGTCTCAGTCGATGTTATGCGCGGCGCCCTCTACATCTCTATCCCAATTGTGCATACATATTTCTGGCTCTACGCCGCAATGATCTTGGTCGAATGTTTAACACTCTTCTGGTCACCAGCAAAAGAAGCATCGGTTCCCAACTTAGTTCCGCGCGATAAGTTAGAGAACGCAAATCAAGTCTCACTACTGGCTGCATACGGAACGGCACCCGTTGCCGCGATTCTCTTCACACTGCTCACACTTGTATCGGGCGCCATCGCAGCCGTTAGCCCGCTGCTGCCAAGTAGTTCGGTTGATATTGCGCTCTACTTCAACGCACTCTCATTCTTCTTCGCCGCTTACACAATCCGCGGCCTAAAAGAAATTCCAAAAGGTTCCGCCTCCAAAAAAGATGCAGAGCAGAACATTGGCCAATCACTGGCAGAAGGTTGGAAAACAGTTTCGCAATCAAAAATTATCCGCGGTCTGATCATCGGAATGGTCGGCGCCTTCTCTGCAGCTGGCGCTGTCATTGGCCTTGCTCGCACATTCGTCGGCGATCTCGGCGGTGGCGATGCCGCATACGGCGTTCTCTTCGGCGCTGTCTTCACCGGTCTGGCAATCGGAATCGCATTTGGCCCAAAAATATTTGCTCAGTTCTCACGCCGTCGTTTATTCGGCGCCTCCCTCTCCACCGCCGGCATCTTTCTTGTACTGCTGGCTGCAATTTCAAACTTCACACTCTCAGTCTTTATCGTCATCATCCTCGGCGCCTTTAGCGGCATCACCTGGGTCACCGGCTTCACCATGCTTGGCATGGAAGTCCACGACGATGTCCGCGGGCGCACCTTCGCCTTCGTGCAATCACTGATTCGCATTACCCTGGTTGCAGTTCTTGCTATTGCACCCATCATCGCGGCCACCATTGGCCAGCACGAGTATAAATTCCAGAACACCACCGTTAACTACAACGGCGCCCAGATCACTATGTTGCTCGCCGGTGTAATCGCAGCGCTGATTGGTGTCATCTCTTATCGCCAAATGCGAGATCGCCCCACCGTTTCGCTCTGGTCCGATATCGTCTCAGCGCTACAAGGTGAACTCGGCTCAATCACCGGCACCGAAACCAAGGGCATCTTCATCGCCTTCGAAGGCGGCGAAGGCACCGGCAAATCAACCCAATCGCAGTTATTAGAAAAGTGGTTGATCCAAGAAGGTGAAAGTGTTGTTCTGACTCGCGAACCTGGCGGCACCACACTTGGAAAAGATTTGCGAAAGATTCTGCTCGGCCACGAAACCGGCGCCATCTCACCCCGCGCAGAAGCGTTGTTATATGCCGCCGACCGCGCCCACCATGTCTACTCTGTTATTCGCCCCGCACTAGACCGCGGCGATGTTGTCATCACAGATCGCTACTTCGATTCCTCTATCGCCTACCAAGGCGCCGGCCGCGTTCTCATTCCTGGCGAAGTAGCGCGCATCTCTAGATGGGCCACCGAAAGTTTGTATCCAACCCTGACCATCATCATCGATGTCCCAGCCGAGATTGGTCTTGCCCGTCTGCAATCGCGCGATCGCTTAGAGGCCGAACCCACCGAATTTCACGAACGCGTGCGCCAAGAGTTCTTACAAATCGCACTCATGGATCCTGAGCGTTACTTCGTCGTCGATGGCACGCAATCTCCTGATGCAATTCACACCCAAATTATTGAACGCGTTGCCGAACTTGCCGCACTCAAGCGCAGCGCCGCCGGCCCACATCAAAATCGTTTGCTGCGCCCAATTCGTTTTGCAACCAACGCCGTCACAAGTCGGATAAAGAAGTAAGTGTCTTCCGTCTTTGCTGACCTCGTAGGTCAAGAACACATCATCGAAATTCTTAAAGGCGCTGTT
>Ga0247832_1004381_pt1 | contig 17721 bp, 10 predicted proteins | sample LaCruzMarch2015__10_FD_192407 | JGI IMG/M metagenome (GOLD analysis project Ga0247832, IMG submission 192407) | Freshwater microbial communities from meromictic Lake La Cruz, Castile-La Mancha, Spain - LaCruzMarch2015_4m | ecosystem: Environmental > Aquatic > Freshwater > Lake | place: Spain... | reverse complement strand
TAACCGTTCAATAGGGTATGAGGATGATGTTTCCAATTGGGGCTCTCATTTGGGACAGTACAGCATGCGATATTAAACATGGGCCATGATGGCTATTTTGCCACGAAGATCTCACGGGGAAGATTTTGGCGGGACATTTTTGCCAAAAAAGGCGGACAGAGACAATTGTTTTGTAAGTCGCAAGGTGTCGGCCTACGTAGAAATAAATCCTGGTGCCTAATCACCCTTTAATTCATTTTTACATAATTATGTACTACCCACCCATTCCACCATTCCACACCACTTTATACATATAAAAGGTGTTTAAACTTTATACATATAAAAGGTGTTTAAGATACTTCATATGAGGTGGGCACTCATATGAGTTGAGTCCTTACTCCACTATCATCACAAAAGCCTTGGCCAAGTTTGGCGCTTGGACATTATGGTGAAAGTAAAGGTATGATGTGAATTTGGACCTCAAACCACTGATACTTATTCAATGAAATATCTATATATATGCAAATGCAAGGTGTTTTGGTTAATTTATATGCTTGCTATGGTAGCACAGTTATAACCATATACATCACATGTGAGAACCACCCACCATCCCCACCCCAGCTGGCTGGTCTGATATTAATGAACTAGCTGTGTGCAAAGATAAGGATAAGGCCAAAATGAGATGGATGAGACACAGAACTATCATATTAGTAAATATAATTTATTTTATTGTATCATAGCTATGCTATTATTGCTATGGTATACTACAACTACCAGGTTTCACCCCCCACTGTAGTAGTAGTACTACAGACTACTACACTACTACTACTACCACCACCACCATTACTGCTACCAACCTCTCAATCTCAATCGGCCACTCTTCTCTTCATGATTGTACATGACCTATAACTATAACCTATTTCGATTATCAATGTTATGTTTATGTCCAAAATCAATTGCCTCAATGCTTTGCTCAACACTCTTTCGTGCTGTCTTATTCTCCGTGCATCATTTCACACCTTTGAAATAATAATGAATTGATCTCTGGTAAAATCAGTAGTTAAGTATCCCCAATGTTGTTGTGTTCTTGCCTAAAAAAAAAGATGTCAAGCCCCGGGTCCATATTTTGGCGGGCTCTTTCTAATTTGGAACTTTGTTACTAGTTATGTTTAAAACCATGATCGCATTATTCGTCGCGGCGCCTGTTGTTGTTGTCATATCATCAATGATGCAATCCTCGTCTTCACTGGCATATACGGCACAACGACGACGACGACGGCAACAGCATCGAATTGGAGGACAGTGGGGAGGGCAAAAGAATGCGGCTTTTGCACGCACCCAAGACAGAGTCGGAACTGTGCAATTGGAACAACGTCATCCACGTTGGATGACCGTGTCTAATATTATGATTAAGCGATCGTTGCTAACAGCAATGGATGGAACGAATGGCAATGACGACGATACGTCATTCTTCGACCCCTTCCTGCAAAGTCCACTCTCCTTCGGCGAAACCACGACGACAATGACTACGAGTAAAGAGGAGGAGGCGGTAGCAGCAAACAATGGCAGAAATTTCGGATTCCTTACATATGCCGAAAACCATGTTGGCAGCACGGCCGCGACAACAACTTCGTCACTGCAGTTCGATCCACTCCTAAGTCCACACGTTTATACGAACGGTATCGATGCAGGTCCATCAATGCAGCAGCCGCAGCAGCAGCAGACGCAACAACGAAAGCAGCAGAAAAGGTTGGGAATAATACTTATTGATCATGGCTCGAAGCGACAAGCGAGTAATGATCATATACACAAAATTGCACAAATGTATGAACAATCATTGCAGCACCAACTGAATAGTCCTAGCAGCAGTAGCAGCAAAAGCAACAATAATATTAGACAACTATATTCCGGCGGTGGTGGTTCGGTTATAGTAAAAGCAGCACATATGGAAATAGCATCGCCGTCTATACTTGATACAATACGAGATATCATCATTAGTGATCAAGTTACATCTATTATATGTGTACCATACTTTTTAAGTCCCGGAAGACATGCCACCGAGGATGTACCTGAATTAATTCATCAAGCACGCGATATATTACGACAAGAGGGTTTATTGACACTAGTATCAACAGCCACAAGCAATGATAATGATGGCGATGGTGATAATCATAAAGATGATGAGATTTCAATTGTAATGTCGGATGCACTTGGGACGCACTTAGTGGGGATTCTAAACGTCTTGGATGATTTAGTACTACAGGCGTTCAATAATATGTAAAGTAATTTTGAAATGGGGGGGGGAGGAGGCAGAGAGACAGCTTGTTTTTTTTTAGGGTTTTGGTCACTACTTGGTTGATTAATTATGGTGGAAAAAAAATACAATAATTTTAATGGTTTAATTAACGATTGAATAGTCGTCAATATCGGGGTATCATTCCCTCATTACTTTTTCCTTGCACATTTTAACACACAAGGTAGTGTAATGAATATAACCTCTCTCTCTCTCTCGTCTATTACTCCCTCTTTCATTCATTTTTACTCAAAGTCAAGGACACACAACGGTACAGACGCACGTAGCGCATACTCAAACCCATCCACGAGTGCATTCAGACTAGCACTAATAATATTCCGATCCACACTCACGGTTGTCCACTTCGATCCAGTCACAACATCATTAAATTCAATCATAACACGCGTGGCCGCTCTCGTGGCAGCTTCGGGATCGAGTATACGTACCTTGTAATCAATTAATTGTAAGTTTGACAATTGTGGATGACTTGGCACTAATGCCTTCTTTAATGCATTCGCGAGTGCATCCACGGGACCATCGCCCTCGGATACCTCTAGTCGGTCTAAGTACGGTAGTGACGAATCACCACTATTGTCACCACCATCAAGAACACGTACCTTAATAGTTGCACGAGCTAAACTACTTGGCATCATAGTGGCCAGATCACCACCCTTGGCACGACGTTCCATTTTCGACATGACACGACTCGCACTATCAACATCGGTATCATACACCTGTGCCGTATAATCCAATACCTGAAATGGCGGACAATAACCACGTGTAGAGTGGAGTATCATAAGCTCTACACTGGCATCGGCACCCTCAAACGTATACCCCATCGATTCTAAACGTTTAACACGGTCAAGTATGACCAATGCACGTTCATTCATGTCCTTATCATCAGTGGTAGCGGTAGCAGTAGTAGTAGTAATATCACTACTACCACCCCCATCACTATCTGTGGTGTCAAGGTCCATTAAAGTTCGCATCAATCCCAATATGTTCTGCCGTCCACTTAATTCGCTAATTAGTACACGTAATCGATTGCCCACCAAGCTTGGATCTACATGTTGATACGAGTCCGGCGAACGTTCGATGGCGCTGACGTGCAGTCCGCCCTTGTGCGCAAATGCCGATGCACCGACGTAGGGCGATGCACGATTGGGCGTGCGGTTCAACGTCTCATCGACGAATTTCGATAATGATGTCATGTGTTCTAAATTCGATTTGCATGTCATGGATCGTATATCGCAATGTAATGCCAATGAGGGGATAATCGAACACAGATCGGCATTTCCCGTACGTTCTCCAATCCCATTAATCGTGCCTTGTACGACAGAAACACCGGCCTTTACTGCTGTTAATGTATTCGCCACGGCCAATCCACAATCATTATGACAATGTATACCAAACGTTGGCATTGTTGATGATGATGATGATGATGTAGCAGTATTTGCAAATTTGGTTAATGTTTCAGTACAGACATGTTCAATATTCCACGGCATAGAACCGCCATTGGTATCACATAATACTAATACTGATGCACCACCATCCACGGCAGCCTGACAGCATTTAGTTGCATATTCTGCATTAAAATTATATCCATCGAAGTAATGTTCCAAATCCACCATGACGGTTCGACCATGGCTCACGAGGTAGGATACGCTATCGTGTATCATGTTAATATTCTCCGCAGGATCGGCACGTAATATATCGGTGACCTGCCATAAATGTGCCTTGGCAACGATGCATATCGTGGGCGCTCGACTGTCCAATAATGCACGCAATTGACCATCCTCATGCGCCGCTATATTCTTCCGTCGAGTGCTGCCGAATGCGACGAGTTTATCGAACGTCGAAACGTCCAATTCGGTTTGCGCACGACGAAAGTATTCCTCGTCCTTGGGGTTCGATCCGGGCCAACCGGCCTCGATGTAATCCATGCCAAAGTTGGCCAATCGTTGAGTAATTTTAAGCTTGTCGTCGCAGCTGACGGAGATGGATTCCATTTGCGTCCCATCGCGCAATGTCGTGTCGTATATAATGGCCGTCGTAGACTTCATGCTACGAGATGATGGTGGTGGCGATGATGACTCAACAACGGAGAGTATTTCGTCTTGTTCCACTGCATTCTTCTGCGTTGGTCGCTCGCCTAGTTGGCTCGGACCAATAATTGAAATAATGAATCTTCCTCCAATACCACTTCTGCTAGCTCCTCGATCTCGCGACGGCGACAACAACTGAAAAGTCCGGACCGATGATGGAGCACTAACGAGAAGGACGACGACGACGATGAACGATGTGAATGTCATCGTCATATGGGGTAAGTTGCGCAACGGCAAAGATAGAAGGATGATGGTCGGATGATGGCCGGATATGGCTGGAGGCGGCGGGAGTTGATGTTTGAGACAATTCGCAGCCCAAGCAAGGCGCGTTGAGATGATGAGCATGAATAATAATGACGCCCACTGCGCGGCAAGGAGGGGGGAGCCAGTCTCAAGATGTGCAAGTCGTGCATGCACGTCAAGTATTGCAACGCCGCGTGTCAAAGGAATCATTGGCCGAAGCACAAAAAAGAATGTAAGCTGCATGCCGCCGAGTTACGCGACGAGATGCTGTTTAAGAACCCTCCGGCCAAGGAGGACTGCCCAATATGCTTTTTACCGTTGCCTGTAAGACTGTTTTCCTGTGCTTCACTTCCAGACGCGACTGTATCATCTGTACCAATTTATGATTTCGCTATGGCAAATGAGGAGTTGGAAAAAATGGATACGTTAACATATTTTACATGTTGCGGAAAGAGCATTTGTAAAGGTTGCATACACTCCTGTCGGACGTCTGGGAACGATGATAAATATCCCTTTTGCAATTCTGACCACCGAGGTAGCAACACAGACGAAGAGCGTGTTGAGCAAATAAGGAAGCGGGTGGGGGCAAATGACCCTGGTGCAACTTGTTTGCTGGCTTATACTATTCACATGGATTGGAAGGTTTGCAACAGGATCACTCAAAGGCAATTGAACTATATACTACGTCAGCAAATCTTGGTTTTAGTAAGGCTCATAATAATCTGGCTGGCATTTATTCTGAAGGGGGAGTTTTGAAGAAGGCCAAGTTCCACTTTGAGGCCGCGGCTATGGCAGGGCATGAAGTGGCAAGAAACAACCTTGGATGCTTGGAGCTTGACTCTGGAAACATGGAACGAGCTATAAAACATTGGATAATTGCGGCATCAGCTGGAGAATACCTTTCGATGCATGCCTTGATAACATGCTTCGAAGAAGGTGTTGTCAGTAGGGAATCTGTCGACTCAACTTTAGCAGCTTACAATAATTCTTGTGCTGAGATGAGAAGCGAAGCAAGAGACGCTAGTATCGCATTAGAGACGCTATTCAATTAGAGACAGAGACAATTAAAAACTATTATTAGTATCTTAGTGTGTCAACAGTATGCGTTAATTGAAATAAATGCTACTTACAAAAAGTCGATAAAATATGGCTACTGCGGTCATAAATGATCATTGGGAAGCATGTACTATCTAAAAAATCTACCAAGAGAAGAATGGACTTAAAATGGAACTCGTCACAGGCAGGCAGATGGAGTTGTACGCACATTTGGTGGGATCATGAGAGGAAGGATAACGGCGGATGGGCGCTTCATGTTAGAGGAGAATGAAAAGAAAGAATAAGGTGGGATCAACTTGGGTGTGACAATTACTGTAATCAAATATCATTTATCATTGTCAAACCATCACACACTATCACACACATCGTTGTCCTCATTCTATCCATCAACCGTTCATTTTGGAGTAAAATAACTTTTTACATCTGTCCAACAATTGGGAGAGACCCACCCAATTGTTCATGGACCATCAAACCTAGGATGCCCATCATGGCCGCACGGCCATTATTCAACTCGATGGCACGCTTCGACAGTTTGGTCTCCTCGTCAAAGTTATCCCATCCAAAGTCGATAGCACCGTTGCGGAAATCGCCGACGAATTCATTCCCAGTACCCGGGATATCCTTCATGACGGATGCCTCCAGGAAACCCACGAATAGCAGTAGTTGAGAGACACCATCTTGGGGGATGGCATTGGGTCCATCTAACGCGGCCCATCCATTCCCAAATGAGGAGAAGGGATGACCGGCATAGTCGATATTGCCCGGGAGGTAAATACCCGCACGCGTAATGATGTTACCTAAGAAGGCAAGCATGGCTACACGTCCGTGCTTGATTTCGACATACCGCAACCGGTCAAAGCGTGCCTGATCGGCATTGTCAAGTAGGCCGAGTGGGTCAAAGAAGCCGAGGGGGGCTTGTGCTCCGAGCTCTGACTCGAACGATCCACTGGAAGTGGCGAACGCTAGCTGTTTCTTCACCACGGGTGCAGCCTTCTTAACGGGAGCAGCCTTCTTCGCTACAACCTTTACGGGCGCTGCCTTCTTCGCTACAACGACCGGTGCCTTCTTTACCGGTGCAGCCTTTACCGGTGCCTTCTTTACCGGCGTGGCCTTTGTTGCTTGAAGCGCCGACGATGACCGATGAACACCAGCGGGTGCAAAGGCGGTAGCAGACGCGACGATGGTGGCAACAATGATGGACTTCATGATGAAATAGTATTACAGCGTGTGGACGTGAAGATCCGTTGTGGTTGGTGCTTCAACTCTTGTGGATTGGGCGGCAAAGGGCTCCGGAAGAGGGAGAGAGCAACGCTTTGTCGCAAACGTAGAAGCAGATCAGAGCGGAATCGTTGTCGATGAAGACTCCTCGGTAGCACTGCATCGTCCCTTGATCGATCATTAAAACTCACCATGACGGTAATGGATACCTCACCTTTTGAAATTTTAATCTAATTTTTAGTCGTCAAAATGTATTCATCCGCGTCGAAACAACCGTTGACTGCTGCTACACCTTCTGGCGGTGGTGGCGGTGGTGCGAGCATTGTAACTGCTGCGACCTCCACCACTACTTCTGCCGCCGCCGCCGTTGCTCGGAAGCAAAAGCCGGTCCTGCCAGCAAAAAAGGGTGGCAAATCACACAACAGCATTGTTGAACTCACGGACGAACAAAAGCAGGAAATTCATGAGGCATTTGACCTATTCGATACGGATGGGTCTGGTACGATCGATGCTAAGGAACTCAAGGTGGCCATGCGTGCGTTGGGGTTCGAGCCGAGCAAGGATGAAATCAAACGCTTGATTAGCGAGGTTGATAGGGATGGGTCTGGTACGGTAAACTATAATGAATTTTTAGCCATGATGACAACGAAGATGAGCGAGCGTGATTCGAGAGAGGAAATGATCAAGGCATTCCGTCTATTCGACGACGATGAGACGGGTAAAATCTCGTTCCGTAATTTGAAACGTGTTGCGATGGAACTTGGCGAGACAATCACGGATGAGGAGTTGCAGGAGATGATTGATGAGGCCGATCGTGATGGTGATGGTGAGGTTAGTCAAGACGAATTCATACGCGTCATGGAAAAAACAAACTTGTTCTAAATCTCGAATGATAGGTTCGCATCCTCGTATAGATTGGAGAGTTGGTTTTACAATGTGAGAAGTGGTATCATGACAAACAAATACTACTTTTCATTTTCATTAGACTGGACATTGCTCGAATTTTCATGACTGTGCAAGTATATATAGCTATGAGAGGATTTCTTTGACTGCACATCGAATGCATAATTTAATACATAGCTCTACTTGAACAATTTTATAGAAGCGAAAATGTCTCCCTATTTCATTTATTATAACAATAGTATTGTACCGCAACCTAACAATTCCTAACAATTTAAACTTCTTCCTTTGCGTCCTTCGTCAAACTGACAAAAAACATGCTTCTCCTCCAATCTACTGGCGCTTCATGATTGTCGTTTTCGATGTCTTGCCTCCCGCTTTCGGTTCATCGGCTTTAGGGCCAGACTTGGCAACCTTCGTACCCGTAGGATGTGGAGAAGTGGTAGGACTAGAAGATCCAGTTGGGCTTACCGATCCTTTTCCCGACTTGGCATCGTCATTAAAGGCTGTGATTTTAGAAACCTTGGTAGACTTTCCTCCTCCTAGACTAGTTGGACTAGACGAGATTGTCGGACTGGATGATGCTTTTCCTTGTTTCTCTTCTTGTTTCCCTGCCTTGGTCTCTTTCAATACCCTCGTCTGCTCCTGCGCGGTGACGTCACCGAGGATAACTATCATCAAGACGATCACTGATTGAATTCTCATGTTTGGTGGCAGGTTTGTAGAATTATGGATGGAGTGAGGGATTGGTGTTGTCAGGTAATTTTCATTTGTGCAGACAAAACGGGTTTGGTAGTATGCCCTGCGAAAGCACCGGCCCCCATATTCATATGATTCCTACGTACAATTGAAATCGTGCAAGTTAATGTTCTTTGTTTGATCGTGGAAAGTGGTCTTTTGAGCCCAATGGACTTTCGCAGACCACTGGAATCAAGGCATGGCGGGAAGCCGAGCCCCTGAGGCTGGCGGGAAGCAAAAGAATTCTTTATTCTTTGCGAGTGAATAATATTGTCGACGTCGTTGGTTGCAACATCATTTCTCCGACCACAACATCGTCGACGTGTATTTTCATCTCCGACAACAACATGAACTGTGTTTAGAATGATCGTGCATATGTACCCAACATCGATATTGCCTCATAAAATCAAAACAGCATCGTAACAACAAAATCCATTCTCAACAACATAAACTACCAAAGAAAACCATCAATCATGCAGTTCGCCGGCCCAACTTTCACCCATAACAGTGTCTACAGTGTCTGCACACAGGATAACAAGACATTGGAAGCAAGAGAGCAGACAGTTGGCTCAAAGAATAAGTTGACCACACGTATCACCGCTTGGCTTCGTCGTTGAATGCACAAATACTGGTTACAAATTCGTACTGACCCTTGATTTGATAGAAAAGTGATAGAATCCATTAAATATAACTGGCTTGTATCTTACAAAAGTATCCACTATTTTCCCATTCTTCTTTTAAACATCCATTAGAATGTTGATTGTCACCCGTTCGCATCAACAGCGTACGTTCATTAGACTGAGTAAAATTTGAAAAAGCTACAATTTTTCTTCCAATGTGCAAGTCGTCAGAGTAGCGTTTCATACCGTAGCGGAATATGTAGTGATACATCAAACATCAGTGGATGTAGTTTCAGCTCGTTGATTCTTGTTGGTTCAAATTGATGAGACTTGGGTTGTATCACTTCCACCATGTATGCCTCTAGACTTATTCCCCGCAGCAGATATTGTTTGATATACCTCTAGGAGTGGACCAGTAGTCTGAGTATCTTCCCTGGAGGAACAAATTTCTCAGAATCACATAATTTTCGCAAGAATATCATTACATTCTTTCACCAAATATGGTCATCTGCATCAGTTTCCAGATTCACGGAAGGAGTAGACACACCCACTACACAAATGGACTTTCCGCAGCATGAATAATATTCTTACGTAGACTTATCTGCCAACTCCACATTAGCAATTGCAAAGTCGATAATTGGTATGGACGATATAGTCGCGGGTCGCAGGTGAAAGCGTGATACAACAGGTCAAATTCTTCGGCATTGGTAGGAAGCAAATTGCACAGTCCTCCTTGGCTGGAGGGTCATTGAACAGCGCCTCGTCGCGTAGTTCGGCAGCTCGTAATTTACATTGTTTTTTGTGCTTCAGGCCAATGGTTCCTCTGGCAACAGCCAACAGCATTGCAATACTTGACAAGCATACACGACTTACATGTCTTGAGACTAGCGCCCCCCTCCTCGCCGCACTAAGCGCAATAGACCATCGTCATCATCATCTTCTCTACAACCGGTGTGGTGCCTGATATTCTACCTACGGCGGGCGCTGGTAGATAGGTATGGTACCCCCGCGCGACAATAAGTATCGAAAAGGAAGTCTTCCCGCTCTGACATGCATTTCGGAAACTTCAACACACAACCCTCGGACCTCCATCACGCAGTCGTAGTCGCTACTCTCATCAACCAGGAAGGTAGCGACATGACAGTAACAATGATGAGTACTACGAGTCATCGTCGTTGTCGACGTCTTCCTGCCGCAAGAGCAGTAGCCGATAATGCCATGATCGTATTATTATTTGCTACCCTACTATTTGCTAGCATCAGTACAACGGTCACTGATGGTGGTTGGGGAGTACAAGCCTTTGCGCCATCTCCTCAACTATCAAAGTTATCAGTGTCATCAGCGTCATCATCGTCGACGACACGGCTGCACATTATAGGCCCCATGATACGTAAAATGCGTGAAAATGCCGATAAGAGAAATATGCCCATGGCCAATCCGGACGAGGTTCGTTTGGAGGCACCTGGTAAGTCTTCAAGTGCGCGGCTTACTTTCTCTCTGTTGTTGAGATTGATTGATTCATATCTTTATACTCATATTCGTCTAACACACACGCGCACGACAACATTATCTATCATATGACGTGTACACAAACAAACGCAGGATTACGAGTAGGCGCCACGGCATGGAAATGGCCACCCGTGTGGCCGTATGATTCAACGTTCTTCAAGCGTCAAGTGGAACTGGATGCCGATAATGAAAGTAAGAAGGCGGGCGCATTCGGCGGCATGACATCCGGTATGACATCCATGATGAACACAGGTGCTGCTGGTGCTGGTAATAGTGATGGTAGTTCCACTGAGACAACCTCAACGTCAACAACAACAACAACAACAACAACAACAACCTTTGACAGTTTAAAATATTGGAATGACAATTCCAACACACTCACCGAATTACCCACGAGTGTTACTGAACGACTAACGAATCATTATTCCTACTATCTATCGAATGGAATGTCAATACTGGAATTAGGCGCGGCCGAACGATCGTATTTGCCATCCGACTTGCAATTGGCAAAACATGTCGGCGTGGGTGCCGTACAATCACAAATGGATAATAATCCAAGTTTGACATCATCCATTGTTATGGATTTGAATAATGTTATTGATGATGTAGGATTGGACAGTATTGAATTTGATAAATTATTTACTACTACTACTACTGCTGCATCTGCTGACAGTGATGATAATGATGGACGATTCGATGCAGTCATTATGGCCAACACTATCGATTTTTTAAATCACCCACGTGAGGTATTCAAATCGGCATACCGTGCATTAAAACCGGGGGGAATAATGATTGTACCTTTCCTAACAAAAGATGCATATGTTGATAAATTTGGTGAAGCATTTACCAAACAATGGCGGGATATGACAGATGATCAACACATGTGGGTCTGCGGTTCCTTCTTCCAATTTAGTGCCGGTGAGGGGTGGGATGGACTAAAAGGATTTGACATTTCTCCCGATGATGCACGGAAGGAGGAAACGAATGGACAGAATCTGCTATCTAAATTGAACCCGAACAAGAATGATAACAACAAACCTCCTGGTGCATTCGTCGTGCAGGCACGAAAGGCTATCCCACCTGACATGATACATGAGAGCAGTGGCGCTGGTGAAGGGGATGTTGAATTATTCGTATGTTCACGATTATGGACAATGCCTACATTAGAAGATCGGGATAAGAAATTAGTAGCACCACGGTTGGCACGTGCATATGAATCACTAACTACACCGGAGGAGAAAGAATTAATGATCCATCATATTGATGCATTACCAAGAGTATACGCCAGTTTAATCAAAATGGATCAATTTGCATTTACATTCTCAATGCAAGCACAGCTAGCTGCCAATTTGATCAGGGATCCCAAATTTACTGGGAATGAGATACAAATTGCTAATATGAAAATGGGATTAGGATTACGTAAACCATCGAAGGAATTTTGGACCCCCGTGGGCAAGGCCACATCATTAATGACACCCGAGGATAAGGTCAATTTGCTTGCATATATTGTACCACGATTTGGTAGTAACAGTCATGCACAAGAGCGATGTCTTGAGGCATTTGTATCTGGACTGGAACCAACATTTGCTATCGTTCGTAGTAAGTGTCCTGCATTGAATGAGAGTGATGTCCAGTTACTTGGGAGTGAACTCCTCGCTACTGAAATACTCGAGCCAGGACGGTGTACACGAGAACAGTTTGCTATTTGGCTTAATGCACTAACTGAGGTAGATTTGCATTTTATACTAACAAAGCGGAAGGGATACAAGAAGGAGGCAATGGAGGAATTGGAATTATTCCGTGAGGGACGTGAGGCCGACGACAAACGCAAAGAGGAAAGACGGGAGAAATTAATGGATCAAGTGAAGACAGCAAGAGAATCTCGTACTGTGTTTTTTAATCCTCGGACTGGTAAATTGGAGGAGATTGCAAAGAAGGGCAGGGGATTCAAGCTGCCATTTTGAGGGCAAAGCGGCAATAGTTTAGCATCATATAGCACACGTTAGAAAAAATACAATCAATCTCAGTGGCCTCGCTTAGAAGAATACATACAATCAATCTCATCCTCTCTCTCTTTTCTAGTGCATGATAACCTAGAACCCAACAGGTTTCTCATCATCCTCGAGCGCACTCAAGAGGAAACTCCTATTCCCCCTATTCCCATCCGGACTTTTATCGTTCGGTGTATCACCAGAATCTTCGATTCCACTTGGTATAGCAAGACTACCCAGCGGAATCTCGTCTTCGGTGCTACAACTACCAGCAATTATCTCATCTTCACTGTCCTCAATCTTAATCGGGGAAAAGGCAAGAGGGATATTGCTTGTCGACGAATCAATAGATGCTGGTGGTGCAGAGAAATTAAAGTTCGTCATCTCCTTGATTGCCGACACGATGTTTTTCTTCTCACTCCCATTTCGACTATTGCCGTTAGGTGTATCATCAAGTTCTTCGATTCCGCTCGGTATAGAGAGAGTACTAACCTGAATCTCATCTTCGATATTAAGACTACCAGCAATTGTTGACAAATTTTTATTCCGTATCAGTGCATCTTCACTGTCCTCAAACTCAATCGGTGAAAAGGGCGAATGAATGTCTTGTTGTTCGGGCACACCGCTCACAATCCGATTGAGAGCAAGAGGTGTCAGAGTATTGTTTGTCGACGAACCAGTAGATGATCTTCTTCCTGGTGGATAGAGATTTGACTTTGTCATCTCCTCGATTGCCGCCAGGATATTAAATTCTGTCACGATGTTCTGGGGCAACTGCCGTAGACGAATTATTTTTGTGGATTGATTCAATCTATCTTTGTGTTCCAACTCCATCTTGTCACAAAGCGAGACATTCTCCACATATTTGTCAAGCTTTTCAAGTAATTCACTTGCTGCAGCTTCTGGGATTAGATTCTGCTTACAAAGCTGTTCAACAAATTGAATTGCTTGATTCAGCAAGATTAAGCACAATAGGTGTCCCTTTACTGTAATAACATCAACACGATCAATATTCTTCAAATCTTCCTCTGCAAGTTTGAGTTGGGCCTCACTCTCTTGAAGGATTCGTGCCTCGGCAGGTTTCAATGGAGATGATGCAAAATTGGATGCGAATTCTTTCCTGGCGTGACGATGCGCATTGACAAATGCTAGGTTTAAACGAATTAGAAAACGCATCTGAAACCGGGCTGGGCTCAACAATTCAAGTCCAGAACCAAACCTTCTCTCGCGTCGAAACAATTGTTTCAATCGAAGTAGGAGGACAGGGAAAATACTGTTCGCTAGGACTACTCTCGTTTGACTGGCAACCTTTGTCCCCGCCCAGTCATTTAGTGGTTCCGAACAATGTTCTTCACAGAATTTCAACCCTTGCAAAAGTGAATAAGGCAAGTCCCCATAATCTTCTAAACTGCCACTCTTGAATTGATTGTAATAAGCTGATTTTAAGATCTCAATGTAAGTTAACCTCACTTCACTCATGTCTTCATCAGTACAATCCTCATTCTCACAATCCTGTTCTTCTGGCGCGGAAAAGAAATCGTTCCACAATCGACAATCATCAGCTCGTCGAACCGCTGGAGTGGAATTTGTGCGTTCACGTGCCACAAGCCGCTCGTAGCTTTGACTTTTGAACAATTTATCAGCACCCCTCACGGACCTGCTGCTAAGCTGCCTTACTCTCTTCTTAATTTGCTCTCCTTTAAGGTAAGGAAAGACATGCTCCAATCGAGGTTTAACGTATAAATGAACCGGGGTGTTGTTTTTATGCCTCTCCACGGCAACCATCAGGTCATCAAACGAGATGTCATGTAAGAATGGAACGTGCTCTTTGATTATTGAATGGTCGATTCCTCTAAAACGATGTTGAGAAAGCAACCTCACATACTCCTGTAGACATGACTGAATCATCTGTCGTATGTACTGATCAAGTACCTTCTTTCGTGTCTTTTCCTTCGCGGCAAGACCAAGCGCACTTAGTAACGGGCCGCTCGTCATACCATTAAACAGAAGCGTGATAAGTGAAATCGCTCCAACGACGACGAAAAATTTATCCACCACAAGAACCATCTCAGCATTACCGCGGCTATACTTTTTCACCGTAATGTTGATAGACAAGGCAAGTGCGATGCCAACAGTTCCCCGGAATCCGCCGTAGCTCATAAATATTGATTCTTTTACATTCGTCCCTAGTCCTATACGAGACGTAATAGGATACAATCCAAAGACTAACACAAACCTGATGACAGTCAAAAGAAAGTAGAGAAGAAAGAAGTGTCCCCAATCTTCAGCACGACGCATTAAGTCGATCTGTTCAGGATCGCTCATGATATTACCCCATAAACACCCACCCAATGCAAATAATAGCGTATTCAGTAACTCGGCAGTCACTTGCCAAAAGTGTAGTGTTAAGTCGCGATCGTTGATAAATGGTTCTCCTAAAACCTTCACTACTATCCCCGCAGTAATTGTGCACATAATCCCCGAACATCCTGCTAGTACATCGGCTACAAAGTAGCCTAGGTAGGCAGCTGAAATGAGTAATACTACCTGTACGAGATTTTCTCTTTCCGATAAACGTCGGTTAAGTAAGTACAACATCAACACTGTTAGTAATCCAAAAGCAATCCCAATAGCAGTTCCACCAAGTACTAGTCGGAAGAAGTATTCAAATCCCTCCAAATATGTATAATTCTTTTCCCCACTTGATGGAGGGAATCCTTGTTCATGATAATACAGTCGACTGAATACATTAAATAATACCACCACACTGCCATCATTTAATAGTGATTCACCAGAGATGTGCATATTAAGTCGATCCGGCGCTCCTGCCGATTTCAATAATCCTGCCACGGCAATAGGGTCGGTCCCTGATAATATTGCACCAAATACGACACATAATGTCCAGGACCATCCTTCATATTGTATAATATATTCGGCAACTAACGCAGTTAAGAATGTCCCACCCACAACCATGGGAAAGGCGAATATGATCAATTGCCAAAATGCTTGAAAGAATAAATGTACATTGATGGTATGTGCATCATTATATATCAACCCGGGTAGGAATATTAATAGTACGAGATACCCATCAATCCCCAGCCATACTTTGGATGAGTAGGCAATCGGATTGGTGGTGGTGGGTGATTCCGTAAAGAACCCTAGGATCATACCGTAGATGAATACCGTGGCCGTGTAGGGTAATATCTTAAAATGTCGTGTTATTAAATAGTAAATGAATATAGAACAAGTCTGTACTAGCCATGGAAATAGTAATGCATAGATCGCAGACTGATCATTCCCTCCCATGTAGGATACCTTCTCTGTGACGATTGTATCATCACCAATGACGTCATCATCGGGAATATATTGTTGTGCCGCGCACGTAGTAGCCAAGAATGGCAGCACTCCGCCGTTGGCGCGACTGTAGCTGTTGTTGTTGTGGCAGTACAAATGATACGTCGCCATGAATACGCCCAGAAGGAACACGTCCAAACTATTACGCACGAGAAACAACTCGGCCTTCGCATTGTTATTAACATTCCTCCTCCGTCTTTTGGAACAATGATGATGCGTCGCGCAGTGATGATGGTGTTGTTTGCTGCCACGACATTCGTCATTGGTAATTACTTCTTGGCTCATATTATTACTTTCACTAACTTTTTATCTTCCGGAACCAAAATAATAACCAATAATGACAAAATAATGGACTTCCCCAATGCTCTCTTAATGGATGTAATGAGATGATGCCATGGTAAACAAATAATGACGGAGGAATATATGACGAGAAGAATTTTGTGTATGTAAAGAGATAAAATATGGTTTGAGTGAGTAGCTTCTACGCCATCCGCCTAATCCGAAATCCAAGTCAGTTTGATGATGAGAAAGGAATATCTCTCATTTTGGCGGGTGAGAACTCAACAAAAAGGGGTATCCTAACTCTTTTCGTGATGTAGTAAGGTAATAAAGAGCTGTCCTCCATAGCTTGTATTCGGGAAAACTCTACTTTCACTTGTATTATCAACTATCTTGAGGCACCATACTGACAAACATTATGATGCATCTATTGTCATAGTATACAGTTCAGAGAGACAGAATAAATGCGACATGTGCGTCTCTGATCTCTGGTGAAATAGGGGTTTGTAAGTTTATACACACTGAAACTATCAACTAAACAGAATCATCCTTTCCATCTACAGTTTGTTTTTTTTTTCATTTCAAGAACCCTCCCTCCAACCAACCCTAACCTTGATATTACTGAAGTACTGTGATTTCCTTCTCCCTTTATGTTTGGGCCCAAGTTTTGCTTTTCTGTCCTCGAGTTTCCGATTTTAAATTAACCCTACTGTGGTGAAACAAAAACTGGGTTGTTAAAAAGGATGGGTATCTGAAAAGGTTTCTCCAACCTTGATGCTTCCCCAAACCCCTAGAAAAGGATATAACAAAGTTATTAGTGTCACATGGCTGTAGTAATTAAGAGTCACTTTCGCATGCGAGCCGACCAAGAAAGCAACATCGGCGTACGGCTCGTCAACGCTCTCATAATTTTTCAAGCCTCTGCATTGCAACATCTCAATCCTCAATCCCATCATCATCATCATCATCATCATCATCATCATCACATGAAGCTCGCTATCACTTACTTCGTCCTAGCTGTTCATCGATGAATGCTTCGGCTTCAGGCTTACGTGTCACGAACAGTCAAGAGTCCGACGCCGTGATCGCTATCAACGATCTATCATCTGGATGTGTTCAAGTGGCAGACTGTGATTCCCCAGGCTAAGCCGATCAGGCGATGTGTTGTGCCGCCCATTACGGTGGTCAGACAGGCGGTGCATGCAGCAATGTGATTGCGACTACTAACCAGAATACCTTAGCTCCACATGTCGCCGACATGTCGCCGACATGTCGCCGACATCGCCAAATGTCGCCAAATCTTGTCGCGACACGGAAGAGTGGAGTCGAGGGATTGTGACTGGGAATAACAGCTGGCCTATTTTCCATCGCCATTGGAGGGACGACTGTCGTTATGCAAAGTGATTGGAAAAAGTTGGCATCAGAGGCCAATTCGA
>Ga0247832_1004377_pt1 | contig 17736 bp, 8 predicted proteins | sample LaCruzMarch2015__10_FD_192407 | JGI IMG/M metagenome (GOLD analysis project Ga0247832, IMG submission 192407) | Freshwater microbial communities from meromictic Lake La Cruz, Castile-La Mancha, Spain - LaCruzMarch2015_4m | ecosystem: Environmental > Aquatic > Freshwater > Lake | place: Spain... | reverse complement strand
GTATGCTTCGTCGGAATGATTTGTGCTTGAAAGTGAAGGTAACAATGGCTTAACACCTAAAAAACCAGTCGTTAGTTTATTGTCATTTGCTTTAATTAGCTCTACCAACCAATCGCCAGCTTTTTGCTTAAGTTGGGGTTGTAGCATATTCATATAAATTGCGTTTGCATAAGCGGTTTGGGTATGTCCATCAAAGCCCATTTGACCATCAACATAGCCTTCTCCATCTCCGTAGGCAGTAACATTTGTTCTAAATTTGCCATTTTCGTCGGTATAATGATTTAGGAATGCTAGTTTTATTTTATTAAAAATAGCTTCATAATGAGCAGATTCTTCATTTTTACCGATGGCTTTTGCCATTTCTGACATCATAGCTGCTGCATAACCAAAATACATCGAAGCCAACATATCAGGTGGCGTTTTTTTACCAACCGAAAGCCAATCTCCAAAACCACCTTTTGGCGAAACATCTTCAAAACTTGCTTCTTTATAAACATATTCTCCTTTACTCTTATCTTCCATAAACTTAAGATAAGCTACCATATTAGGCCAAAACTGCCTAATTATTCTTGTATCTCCATAAGTTTTGTAAATAGTATATGGGCAAATAATACCCGCCTCTGACCAACCTGGCGAATAAGTATCTGACTTACGCAAATTGGGGGCAGGTGCATAAAGTGGATATGTATTATCGGAAAGTTGGGCATCGTTTAAGTCAACGAGCCATTTTGCAAAAAACGCAGAAATGTCATTATTATAGGTCGCAGATTGTATATAGGCTTGGGCATCGCCAGTCCATCCCATACGTTCGTCTCGTTGCGGACAATCAGTAGGCACATCAAAATAATTTGAGCGTTGAGTCCAAACAATATTCTTATAAAGTTGATTAATCATTTGATTATCAGTATCAAACGAACCAACTTCGGGCGTGGCAGAACTTAAAACAATTCCAGTAATGGCATCAATAGGAGGCGTTTTTCTGAAACCACTTACTTCCACAAATTGAAATCCGTGATAGGTGAACTTAGGCATCCACGTTTCGCCTTTTGGACTACCTTTTAAAATATAGGTATCCATAGCACGGGCTTTTCGAAGGTTTTCTGTCATTATTTCTCCACTCGGAAATAAAACCTCTCCAAACTTTAATCGAATTGTATCTCCTTTATTTCCTTTAACATTCAACCTAACAATTCCTGCAAAATTTTGTCCTAAATCAAAAATATATTTCCCATCTGATTTTGCTGTTACTTTTTTTGCTTTTAATTCTTGAAAAACTTGTATTGGATTGCCAGGATAGGCTTCAATTTTTCTTTCTGCATTATCTGGAAAAGTACTACTGTTTTTCCAATTAACATCATTAAAACCTAATTTACTCCAATTTTCAAAAGCTAAGTTAGCATTATAGGTTTCACCATTTAGTATGTCAGCTTCAATGATTGGTCCATGATTAGTTTTCCAAGATTTATCGGTCGAAATTATTTCTTTTTGACCATTTAAATATTCAACTTCTATTTGAGCTTTTAGTACAGGAACGTTTCCATAGAAATTTTTCACTACTGGATTATTTACCAAAAGGGCATAACCCAAATATCCAGCATACCAACCGTCGGCAATAATAGCCCCAAAAGCATTTTTGCCAGATTTAATATCGGTGGTTATGTCGTAGGTTTGATAATAAACTCTTTTGTTATAATCTGTCCAACCTGGCGAGAAATAGTCTTTACCAATACGTTTTCCGTTGATCTGAAATTCATACAAGCCCAATGCTGTCACATAAAGCCTTGCTTTTTTGATTCCTGATTTTATAAAAGCCTCTTTTCTAAAAAATGGTGAAGGAGGCAAATGATATATTTTTCCTTTGCCCAAAGCAGTTAAATCATTTCCTATCCAATCGGCATTCCAATCGGTTTTATTGAGTAGTCCAATTTCAAATTTTGCAATACTACTCCATGCACTTACCTGACCATTTTTATCCCAACTTCTTATTTTCCAAAAGCATAAAGTTCTTGATTTTAAGGCAATACCATCATATTCGATTTGATTGGTCGTATTTGAATTTATTTTTTTGGAGTCCCAAATATCTGTTTTATTTACCGTTAAAAGCTCGGCAGATGATGCAATCATGATTTGAAAAGCAGTTTGATTTTGCCCCCTTTTTGTGGAAGTCAACTCCCAACTAAAACGTGGTTTTGGCGAATCAATCACAGGATTTACCTTATACTCAGTTCTTAAATTAATAGGCTTTAAATCTGCAAAACTTGCATATAATTTACTGCTAAATATTACATTAAGAAGAATAATCAAAAACAACATCTGCTTATTATATTTCATAGAAACACACATCTTTTTTTAAATATTTTTTATTCAACAATCAATTTTCCTTCATAATTTACCTTGATATATGGCACAGTTTCGGTTTCATCAACTAAATAATTCCATTTTTTAATGTACTCCATTCCCGGCCGAAAATCATCTTTACGCTTTTTTAGCTCAGCGTTTAAATCATTATTTAGCTGTTTTTGTAACTTTTCAAATTCAGGTTTTCCGATAAGGTTATTGAGTTGTAAAGGGTCTTGTAAGTTATCAAATAATTGCCAAGGGCCTTGCAAATCTCTTGTATAAGTATAACGTTGGTTTACAATTCCTCTATATTCTTTACCACCTTTCCGCCTATCCCATTGCCCAAATGGTTGATAACAAGCAATTAAGGTTTGCTTTAAGTTATCTTTTTGTGAACCTTTCAGAACTCCCGAAAAATCAATACCTTCAACAGATTTAGGGATTTCAATCTTAGAAAGTCCCAAAAGTGTAGGCATTATATCAGGCGAATTTAATAAAACATTTGATGTTTTACCTGATTTCCCAAAAGCTTTTGGATAATGAACCAAAAAAGGTACTCTTATACTTTCCTCGTAAGGTTGTTGTTTGTTCCAAGAGCCATGCGAACCCAATAAATCGCCATGGTCAGATGAAAATACGATAATAGTATTATCGTCAATGCCTAAATCTTTGAGAGTTTGCCACATTTTACCAATGCAATCATCAATAGCTGTGATGTGAGAATAATAACCCACTAAGTCTTTTTGTACTTTTTCTCGTTTATCGACTGGCACATTTCCATTGATGACAAACTGCTTGTTTTCGTACATTTTTCTGTACTTTTCGGGAGCGGTTTGATATGGGTCATGCGGACTACCAATTGAAATAAACAATAAAAACGGATTCGGTTCAATAGCTTGTTTTTTTATGTATTTACAAACGTCTTCGGTTTGGGAAATCACATCGTAGCCTTGCCAAAACATCTTTTTCTTATCATCGCCAGTATAATAGGGAGAATTGTTATAATCATGCGAGCATTCATTTGCCATCCAAAATCCAAAGCCTTGTCGGCGAGTGGGTGGAATGTAGCTATTTCGACCATGACCATCAATGTGCCATTTACCTACAAAACCTGTGGCATAATTGTTATTTTTATAAACTTTTGCAATCGTAGTAGCATTTGTATCAAGCAAAACATCGTTCATGAAAATCCCATTAGTAAGCGGATATTGCCCTGTCATTAATGAAGCTCTATGCGGCGTACAAACTGGCGTTCCCGAAATAGCATTTTTTACATTAATACTTTCAGAAGCTAATCTATCCAGATTTGGGGTCATTACATTTTTATCTCCTGAGTAGCCAGTTGCAGATGCTCGCCATTGGTCAACCAATATATATAAAATATTAGGTTTTTTGTCATTATTTTGGGCAAAAACATTCCCTAAACTGAGCATAATTAAAGCAAAAGAAAAAAGGGTTTTCATGTCTATATTTTTTATTGTTTAATACAATTTTTATTAATACCCTGGATTTTGTTCTAATTTATTGATAGAAATTTCATTTACAGGTATTGGTGCGAGTAATTTATTGGCTGTAAGGGCATAAGCTTCTGGATACAAAAAAGTCTTTTTTGCTTTTTCACGTATTCCGTGAGCAGCCATTACTTCTACGGCTTTTCCTGTGCGTTTGAGATCATACCAACGTTGGTTTTCAAAACAAAACTCTACTTGACGTTCTTTAGCAATAAGGGTTTTTAGTGCATCTTTATTCAAACCAGTTATTACTGATGTCAAACCTGCTCGTGTACGAACTTGTTGCACAAAAGGAATCGCTTCGGCGGTTTTGCCTTGCTCATTCATGCTTTCGGCAAGCATTAGTAATACATCTGAGTAACGCAGGATTGGGAAATTATCGCCACAACGATTGTCTGGTGCAGAAACAGGCGGTTTATATTTGGCACAATAGGCAACAGGTCGAACGATATTGTCCCAATCAATTCCATTCCAAAACCCAATTGAAACATTTTTGCGTTTATCGCCAGTTTCAAATGCATTTATCAAATCATCGGTTGGTTGATTCCAGCCAGCTCCAACAATATTAACACTCGGACGCAGCGTTACTGCCCCTCCTGATGTATGCGGAGCAAAGGTAAAAATGAAATTATTTGCTAATTCTGCACTATTTTCAGAATATTGAACGGCAAAAATTGATTCTTTATAATCTTTTTTTGAAGGATTAAACACATCAGCATATTCGCTCAAAAGTGCATATTTCCCAGACGAAACAACGGTTTTTAAAACAGATTCAGCTTCGGCATATTTGCCTGTTGTCAGATATACTTTTCCTAATAAAGCCAAAGCCGACATTTCATTTGCACGACCATTTTCTTCAACATCTTTTGCAATTCCAAATTTTGTTGCCGCTTGTTTTAAGTCGTTGATAATGCTTTCGTAAACCTGGGCCTCGCTTGAACGTTTGATATTAACTGCTTCTTGGGAAGTAATTGTTTGCAAAACCAAAGGAACACCTCCGAATTGTCGAACCAAATTGAAATAATACAAGGCTCTCAGAAACAATGCTTCTCCATTACATCGGTCTTTAAGTGATTGTTTTGACCAGCTTACGCCTTCCCTATTCAATTCATTGAGCAGTTTATTGCATCGAGTTATGCCATTATAAGAGACATTCCAGTAGTTTGAATAGGCAATATTATTACTTACCAAAATAAACTGGTCAATAATTCCTCTTGAAGCTTCGCCAGTACGTACATTATTTTGAAAACTGGCATTATCAGAGATTAATTCAGCCAAAATCCAATGGTTATTTTTTTCGTTATCACGCATCGGAACGTAACAACCATTTGCCAATAATGTAAATTCTACATCGGTTTGATAAAAATTACCTTCATTAAGTGTTGATTTTGGATATAATTCCAAAAAATCTTTTGAACAGCTCGATAACAAAAATAGAGCTATTATATATGTTATTTTTTTCATAGAAATATCTATTTAAATTCATTTTAGAAAAATTTTCCTTTCTTTTTAGATTTTAAAAAGAAAGATTTAACCCAACTGATGTTGTGCGTGCCAATGGATACGACGACATATCAAAGCCCGGTGACAGGGTATTATCAATGTTTCTTGATTGTCCTTCGGGGTTTGCTCCGCTATATTTAGTAAATGTTACTAAATTATTGGCAGTAAGATAAATTCGGCAGCTATTGATAAAGCCTGTTTTCTTAACCAAACTTTCGGGTAAGGTATAACCCAACGACAAATTTGAAATTCTGAGGAAAGTTGCATCTTCTACCCAAAGCGAATTGACCCGGTGTCCCCAACTTGGCGTAAGTTTTGGTACTCCATAAAGATTACCTGCACCAGGGCTATTGGCACTTCTCCATCGGTCAACCCACATTTTGCTTACATTAAAAAAACCTTGTAGATTATCAGTAGTTTGTCTAAGACCATTCATTACTTGACCTCCATATTGACCATTCATGATGATACCCAAAGTAATGTTTTTGTAAGAAAATGAATTTGAAAATCCATAAATAAAATCTGCTTGTGGGTTTCCGATAATCGTGTAATCTAATACATCACTTATAATACCATCGCCATTAACATCTTTATACTTTGTATTTCCTTCATAAACTTGGGCGGTTTTAATCAAATTTGAGTTTTCTAAATCTTTAGCACTGTAAACACCTTCTAAAACAAAACCGTAAAAATTACCGATTGGCTTACCAATGACCGTAACGTGGGTTGGATTATTATCGTTGTTTCCCGATAAGATTCTATCTCCATTATCATTGATAGCAAGCACTTTATTGCGATTGAAAGCAATATTAAAGTTCATATCCCAGTTAAATTCACCAGTGATAGGCGAGCCTCCAAGCGTGATTTCAACGCCTCTATTTCGAACAGTTCCTTTATTTACTATCTGCGAATTAAATCCAGTAATGGCTGGAATCACATCGTTTAGTAGCATATTTTTACTTTTTCTATTATAAAAATCTACGGTTAATGAGAGTCTGTTGTTAAAAAACTCACCGTCTAATCCTGCATCAATTTGGTCTGATTCTTCCCAAGTCAAGTTTGGATTGGCAATACCAACATAAGATGCTGAAACTTGATTTGCACCAAAAATATAAGCACCAGGGCTAATTGAAGCCAAATGCGAATAATTTCCGATATTATTATTACCGCTTTTGCCATAACTTGTTCTTAGTTTTAAGCTACTTATTAGCTTAATATTTTTCAAAAATGCTTCATCCGAAATACGCCACGCACCTGCAATAGATGGGAAAGTTGCGTATCTATTATTAATTCCGAATCGAGATGAACCATCCGAACGCATAGAAGCTGTTAACAAATATTTATCATTAAAGGCATAATTTATTCTGCCCAAATAAGAAATAATGCTCCATTCGTCAACACTTTCGCCCCATGAACTTACTGCTTGAGCCCCATTGATTGTTTCGATTAAGTCATTTGAATAAGGCGATGCATTCAGATTTATATTACTCGCTTTGTTTTTCTGAGTTGTATAACCTGCCAAAATATTGATACGATGTTTCTTAATCGTTTTGTTATAAGTCAATGTATTTTCAATCAACCAATTAAAATTATCAGCTCTCGAATTTGATGACCTTCCAGTGCCTGCTACTGGCGGAATATTGGGAGCACCAACTGTACTTGGTACATACTGATTGTATTTTGAAGTAGCCCAAATCGTACTGAGAGATGTTCGTGCTTTTAGGTTTGGAACAATTTCCCATTCGGCAAAAGCTGAACCTAAGTTTTGGAATTGCTGCTGCAATTGAGTTGTTTCTCGTAAAACATAAAGTGGATTTGCAAAACTCCATGCCGAATGATATTTACTCGCAGGAGAACGCAAATATGGAATAAGATTTCCATTAGCATCATAAGGATTTAAAACTGGGTTTGCCCAGTTGGCGATTCCTATTATATCTTCACGGTTTGAATTTGTATTTGTTCTGTTTTGGTTAATAAAAGATGGTTGAAGCGACGCTCCAATCGTTACTTTTTTTGATATGTTTGACTCAACCGAAAGATTGGCACTAAAACGTTCAAGTCCAGTATATTTAACCACACCTTCTTGCTTAAAATAACCCAAATTCAGGTTTATTCGAGAGTCTTGTGTTCCTTTCTGAATACTGATATTATGGTCTTGAATCTCCGCTGTTTGAAGCAATAAATTATACCAATCTGTGCCGTTTCCTACCAATTGAGAAGGATTCTGATATTCAATTGGATAATCATTGATGGTTGTTGCTCTATTTTCAGCCCGTCGAACAGCTATATCAATTTTATTTCGTTGTAAATCAATAAATTCTTGCTGATTCATCAATTGTGGTCGTCCTTTTTGTGGAACTTGTTGTACACCACGCATCGAAGAAACATTTACTTTCAAGCTATTAAATTTACCTTTTTTTGTTGTGATCATAATTACACCATTTGCTCCACGAGAACCATAAATGGCCGTTGATGAAGCATCTTTTAATATTGAAATTGATTCAATATCGTTAGGATTAATTAATGATAAGGGGTTAAAATCTCTGCTCAAACCAGAAGTGTAAGGCAAACCATCAATTACATATAAAGGCTCATTTCCTGCACCGAGTGAGCCGCTTCCTCTAATTCTGACAGATGTTCCTCCACCGGGAGAACCCGAAGGTTGTGAAATTTGAACACCAGCCAATTGTCCAATCATTTTTTGGTCAACCGATGCAACAGGTAAATCTTTGATAACTGCTTGATTAATAGTTGCTACCGAACCTGTCAAATCCTTCGATTTTTGTGTTCCATAACCAACCACAACTACTTCACCTAAAGCTTTTACATCCGTTTGGAGCTGCACATTTATTTGTGATTGATTTCCAACTAAAACTTCTTTCGGCTCATAACCTACAAAACTAAAAACAAGCGTTGCTTTTGTATCTGGTACAGCAAGCGTAAACTCACCTTCCATATTTGTACTACTTCCACGAGTTGTACCTTTTACAATCACACTTACTCCTGGCAGTTTCTCGCCTTTTTCATCGCTTACAGTTCCTTTTATGGTGATATCTGCAACCAATTCTACTTTGTTTTCATAAAATTGTTCTCTCGAAATATTTTCAATATTCCTTAAGCCAATATTCCGAGTCAAAATAATTTGATTACTTCGTAATACTTGAAAAGATATTTTTCTAGGAGTTAATACCTTTTTCAGTATTTCTTCAACGGTTTCATCCTTAAAATCTACTGTTAATTTTTCGGCGGAATTAACCACATCTTTTTGATAAGAAAAGGTTAAATCTACTTGTTTTTCAATACGTTGAAGCACTAATTTCAAGTTCCCATCTTTGATAGATAGAGAAATTCGCTCTGTCAGTTTTTCTTGACCATAACTTTCATGGGCATAACTTACGCTCGCCAAAAAAGCAATTATCATCAATTGGCTTATTGAGATTTTCATAATCTTGAAAATCGTTTTTTTTGTAAAAATTTTCGACATACTTTTGTTTGTTTTTGTTTGATAAAGGCAAAACAATTTGCTTTCGGGTAAATCTAAAGGGAGCGATGTTAGAGCATCGTTTCCTTTTTTTGATTGAAACAAGCTTTGTTTAATTCATATAATTTATGGTTAATGGTTAAGATAGTTTATTTACAACCTTTTGATTCAATAATAATTTGAGCGTCTACTTCCTTGTATGTTCCACCAATAATACTACAAATCAAATCCAGTTGGTCGTAAAGAGACTCATCTCTTAATTTGGTAGTAATGATACAATTCGACAAAAGCTCCTCATTGAAAATTAGCTTGATTCCGTAGCGTTTTTCAATAACTTCAAAAATTTGATTGACCGAAACTTCATCAAATTGTGTAGTCACGTTTTTATCAATTTTCTCGGTAAGTAGCATTGGGATTTCCACCAGATGTTTGCTTAAACCTTCGGTTGGTCGATTATAAATTGCTTGTTGATTTGGTAATAAAATTAAGGCATTTGTTTCTGGGTCATTTAAATTTATTTCTCTTTGATTATAAACTGATACTTTTCCCGTGCTTACTTTTACGATTACCTTTTTGTCTTGTTCATTTGCTTTAATTCTAAAACTTGTGCCCAGAACTTTTGTAACAACCTCATTGGCATATACATAAAATGGTTTATTTGGATTTTTGGCAATATCAAAAAAAGCTTCTCCACTCAGCACAACCACTCTTTTATTAATCGCAAAATGACTTGGATAGCTCAACTTACTGCCCTTCTCCAGTGTAATTATGCTACTATCTTCGAGTTTGATTTTTATAGAAGATTTGGAATTATTTACACGCTCAATTAATGTATTTTCATCTTCCATCGAAGCCACCAATGCTTTGTAAGTAACTTTTCCTTTTGATTGATTTTCGTAAAAAAAATAGACTAAACCAAGCATTAAAACAAAACTAGCTACATACTTAACCATGATTGTTTTCCAAAATTTAATTGTAGGTTTTTCTGGATATTTTTCTTCGTTAATTCCTTTTATGATTTTTTCAAATACAAGTTTTCGATTGAGTTCAATACCCTTTGAGTTTTCAATTGAATTAATTTCTAAAATTAGTTTTTGAGCCTCTTTAACTATACTCTTCTTGTCAGGATTTTCAAGCAAAAACTGCTGCCATTCTTTTTGATTTTCAGAAAAAACAATCCATTTAACGAATGAATCATCATTTAAAAAATCTTGTATTTTAATATAATTATGCTTCATTGAGCTCAAAACTTAAACGTTATATATTACAGGTAATGCATTTTGAAAAAAGTAACCATTAAAAACAGTTTTTTTTATAAAAAATATTTTATTGGTTATATTCCTTCATTAAAAAAGATCACTAATCCATCTTTTCCAGCTACTACAATATCTTTGCGGCCAGAGCCTAACAAATCATAAACCATAAAATAAATGCCAGTACCTTTACCTTCGCCAGCAGGTCCATAAGCTATTTTATTTTTGATAAATGAAGAGCCATTCCATTTAAAATAATACAAACCAACTTCATCGTTTTCACCTGGATCTTTGCCATTATGAGCCCTAAAACGTTTTCCTGTAATCAATTCTGATTTTCCGTCATTATCCAAATCTACCCATTCCATTGTATGATATTGCGAAGCAGAATCGTCAATTAAATGCTTTTTCCATGTACGTTTATTTGCAATAATAGATTGTTCGTACCAATGCAAACCATAGCTATGACCTTGACCAACAATAAGGTCATTTTTTCCATCATTGTTTACATCCGCTACCAAAATTGGCACACTGGCTGTTCCCAATGAAAACTCAGGATTCATTTCCCATTTTTCATTTCCTAAATTTTTCAACCAACCATCACTGACAATAAAATCGCCTTTACCGTCTCCATCAATATCTCCAAAACCCAAACCGTGACCCTGAGTTGCGGCAACTTCAACTTGACGAAAAGATCCATTCTCTAATTTAAAATATTTTAAAGGTAATTTTGGATTGTTAGGAGTAACCTCCAGCTTTCCATCTCCATCAATGTCCCAAGCTCTAATACATTCAATATTACCTGTTTTAGCTATTTCATGGCTTTTCCAGCGTTGATTTTTTGTTAAACCTGGATTTTCAAGCCAACGCAAAGTTTGGTCAAACCAACCTCCTGTGATATAATCAATGTTGCCATCGGCATTAACATCCAAACAAATTGAGGCAAAATCATCATAATATTCACCTTGTCTTTTTTGATTATCAATCAAATGTCGATTTCTGAAATTATTTTTTCTTGTGCCATTATTTTCATACCAAAAATCCCCTGAAATCAAATCAGGTTTTCCATCATTGTTTATATCAGCAACACCAACCGATTCATAACTTTCGGCAGCCACAAAATACCTACTAAAACTCAAAACAGGAGGTTTTGAACGCTGAAATGAAAACAGAATAAAGGGAAAAAGTATATAAAAAAAACTTTTTTGAAACTTTGATTCATAATAGAATAGGAATCTTTTTTTCATAACATTTATAGTTTTATTGTTAAATTATTGATAGTTTTTTTGAAAATGACAAAACTGATTTGAAAGGTTTTAGCTTTTTATACAAAAAAATACCTAAAACCATTTTGATGGTGTTTTAGGTAAATCAGTTTAAAATCATACTAATTGAGTAGAAAAATAAGTATAGTTGAAATAAGGTTTTTGAGAGAAATTTTTAGGATGATATATGATTTTGAAAGCAAATTTTTAACAACCTGTTTCTGAATTTTCATAATTAATGCAATTTCGTCTAGGCTCAAACCTTGATAAAATCTCAAATGAATTGCTTCTGCTTGACGATTGCTCAAATTATTCATTGCATTTTGAATAGAACGAGTTCTAATTTGATTCGATTCATTTTCAATTGATTCTTGTTCGGACGAAAGTGTTCCCAAATAATCTAAAAAATTATTAATATCTTCCGAACCTTCAAAAATATCCTTTTGAATTGTTCTATTAAATTGGTTGCGAGTAGCACGATATAAGTAAAGTTTCACATTTTCTACATCACTCAGAAATTCTTTTCGTCTCCAAAGGTCGATAAATACATCTTGGATCGCATCTTCAACCAAATCTTTGTCTGGATTTAAACGCAAACCATATCTTCCTAAATCTTTAAAATACTTTTTATAAAGTTGCTCATAAGCAGAACTGTCACCTTTTTTGAAGGCTTGCCAGAGCAAAACGTCGTTATTACTATTTGTATTTATATCAGTGCAAATCACGATTAATGTAAAGATAACAATAGAAATACTTTATATTATACAATTATATTTCATTTGACAAATATTACTATCCTGTACTGTCATGGTAAATTAAAATAATTGATTAATGGATTTCAGGTTATTTCATTTTTTAAGGTGCTAAGCGAAATAGATTTGAGTTCTATAAAAGAAGAAATCCCTGTCTTTAAAACCAAAATTATTTGATAAAAAACGTTGAATTCGAGCATTTAAATTTTCCGCTTTGGCATTAGAGGCTCCGTTTTCAAAGAAACGACTAATGCCCTCTTCATGTTTGTCAAACATTTTTCCAATGATTTTAAACTCTTTTAATTTGAATTTTTCGAGCTTAACTACCCAAATATCTTTTTGTCTTTCGATTGCCCAAATGTGTTCACCAATATTTTTTCGACTGTACCAATTTCTAATTTCTTCGACATATCCGTATGCTTCTTTTAAGGTTGGAAACCTACCCAAAATCGTGCCGCCGGTGCGACGGTTCGCCGATGCGACGGTTCGCCGATGTGACCACAGAATATTACAAAAAAAAGCACTCAATTTGAGTGCTTTTTTTGATGCTTTAATCCTAAATATGCGATAAATATTTGCCAGAAAATTCTATATGATATTAAAAAAGGTCTTTAAAAATGAAGCGTTTTAGGCTGTATCAATGTACATAAATTAAAAAATGTCTTTAAAACAAACAAAAACTTTAGCAACAAACCCCTATTTTTCGTCCATTTCTAACACTAAACTCGAAAATTCCTTTTTATACTTGCGTCTTGAATAAGTGAAAATCGAATTGTCACTTAAAACAATTTTTTCACTCTCGCGACTAATTATTTTTTCTGGATTTATTAAAATACTTTTATTAATTCGGCAAAAATCTTGAAAGACCGTCTGCCAATAATTTAGGCTATAACTTACAATTAACTTTTTTCCACAATCAAATTTGATTTCGTTATAGGGTTGCATACCAAGGTGTTTTATATATAATATTCTTGGGTATTCAGTTAATTGCACAAGCCTTACTTTTCGCCTTTCTACACTAATATCCATCGTATTTTTTCGTATTTTTTTAGCAGATGTTTAGTTCTTAAGTAGTCAATAAGTCCACAGAAAGATAATAAGCTAATAGACAGATATTTAGCTGATGGCAAATTTGTCGATTAATATTATCCTTTTAATTGCTTTAATTTGAAGCAGAAACATAAAAATCTGCATCGACCTATTTATCATTCAAATTTAATCTCAATTTAGAGGGAGTCAATTTTGAAAGTGACTCCCTCTTGATTTTGAATGATGACCTCTGAATCTATTTTCTTGAGCTAAAGTTTAGTATTAATTATCACAACTTTTTACCTCAGCCCTAAAAACAGCACCTGATTCAAATCCTGGCGTAAGTAAAACACTTTTTCCAGCTTCATATACCACATTGGCTGGTGACGTGATTTTATTACTCGCATTTATTGAATCTATTGCCTTTTTGGTACTTGCACCCGTCAAATTATTGGTTGGACTCACCAAACTATAATTAAGTGGATTAACAGTCACTTGACTTATCACAGGATTACTGACTACTACTTGATTCGATGATACTACTCTAATAAGATACTTTGATCCTCCGATTGTATTTTGCGGAATCAAACAAGTAGTCGTGCCAGTAACGTTCGTTGTTCCTATTAACAAAGGTTTTGCAAAGCTACCCGAAGTATCAGAAAGTTCAATTAGATACTGATTGATATCATTGAAAGTTCCTGAGGTAGCGAAACTTACATCTACCGAACTTCCAGCACAAATCGATGTTTTTGACAGCGTTGGAGCATTAATTGTTGCCAAACTGCCAACTACAGTAAATCTGATGATTTTCGGACCATAAGTAATACCGCCACCTTTGTTATCTCGTGCATATCCTGTGACAGTCAAAGTATAATTCCCAGGGTTAAAGTTTCTGCCATTAAAATTAAGTCCAGCATTATCAAAGAGTGCATTTGGTTCAGCGTTTTGAAGAGTATTCCAATTGAGTTCTGGCCCTTGAATATTCATTTCCATACTTTCGATGGTCACAGATGAACACACAGGATTAGCCAAAATAGACACTTGGTCTCTTATTTGGTTGATAACCATCCCATCTGTTAGCTGGAAAAGTGTTTGATACGGATTCCCCGCTTTAACATAAAAATAATCAACAATTCGAGTAGGGTCACATGGGTCAATTTCATTAACGACCACATTCGTGGTAGATGTATTACTACAACTATTTAGACCTGTCACCGTAAGGGTATAAACACCAGCATTTACCGAAAGTGCATTATTGATAGTCGGATTGCTTAAAGTACTTGTGAAGTTATTAGGACCAGTCCAAATATAAGTACCGTTACCCGTTCCATTCAAGTTTATCGTTTGTCCAATAGTGTATGGCCCGGTATTACTTGCACTAATGATTGGTTGTGCCTTGATTTCCAAGCCAGTTACGCTCGAGCTAGGGTCAGACATACTGCCAGCGACTGTACAAGTAGCCGAAATGGAATAAGTACCAACCGTTGAAAGTGTCAAGCTGGTGCCTGTAACTGCACCTTCTGACCAAGTAACTGTACCTTCACACCCACTTGAAGTCAGTGTTAAGGTTGATGGCGAGCAAACTGAAAGACTTGCAGGAGGGGTGATTGTCGGAGCATTTGGTTTTAATTTTATTTCAAGGCCAGTAACAGCCGAACTTGCGTCAGATACACATCCATTGACTGTACAAGTTGCCGAAACTGAATAAGTACCAAGTGCAGAAAGAGTTAAACTTGTGCCGGTTGCTAATCCTTCTGACCAGGTGACAGTTCCTCCACAGCCACTTGCGGTCAGTGTTAAGGTTGATGGCGTGAAAACCAAAAGACTTACTGGCGGGACAATACTTGGAGCATTTGGTTTTGTTTTAATTTCAAGGCCAGTTATAGCAGAACTTGCAGCAGAAGTAGTGCCAGCTGCAGTACAAGTAGCAGAAATTGAATAGGTACCAATAGCTGAAAGTGTCAAACTTGTACCTGTAGCTGCTCCTTCTGACCAGGTAACTGTACCTGCACATCCACTTGCTGTCAGTGTTAAGGTTGATGGCGAGCAAACCGAAAGACTTGCAGGAGGAGTGATAATTGGAGGTGCAGGTTTTGGGTTATTACGTAATACGGAAATAGTGCTATTAACTCCGTTAGAGACTACCAAATCTGGTTTGTTATCACCGTCCAAATCAGCGATACTTGTGCTACGAGCGGTTGAACTAATTGAAAAATCAACCTTACTTGCAAAAGAACTACTAGTAAAACTTCCGATTGAAGCGGTATTACGGAACAAAGATATTTTGTTTGCGAAAGTCACCAATAAATCAGGTTTGCTATCCCCGTCTAAATCACTAATGCTTACGTTACTGGAATGATTATCCGTGGCAAAATCAACCTTATTCTCAAAAGAACTGCTGTTGATACTACCGCTTGAAGCGGTATTACGGAATATAGAAATACCATCATTGTTATTCACTACTAAATCGGGTTTGTCATCCCCATCTAAATCTCCAATAACCACATTTTGAGGATATGATATACTACCTGAGGTAAAGTCAACCTTGGTCGCAAAAGAACCGCTCGTAATACTACCACTCGAAGATGTATTACGCAAAATAGAAATAGTACCTCCATTTGAATTAGAAACCACCAAATCGGGTTTGCCATCACCGTCCAAATCCCCAATGCTCACGCTAATATGACCAATATCCGTGGTAAAATCAACCTTTGGTGCAAAAGAACTGCTGTTGATACTACCTCTCGAAGATGTATTACGGAGAACAGAAATTGTGTTACCTGCATTAGTATTACTACCAAAGTTTGTGACCACTAAGTCGGGTTTACCATCCCCGTCTAAATCACTAATGCTCAAGTCTGAAGGACCATCACCCGTGGTAAAGTCCACCTTATTTGCAAATGAACTGCTGTTTATACTACCAATTGAAGATGTATTACGGAAAACAGAAATAGTGTTCCCAATACCACTAGGATAAGGATAACCAAGGTTTGTAACCACTAAATCTGGTTTACCATCCCCATCCAAATCAGCAATACTTAAGCCCATAGGACCATTATTACCCGTGCTAAATTCAACCCTACTCTCAAAAGAACTGCTTGAAATACTACCACTTGATGAGATATTACGGAAAACAGAAATAGTGTTCCCTCCAAACCAAGGTACGTTTCCGACAACCAAATCGGGTTTGCTATCTCCGTCTAAATCCCCAATGCTGGTAAACCAATTCCCGCTTCCCGTAACAAAGTCCACTTGTGGTTCAAAGGTATTGATACCAAGATCAATGACACCTCCTGCGAAAGTTACTCGAAAGGGAGCGGCACTATTAGCCATCAATGTTGTGCCTAAGTTTAAGACCGAAATAGGCTGGTAAGTTGCACCAGTTGGAACAGTCACCGTTAGGCTTGTGGTGCTTGCAGCAGTCACCGTGGCTTTGGTTGCCCCAAAAAACACAATGTTTTGATCGGCCGTAGCATTAAAATTAGTTCCCGTAAGAGTTACGGAAGTTCCAATATCCCCACTAGTTGGAGAAAAACTGGTAATAGTGGGGGGAGATGATATTGATTTTATTTCAAGGCCAGTAATAGCCGAACTTGCGTCAGATATACAGCCATTGACTGTACAAGTTGCCGAAACTGAATAAATACCAACAGTTGAAAGTGTCAAACTTGTACCTGTGGCAGCCCCTTGTGACCAAGTAACTGTACCTGCACAGCCATTGGCAGTCAGCGTTAGGGTTGATGGCGTGAAAACCGAAAGACTAGCTGGCGGAGTAATACTTGGAGCATTGGGTTTTGCTTTTATTTCAAGGCCAGTTATAGCCGAACTTGCAGCAGACGTACTGCCCGCAGTACAAGTAGCAGTAATTGAATAAGTACCAACCGCCGAAAGTGTCAAACTTGTGCCTGTAGCAGCTCCTTGCGACCAAGTAACTGTACCTGCACATCCACTTGCGGTCAACGTTAAGGTTGATGGCGAGCAAACTACCAAACTTCCTGGAGGAGTGATGGTGGGGGGCGATAAGACATTACTCACTGTAAAATTGGAGAAATAAGCTGTAGGACTTGTAAAACCCCCGCCTACATACAGATTACCACTGCCATCTAAGGCAAGTGCCCTAACAGTAGAAGACATAAATGGGTCAAAACTTGTCAAAGTCCCTAAATTATCAAATTTACATAAAAGATTGCGGGTAGTACTGCCAACAGTTGTAAATGCCCCACCTGCATACAGAGTACCAAGCCCATCTAAGGCAAGTGCAAAAACACTACTACCCATATTCGGATCAAAACTCGACAATGTCCCTGTATTATCAAATTTACATAAACGATTGCGGGTAGTACTGCCGCCAACAGTTGTAAATGACCCGCCTGCATATAGATTACCACTGCCGTCTAAGGCAAATACAGAAACAGAACTACTCATATTCGGGTCAAAACTTGTCAAAATCCCTAAATTATCAAATTTACATAATCGATTGCGGGTGGTGCTGCCGCCAACAGTTTCAAAATCCCCGCCTACATACAGATTACCAAGCCCATCTAAGGCAAGTGCATTAACAGCACTATTCATATTCGGATCAAAACTTGTCAATGTCCCTAT
>Ga0247832_1004372_pt1 | contig 17743 bp, 18 predicted proteins | sample LaCruzMarch2015__10_FD_192407 | JGI IMG/M metagenome (GOLD analysis project Ga0247832, IMG submission 192407) | Freshwater microbial communities from meromictic Lake La Cruz, Castile-La Mancha, Spain - LaCruzMarch2015_4m | ecosystem: Environmental > Aquatic > Freshwater > Lake | place: Spain... | reverse complement strand
CAACATACTACCCTTCACAACATAATATTTCCCGCCAACGGCTTCTCAACTCCCCCACAACTCATCAACACCACACATGAAGACATCACTCGCATTTTTGCTCGCTCCGGTGACGGCATCGGCATGGTCCACCGTATCTCGATCGACGCGACGATCAGTCAGGGGGTGTCGAACAGGGTCAAACATTTACTGTCCCATCCCGGACGAACATGAGGAGGATTTTTCTTCGATTACAATGCCTCGTAGTACTAATGCAGCAGCTGAACCGTTGAAACAGCATCATGCAATGTCTCAATTGACGATAACTTGGCTTCAACAGATGGCACAGTCATACCAACTTGAACGAGGGGAAAATCTACTTGATGTCCTTCGAAGAGAAAGTATCTCATTAACAGGCAGCATGGACGACGATTTAGCAACAGTATGTGCCAATACAAATTTAGCAATAGCTTCACATGACTTTATACGTGACCCAACAGGTGAACCAATATACTGTTATGGCAACGATGCATTCTTATCTAGCTTCGAGTATAATTGGGAAGAGTTTGTTCAACTACCAAGTAGGTACTGTGTGGACTCTGATGCTGAAGTGAAGGAACGAAACAAATTATTAAACGAATCACGACGACTTGAGAGAACAACTGACGAAATTCCTGAATTAATACGTGTGACCAAAAACAAAAGACGGATACTACTCCAAGGCGTGAATCTTTGGAATGTATATGACTTTCACAATGATGTACGCTTAAAAGGATATGATGGTTCAACTTTACGTGCCAAGTCGATGCGTGATCAGATTGATAGAGGTGATATCAAGGCCATTGGTCAAGCAGTTTGGATACGTCAAGTAGTGGAGAGTATTTAATTTTGTATAAACTGCTATATATGTATTCATACTGATATGAATCATATTCATATGAATCTTTTCGCATTTCTTTTGATTTCAATCCCCGTTTTGAAGGCCTGGTTGAATTCGTGTTCACGATTTATAATGAACAGATACAGCAATCACATGTCACTTCTGGCAATTCACCATCACAATCGGCAGACAGCTGTGCTAGGAACAATTCGTTAGCAAGTTTACAAATTGATGCACCAACACTGCCCGTGATGTCATTGCTATGAAGTGTCAATGTCTTCAGTTCTGTCAACTCTCCAAGCTCGATAGGAACGATACTTGTAAATTCATTATCATCCAAGTACAGATATTCGAGTTTGTACAATTTACCCATCTCTGATGGAACTGCACCCGTGAGGACATTGTGTGCCATATTCAACGACCGTAGGTTCTTCATGTCATTAATTAGTACTGGGATGTTACCCATCAATTCATTACTTGACACATCCAACTCTTGGAGTCCAGCCAAGGTTGTCCATTCTAGAGGGAATGTTCCCACGAAGTGATTATTGGCCACATTGAGTAAATCTAACTCAATAAGGTTGGAAATCACACCAGGCAAGGTACCGTCAAAGTCATTCTTATTCAGCTGGAGTTTATTAAGATGAACCAAATTGCCAATTTCTATCGGTATCTCTCCGGCAAGATGATTGTGATTCAATCTCAAAATTTCCAAATATGTCACATATCCCAACTCTGCAATAAAAGTTCCACCAATATTATTGTGACTTATATCCAATTTGACCAATGTTTGTAAATTGGATATTTCATACGGAATTGTTCCAAAAAGTAAATTCCATGATAAATCCAAAATACTCAATTGCGACAGTTGGCCAATCGCGTTGGGTATTGTCCCATCAATAGAATTGCCAGACAAATCTAAATGTCTAAGACTATTCATATTCCCGATAGATTCAGGGATGGAGTATTCCAGAAGATTGTCCTTCAAGTGTAGCTCTTTTAGTAATATCAATTCACTAATCTCCGTGACTATTGATCCAGCAATATTATTGGCAGTTAGATTCAGCGTCTCAAGGCGATCGCACCTTGCAACTTTGGTACTAAGCACACCTGCTAGACCATTATCACTAAGATCCAACACTCTTAAAAACGGTAATGTTGTGTACAATTCGTCAGGGATGGTACCATGTAAATTATTCCTTCGTAGTTCAATACTTGATACGTCTCCATCATGCATAGAGTTGTCCATTATCTCCTCGTTATATTTTTCACTGTGTGGTTGACATTGTATACCCTCCCAGCTGCAACTACCAGAGGAGGTGAGCCAGTTCTCATGGCGAAACCAGGTGTTGGGATCTTTAACTGCTTGGACAGAACGGTTGTAAGATAATTTTCTGCCATCGCCTGTTGCTTTTTCTGCTTCCACAGGTTGCACCTGCTGCTGCGACAGAGTCTTTTGTCTTTCATGCCCATTCATACTTGTGCCGAACCACAAAACTGCCAAGCCATATCGCTGTTCGAGGTAGACACTCTCGGGGTCCAATTGTCGTGGATCATCATGTGTCAGCCACCGTAATGCTGCATGTTGAGCCGTGGAATTATCCAAAAATACCTCGTAATTAGATGCACCGCGATCGATTAAGGTGTATCGAATGTGATCAAATCGCTGTTGATTGAATTCTTCATCGAATTTTATTTCTAACTGCATCTGCTCATCATTGGTCACTGCTCCTCTGTCATCGACTGATATTTCAGTAGCAGTAGCATCATCTGCAACAACTGACAACAAGCCGGTATGCCACACCACCTGTATCCCCACTAAGATTGCTAGGATCATTGCAACTCCACATACCATTAATATCCGTCGTCGTTTTGAGCATACTCGAGTTTTATCGAATCTCATGAACAAATTATCATCCATACCTTCATTGTCAAGTATGACTGGTTCATAGTCCACACGATCATCGTGCTCAGAATGATGTTGTTTTGTAGACAATCGCTGCGAGGCCATCCCTAACAATCTTTCTCCTTCAATGTCGCGATATCGCCGGCTACTTGTCATGATTTCCTTAGTCTGAATATCATCATCATCATCATCATCATGATTATCATCGTCGTCATCGCGACTACGACCTCGCAAGTTCACCACGACATCGTCGCTATCGTAATGAAACGAACGAGACGTTGACAATTCGTCCGGATCCCACGAGAAGGCACCACCTTGACGAGAAAGTAACGATGGTGTACAGCGGTATGTATTCGAATGTCGAGTAAGAAAGTTGGATGCCGACTTGACACTACTGCTTGCCGACGGTGGTGAGGCGTGTGTAGCAGCAGCAGCAGCAGTAGTAGTAGCAGCTGGATGATTATCTTTGTCCTCATCAACTACGAATGGAATCTCTCCTCTCTCCTCCTCTATGCGTGCAGCATCCTCCATACGCTGTAGCGCAACCAGTCGCTCCTGCCGACGACGCTGCTGCCTTTCACTGTCTTGAAAGGATTGGAACATTGTCGTTGCTGAATAAAAGAGTACCGAATGTGAATAATTGACGTGATCGTAGCGGAGAGGCGGGTCCAGGTCTTAAGAGAGACTGAGATTGTTGAAGAGCGGGAAACTAAGAATCGGACAGACAAACCAAGATCCCAATCCCCATCATTCCTCTCCTCTAGCGAGATGGCGCACATCAATAATAGTAAGAACCTCAACGTTCAAAAGGCGGTAGCCCTGGCTCGTCGTATTCGATTAGATTTAGGACCAAAAACCAAGGATCGGAAATGGCGTCTAAAGTCATACTCGGATTGTTTTAAAGGGTCACATGTCTTGCAATGGGCTATGGCACATGTTAGCTCTGATGAGTGCGTGTCAGTAAATACTCTCAACCAATTAATCCGATATGGTCTGCTTGTCCATGTCGTCGACCCAACGAAGAAAATACGTGTTGGGGAAACACAAACTCTTTACTTTAGGATTGCATCGACAGAGGTCTTGGATAGGGAATACAATTTATCGACGCTCATCGCATCTGTTGATAATGGTCAAGTTACAAGAGATGGAATCAGTTCAGAGGACTTTGCGTCAATTCAGAAGCAAGTGATTGACATTGATCATACCCTCCAGAAGACTGTGAAGCAACTGAATTACACGCGGGGGAAAATGGATGTTATTCATCAAGAAGTACTTGGTCTAATCTCACAACAAATTTTGACATTCGTTATGATATTTTTCAACTTGATCTGTGTGCTGGTACATTCCCACAACAAGTCGGGATGGATTAGTGCTACCGCTCTAGCTATTACAATGATCGTATCGGCTCATTACGGTTGGAGAAGTTCAAGTGTTAATTTGTGGAATACACTAGATTTGGATGATAGAGGAATGATGCCCATAGAGACAATCGTTGTTGACAATGATGATGGCTCCGAATCATTCGATTTATATACGCCCCTGCTTGATGACACGAACACCAGACGACGATCTATTGCATCTGTGATTCAAAACTCATTCAAATTTGCACGTTTGAATTCGTTACGACGTGGGTCAAGCATGAATGATGATTCAACAACAATTGTGAAAGCACGTGACGAATACTCTCTTCCTAATGTTAATGAATGGGTACATCGACCACTATTGATATGTGCAAATACCGTCGCAATACCAACCATGATTATCGACACTCGTAGCAACAACGGGTATCTTCCTCTTGGTATACCATTCAATTTCTCGTCTGACTTATTCGAGGGATTGTGCTTAATCCGTGTAAAGGGTGCAAACAGTGACGCAACCAAGGAGGATGATAAATACTTTTCGGGTAGGAAACGAATATTTCAAAGCATAGTACAGGGTCGGTTCAAGGAAGAAGTTAAGGTGTCAGACTGTATGACGGGCCATGAGTTCACACGTCCATTGAAGAATTTGCCTCATCCAATTATACTAAAAACTGCAACAAATCTGCTCGGGAGATTTCAACCAGGTGCAACAATAAGTGTACACACAGATCAACCATACATAAGTGCTACCCTGCTGGAAACAACTCAAATTTTTAGAGGTGATCAACCTGGTAATGAACCAAACATTGCCAATCATAACATTCAGGAGGATTCCTCTATTTTAGGGGGTGTGTTTGCGACTGATACCATCCCCGCGTCTCGTCGAAAGCGCATATTCTCGAACCCTACAACCTGCCCAAAATGCACCTTAGATACAGAAACAGTTTATACTTTTGAATTCTACCAAAATTCATTTGATGCACAATCATATTCACTTGACCTTGGATTTACGAAGCTAGCGTTGAGTAAAGTCTTTGATCATCAACCAATCCAATGGCTTGGAAAGATGAAAGATGGGAGATATCTTTGGTCATTTCAAATATGGAATGAAAGCTTATTAACAAAGAAATGAAAATAGTGGGATTATTCTTCTTCGTCTCGAACTGGATCCAGTCGTGACTTCTATTCTATATTAGGCGTATCCCGTGCCGCCGATGGCGCCGAGATCAAATCAGCATATCGTAAATGGAAGAGTTGCAGCTTGTCGTCATCGCAGGATCAATACTGACTCATCAAACGAAGCGAGGAAACAAATCATTATGCGTGATCGTTTGAGAATATCGAAGCCAGTCTTTCAGAAAGCAGATTTTCTAGGCGATGACTTCTCTCTATTATCTGCCGTCGACGAAACAGATGCATACATTGCTGTTGGGGTTGAAGCGACCATTTCCAGCTGTTCGTATCGCACAGAATACTAAAATTTAGTGATATAAATTCAGCTCTTCAAGCTGAATATGAGTCACTGTGTCTTGGAAGATCTATTGATAATCAACGCAAGAAGCGAATGAAACAATTGGAGAGAGACATTGAAGAGACGAAAGTAGACCTTGCAAATGTCACCACTGACTACACAGGGATTCAAGGTCGTTTATTGGAGTTAGAGACGGAGCTTGCGCAACTAAAGTCTCAGCCGAAGGCAAATGCCGAGTTTATCGAGAAGAGGAGGCAAGAATCTGAGGACAAGCGTTTGGCTGATGAGGTGAGGAAACAAGAATCTGAGGCCAAGCGTGTGGCTGAGGCTGAGGAGGTGAAAAGAATTAAGAAAGGTCAGCGTGTGGCTGAGGCTGAGCTCAGGCGTGCGGCAGAAGAGGTGAAAAGAATTAAGAAAGGTCAGCAGGTCGAAATTACACGATTGTTGAATGAAGTAACGATGATCGGCATCAAATCAACGACGGAACGAAAGAAACGGGCGAAATTGAATAGAGAGGTATTTGCTTTGATTAGCAATCATACAATTAGTTATGCGTAGGACTAAGATAATCACTCTAGTAATGAATTACTTCTAACGGTCACTTACGACATCTGATTCAAACAGCTGCGTGCAACGGTAGAACAGGAGAAGAATACGGAGGCAAATCTGGCATTGTCGATGCAGCTTCGAACAGATTCTCAACGACCGTGTCGTCATTCTCGTCAAAGTCCACTTTGGAAAGCGAAAAATCAAAACTATCGATATCTGCGTGCGGAATGGGAGAAAAGAACGCTAGTTCAGGAAGAGGAGGTAACTCTTGCATAACAACATCCGTCGATTCATCATTGGTCAGGGTAGCTGGCACTGATGCTGCAGCAGCCACTCCTCCGTCCACGCAAGTTGGTGGGATAGCGACTTTGACTTTTTTCGGAGCACGAGGAACAACAACCGTCGATTCATCATTGGTCAGGGTAGCGTCAGCCTTCAAAAACGCTTTGGACTTAGCCCGATTCCTCACATCATCGCGATTCCTGTGCTCTCCCAATAGATTAGCAATATTTGCCCACTTATTTCCGTGTTCAGCAATGCCTTCTCGGATTATGGCATCCTCTTCCGGAAGCCATTTGGGATGCTGCTTCCGCTTTGCCTTGCTTTCGCCTGAACGACGAACTCGATGGACAGAATAATAACGAGCACGGATGTCCATTCCTGATCGCCCCGGAAACGACGCCTCGGCTATTTCCTTCCATTTTTCCCCCCTCTCTTCTACTAGATCTTCGATCAAGAGATCTTCTTCCTCAGTAAAGAGCGCTTTGTTCGTGTTGTATACCGAACTCAATCCCAGAGCCGCGCACTCTTCCTCAGTGTGTGTTTTCCTGAACTCAGCTTTCGCCAATTCGTTTTCTGCGATTGACGAGCAAGCAATGTCTGGTTCAGAAAATGCGCAGATTTGGATAAGTAATGCACGGGTACGTACCGTAATAAGTGAAGTTAAACTTCATTTCCCGAAGAGCGCTCTTTTCATCATCTGACATCAAACCATCTCTGTAGCGTTGCCGAAGTTCAGCGCCATAACAACCGTTAGCAGAACAACAATCAAAACCATGCATTCCGTACTGCCGCACGAGCAACACATGTCTCTCAAATGGACGTCCAGAAGCGTCGTGAAAGGCCACATTCATCTTCCAAGGGAATTTCAAGCTTGTGTGCGCGCAAGTCACTTTGAATTTAGAATTTCGTTGACATGACTTGATGTTGGATGTCAGTGCAACATGTACATCAACACCCTCACCGAACATAAAATTGATGGAAGCAACATTCCAAGCTCTCCTTCGGAAGGAGTGACATCTACGATCGATATTCCAAGCAATGTTACAACCTCATGTGTTGGTTCTGAACCTAAGTCACCATCGCAAGGACTACCTTCTTCCAACTTGATCTTTGACTTCATGCCGGTCAACACTCCCATCATTCCGCGAAGCATCAAACACTCATCGTTATCCACTCCAAAGCATGGCTCTGTTACGCTGCGCCGACTTCCCTTGAGTCTACAGTGTGTTTCGCATCAATTACGTCTGCACGCTTCTTTCAGAACTCCTGCCGTCGAAGCGGTAATGAGATCCCGTCATCTATGGCAGTCTGCTGGCGCAATTACGCCTCGCAATAATAGGCCATCTATTGCTCGGTACATTCAGTCTACGCTTGCTACCACCGCAACACCGACATTTCAAGAAGAAGAGTCCATCATAACACCAAGTCTATCAAGTTCAAGCAGCTATGCTACGTTGGACAATGATTCAATGCACCGTGTTGAAAGAATAGAAACGACATCTCCTTTCCTTGACGGCATTGCTTCGATTGGTAAACGAGTACTGAGATATACTGCTGAACGATTAAGGGGATGCAGTATAAAGGTCCAAAGCAGCGAAGAATTCCAAACTACCACACCTTCTAATTTTCACCACCAACCATCGCTTACCACATCAAATGATTCTCCTCGTTATCTCTTACAACAAGGAATTTCGTCCACGTCGTCGCATCTTCCAATTCCGCGTCGGTTACAATTTCCACCATCATCTTCTGATAGGTCATTCCTTACTTCAAATAATGATAGAAATGATAGCTTCAACAGGAACCATGCATCCACGAAACCAGATATTCGGGCAGCAACGACACCTCATCTCGTAAAGAATCCAACAAATCTACTCCCGTGTCCGCCCAAGGGATGGGAAAATCTATTCCAACCAAAACATGGGGAATGGAAATGTAAACTTTGTTACTACATGAATCCAGTCGATACCAAGACTTGTGATTCGTGTACTGCCATTGATGATAGGTATAGTTCTCTTGGTACTCAATCGAGTCTAGGACGTGCAGTTGTTTCAAAGAATACTACAGCAACAACACCATCTGTCAATGAAATAATTGATCGCAAGTCGATACGAGTTGCAGCTCCTACTCCATTGTCCATTCTACGGAATGGCAAATCATCACAACGTCGAACTACTGTAGGGAGTGGTAAACGATTCAAGCGAGACAATGCTGATTTGATGGATGTAGGGTAAACAGTTACTAAGTGTTAAAGCATTCCGATTATATTTTTCTTTACCAGCAGTTCAATGATAAATACTAAAACGTAGGAGTATTAAGCAAGTATATTAATTCACCACAACAGTTTCCTCTAATCGTTTACATCGTCTTTCGACCTCGCTCTTTCGTAGTGTTATGGTCCGTACATCTCCCGACAGTTGGACCAATCCCGGCTTGGCACCGGATGGTTTACTAACATTCCGTGCTCGTGTCATACTCACCTTGATGACCGATTGGCCTATACATTTACTTTTTAAGGCTGCCAAGCTGGCAGCATCAAGTATGTCTTCCTCCTTTGGAGTGGATGAATCGTTAACGAGGATCACATGTGAACCGGAACATCCCGATGCATGATACCACCAGTGCGATCCTGAACGATGTTCGGGTGAGAGTGAGAGTACATCATTGTCCGTGGCTTGCTTCCCAACCTTTGTTTGTGTGTTGCATTTGTGGTATGCGTGTGTGTGTGGAGTGTGCAATATTGATTAAGTGTTTGCTTGCGTTAAAATTCATGACTCAATGTATCAACAAAACAACTCACCCGTATCTCCGTTCGTTGTTCGGTATAATATCGTCTATATGGCAATCTACCCCCTTGTTGTTGCTGCACTCCTTGTGCTTTCTCTTTTGCAATGGCATCTTTCTCAGCTTTGGCACGCTTATTATTTATATCCATGTCAATCTTTTGTAATCGTAATGTTTCCGCATTATCATTAATTTCTAATTCATTTATTAGTTGTACAATTCGTACTCCATCGAGACTAGAACTACTCTGTAATTCTTCTACTGTCGCTTGCTTTTTACTTTTCATTCGATCCAAGTGTTCATCTAGCCAATTTAATTTCTGCAATCGAGACTGTAGGTTTGTTAATTCCACCTTGTATTGTTCAATATTGGGCGCTTGTTCCATTTGTTGTAATAGCTTCTCATCCAACACTCTTCCTTCGCGTAATTCGTCATACCGTTCTTCGGCACTACGTATACGAGTGGATACAGTGCCAATCTTTTTATGTGTCCGCAGTATTAATCGCATTGCTTCCTTCTTTAGAGCTGGAATATCAAAGCTCGTTCTGTTGTTCACGCTATTATTGTTGTTGCTGCTGATGCTACTGTCGTCGCCGATTCCGGCCATATATCGTCGCGTCGCAAAACATCCGTGACATTGCTTATCCGTTGTCGACGACAGCGACGAAGCGATTTTACTTCGACCACCACACCATTCGTCATTGCAGCGGACTTGTTGCTCCGGTCGTCGTCCGGTTACGAATGATGATGTAAATGCAGTCATCACGGATGATGATTTCCTCGCCGACTGGACGTCAGCGCTGGCGGGTCGTCGATGTCCGAACGACGTCAGAAGAAATAATAGACGAGACGAAGATGATGTCGTCATTGCAAATGTTGTTACTATTATCATCCACCACCTGAATAATGCGATGACCATGTTCGTTCACTGCGGGCAGTCCGACGCATATGGGTTTGTGTAAGAGCTTACGACAACGATAGAGGTCTGCCGACTCCGTGGGCGGGGTCGGACGATGCGTGTAAGAGTGGCCGATGTGGCGGCAGAGATACTTATAAGTGCGACAGTAAAATAATAGTATCTTTTTCTTTTTCCTTCAACACCCGGGCCTCCACTCATCCATCGGAACCCGATTGAGCGTCATTCATTCAAGAGATTCGACCATACGCTGAATCCGGAGCAGTAGCGCATGCAACCTACGAGCTAGCGATGGGACATCACTCATCACCTACTCATCCGCCGCCATTGACTGGTGGCGCTGGCACGGGTCGTAGTATGCTTTCGAAATTGTCATTTCTATTACTTTGCGGAGAATCGCTTCCGTTAGTCCAGGTTCGGCATAGATGCCTCCTCACATCGGGAGCCATCACATCATTGCAGCAAACGATGACGCATCCATCGTACGACCGATCATTTTTTGTAAACCCATACAAGCGACGAAGAGTACAAGATCGAACGAGGATGACATCGTTGGAGGCGACCATGACGAATCGTCATGATAATAATGAAAACAATGCTACTCCTCGTCATCATTGTCATCGTCATCGAATCGATGATAGACGATTCAACAATGGATACAAATCACACAGAATGCCGACAAATTTTCTTTACATGGCAAATAATAATGATATAGATTCAACATCAGGGGATGGATTTGGTAAAGATGAGAATAGTGACAATAGTAAACATGATAAAAAGAAAAAGAAGGCTAGCGGAAGCAGTAATAATAGCAGTGCTAGCGGTTCTTCGGGCGGTGATGCAAACAGCAGTCCCAAGCAACAACAACAGCAGTCCAAGGCTGCCAAAAGTGTAAACAAAGATGAACCATCTGCCGGTAGAAAACCCTCGGGTGCATATAAAGGTGCATCAATCTCCTCAAATTCAAATGACAACAACAATACTAAAAATCATAATAGTGGTCATCCTCGGAGCAAGAGTAACAGCAGCGACAATAATAACAGCAATAGTAAGAAAGCAAATAATGATGGAGCTAAAAGTACTCCGATGACAAATGTCAAAAAGAGTAATAGTAGTACAACAAATAACAACAATAATAAAAAGAAGGATACAAACAATAATAGTATTGTGAGTAAGGGGAGTGGTAGCAGTATAAAGTCAAGTGATAAAAATACAAGTCTTACGGGATTCAAGAGTAGTGCAACAAAGCAACAACAACCTCGTCAACTGCAGCAACAACAGCAGCAGCAGCAGAATCAAGAGGGGTCATCATCTAATAGTGGTGGTAATTCAAAATCAAAGAATATTGTTCCCAACGATGGTAGTAACAATAACAACAACAACAACAGCAATGATTCCATCAACACTATCAATGAGAATGATGACAGGGATGTAACCAAACGCATAATACAATTAGAAACGATCGTATCGGCACAAATGACCGAAATACAAAAATTGCGTCGTGAAATTGACAACTTGACCAAGGGTGCTGCATTATTTACACAAGTGGTCGATGTATTACGTAATGCGGGAATACAAATTGATGAAGATGACAATGTTCAAGTGGGTGTTGTTGACATTGATAATAATGATGATGACGATGAGGTTGACGATGACGACGATGAAAATGATACTACCCCACCAACGAAGCGAATATCCCCCACCACCGCAGTCGTGCAACAGAAGCAAAAGCAAATTACATTTAATGATGATTTAGAAATATTTGGCATCACGCCGAAATCAGTTACCGATGCTGCCGATACAGCCGGTGCATCAATGCTGTCGGCAATACTTGCCGGGAAACATCGTATGTTAGTAGATGTACGTGATGCCGAACTGACACGTGATCCAAAGCTATTAGTTGAATTTATCGAATTGGCAATACTCCCGGTGGCAGCTGGTCTGGAGGGGTTGGATTATGTACGTAATCGTGTCAAGATTGTTTTCCCGACAGTACGTGAATTAATGTCCTATCGAAAGTTAATGGCATTGGCAGCACCCGAGGTCGTGTCATTGAGTACATTAGGGTTTGAACCAGTCGACGAACGTGATAATTTAATTGTGGTTATTGCACCCTCACCCGATGATGTGGCAGGTGTAGCGGCCATGGAAAAACTAATTGCACGTACAGATAAGAATTATGTCGAGCCACAGCGACGGATATTACAACCGGTTGTGGTTATGAATCATCATATGGTCCCGGTCGACATGGCTGGATTTGCGGGACAATTCACGACGGTATATCATTTACGATTATTAAGTGTCCAATATATGACGGGAGATGCCAAAGAACCTGAATTTGTGAAGGCAAATCCAATGTCCGCGACGGCAACGTCAATAGACGATGAAGATGAAAGTAGCAGTACGGATGACGAAGACGACGATGAAATCGATGAGATAATGGCAGAAAAGGTTATACCAGGTATTGCATGGAATGAAACAAGAGAGGAAGAGGAGGCATTAGAAGCGGCCATGACGCATGCACATGAAATTGGGTTTCATCAAGGTGTAACAAGAGCAATGGTGATTAGGGCATATCCAAAACCATGGCACGTCTTCGTTGATACCTCCCCTGACACAGATGCAGATTTTGAAGTTGCTGCGACATTTGATACAGAACCCACACAAGAAGATGTCAATTATGCCATCGTTGAATGTCTTGAGGGGAGCGAACGTGAGGATGAGATTGTGGCACAACAGATGCAGGCGGCGCTAGAGGCAGGTCAATTAAATCGTGTATCAGAAATGCTGGGTATATCTCCGTCGGACATGGTGTCCTCCGAACGTACCTTTGACACTACCTCAGATACGGATACCTACAAACCATATCAAGAATATGATGGAAAAGATTGGGATGATTTGTATTACGATGATTGGTTCAGCGAAGATAGCGTATGAAATAAAGTTGTTATTCGTACATCTAATCTCAATTATTCTTTATGAGCTACTCGAATGCATTATTTGTAATGCCTCTGCTGCATTCATTTGTGATTCTGTAAATTCCACCTTCCTAGCAACCATAGGCTGTGGCATTCTTTCTGCACTAGATGGATCTAGTTGCTGCTCGTGGAACAATACCCCACATAGATCGCTCATTGACATTGGCATACTACTTTCTTCATTCTCACTTAATACGGTGGACTGACCTTTTCTGGATCGTGATTGGGGTGATCTCCGTGACGACTGTGACAATCCCTCCTCCTCGGTATTATTTTGATTCTGCTTCGTCGTCGATGATTCCAATGATGATGATAGAAGACACAGTTCCTCAATCCGTTCAACAATTGCATCTTCAATCTCAGCAATGGCCCGTTTTTCAATCGATAGTATATTATTCTGACCATAATTATCAAGCTGGTCCGCTAGTGTATGATTTTGTTCGGCAAATTTCTGAAAATCATTGGCACACTCCCGTAATTCATTTAATAGTCTGGGAATGCCAAAATTTTCATCCGTGACATGTGCTAATGCAACATTGGACGTTTCTGAATGAACATGCAATATGGGCAACATAGCAAGTCGGTATGATGAATTATTACTGCTGACCACAACATCTTTGCATGATTTGCATATCTGCGATCTGTCGAGTGCATCATACACTAAGAAAAGCATGGCATCGAGATCGGTGGATAGCTATGTGTAGTTTCAAGCATGACTATGAATAATAAATTACACCAAATTCGAATGATATATCAGTTGTATTGTGATTTAATGTTGTAACTCACCATGTTAACACGGAGTAGTGTCGCGCATTCATTCTTGGAGAAAATGAAGCTCCGATGATTGCGAGCCGTTGTGCCGTTGCCATTGCCCGTCGTTTCCCGAAAGATAAATTGCAGGGGAATAGACAAAAGAGATTCCACAGAACAGGAAGTAAGAGTTGGTAGGGATGACAGTCGCGTCATTGTTGGCTCCAATTGTTTGACCGAGGCCACTTTGGAGTTGGATTTGGCGGGTTCGCTCGGGGTGGGGGTTGATGTGTGAGGTTGATGTGGAGGTGTGGAGCGAGAGGCGAAAAGAAGATACCATACTTCGCTTCCGCTCATCCTCCCTCCAGCCTCCAAAACCGGGCGAGCCAATTTCATTAACATGGTCGGAGACTACGAGAGTAATAATAATAATCATGATTGGTTAATTCATGCCTATGAAAAGTTAGAACCAAATAATTATATAAATGAGTTCATACAGCACAATGTCCGACCGGATGGACGTACTTTTAGTGCCTGTCGTTCAGTGAGTGTATTACATTCTATATTGGTACGTAATTCGGTTGGGTCGGCAATGGTTACCTTCCATGGACGTATTGATGATAACAACGAAAGTGAGACGTCGACGATCACTGACGCAGGAAAAATAGCAGCAACAACAACCCGTGTAATAGCAGCATGTACTTTACTAGTAGGCCGACCAAGTCCCACAACACCCACACAGGGTGATATTGACATTACTGTTACCGCTAGTCCAATTAGTGGACCGACATTTGATATTGCTGGACGGGATAAAAATAGATATTATGATGTAAGTTCCATTGGTGGTGGTGGTGGTGGTGGTAGTAGTAGTAATGAACACCCTTCTTCTTTAGTCGGAGGAATAAAAGCAAATTTTGTTAATATCAAGACACATGATAACATCAATAGCAGTGGTGGATCAGGAACAGATATAAAAGAAATTGAATCATATGTCCGTCGTACCCTCCGTTCTTCCAACTACATTAATCCGAATGAATTAGGGATAGTACTTGGAACATCTGCATTCCGTATACGTATCTCACTTCATATTATAGACCATGGTGGCAATATACGTGATTGTGTACTATTGGCGGCTTGTGCGGCATTGGCAGACTTGAGATTGCCTACGATTGTTGTGAATGAGGATGGGATTGTTAGTATTGTCAAAACTAATGATGATAGTAATGATGATGAAATGATGGCGGAGATCGACAAGAGCAATGGACAAACAAGTAGTAAGAGGAGAAGGAGGAAGGGAGGCAAATCGTTATCACTTGGACCATTACCTGTCCCACTAACAATTGCAATCCTCCCTCCATCTACTACTACTGTTCCACAGCAGCAATCAATACTATTGGCAGATCCAACACGATTAGAAGAAAATGTATCAGGGGGGAACATTGTTACGGCAGTATGTAATACGAATGAAGAAATTGTGAGTTATCACAAGGGTGGCGGTGGTAGTGGTAGTGGAGGGTATGTCACCATGGAACAAATGGCAGCAATTGCAATTATGGGATTTGGTAGAGCAAAAGAATTAGAGGAACTTGTTCTTGGTCATCGGTGATGAAACAATAATATATAAAGGACAGAATGATCTGAAAAAAGTAAACAATTCCAACCCATTCTTAATCCTTAAATCGTAGAAGTGTTACATGTAATATATTTTACTATCCAATGCGGGCAATACACACGAGCTCTCTCAAGTCATACAAAATATGCATTGTTGATGGTGCTCTCTCATCCGGAAATTTTACTATAGATGAGTGCCAAAAGTACCATCGGAGTCAAAACTAGAAACAGTCCAAGCATTACCAACTCTTATCATCCCATTCTGTCTCGTAAGTGAGGTACCCACCATCCTTGTTTGATTTGTGGAACATGGCCTTACTTCCCTTACCACTCTTAGCCTTCGGTTTCTTTGTTGGCTTATGAGTTGGTTCATGTGATGGTTCCTCAGTAGGACTTTCAGTTGGGTCATGTGTTCTATCGGGTGGAAGTGTTGGTTCACTTGAGATTGTTGGGTGATGTGATATAGTTCTGTGTACGAAGAAATGAAGTGAGTACAGAACGAACAATTAACTGGGGCATCCGTGTGAACGAGAAACACTACTCACGGAGATTCAGTAGGTTGCTCTGTTGGCGACTCCGTGGGATACTCAGTCGGCGACACTGTGGGATAGAAAGTAGGAGAGATGGTCTGTGATAGTAGAAGTGAATAGATGAGTGTAGAGCATAGCATACTCAGCAAAAAAACTGAAATCTGTGAGAAAAAAGTGGACTCACTGGATACAAAGTAGGATGATCGGCTGTGGATTTTGATCCTTTCGTTTTTCCGCTCTTTCCATTCTTAAACAAGCAGTTCGAGCAAGATTTTGTTTCCTCATCATCCGCCTATTGTCGTGTTTTGTAAAGTAAAGTTTGAGACACTATCTGTAGGAGGAAAACAATTATTGGAATTTTTTTAGGTAAACTCACTGGGCTATCTGCGGTTGTACTTGCGACTGCAGTAACTGGGCTGCTGGTTACAGCAATGCTTGTGACTGGGCTGCTTGTGGTTGTAACTGGGCTGCTTGTAACTGCAATGCTAGTGACTGGGCTGCTTGTGGTTGTAACTGGGCTGATTGTAGTCGAAACCAACGCCATCCCGAACAAGTTATCCAAAAGCGGTCCCTACGGTTCATGAATCAGTATTAGAATGTACGGAAGCATGAAGCATGAGACTAAAACAAGAACACATGCAAGCAAAAAGTAACGCATACTCACCGAAGGTTCCAACGTAGTAAGTGGCGATGACACAGGTGTAAACGTGAACAGAAGAGGGCTGTCAGGAGCAGGCGCCGACGTCATGTCAGGTGTCAACGAGATGGGGCTGTCAGAGATAGGCGCCGACGTGATGACAGGTGATGCCGTGACAAGTGATTCGGTCGTCGATGTGATACTAGGTTCGAGTGTTTCCTCAATAGGAGCCGGACTAGTGGGTGTTGCCTCAATAGGAGCCGGACTAGTGGGTGTTGCCTCAATAGGAGCCGGACTAGTGGGTGTTGCCTCAATAGGAGCTGGACTAGTGGGTGTTGCCTCAATAGGAGCTGGACTAGTGGGTGTTGCCTCCATAGGAGCCGGGCTTATTGCAGGATCCTAGGTGTTATTAAAGAAAGGAGGAATAAAAATGAGACCTGACCGATGGAGTCAGGAACATCCAAACACCAAACAACCGACATATCCCACTCACCTGTGCAAGGATCAACGATGGCGCAAGCACGAGGAGGATCAGCGCGAGCGCCGCGATACGATGTAGTGGTGTCATCATCATCTTCTATAGCGGTTAGATTGTGAGGGATTAATCGTGGTGGTGTCATCTTTTCCAAGTAGATTCAAACTTCAAACACTGCATGCCTGAATCAATAAAAAGCAACGGTGGTGTCATCATCAACTTTTCCAAAGCAGACTCAAAATGACCTGCATGCACGAACCACGGACTCCACGAACATCGCTTCTTGAATAATGAACATAATGAAACAGCTTCGCTCGGGCTTTTGGAGGTGATGGTGCGGTGGTACGTGTGAATGCCGGGGGGGATGCCCCCCCGGACCCCCCCTCTGTGGTGACGTCACGGGCCCATCCCCCTTTCTTTGTTTTCTCAAGAGAGTCGTTTTGGACACAGCGTCCGAAGGCCCGGACAGTTTGTTTGTCCAAATAGAAACACGATTCGTCCAAACAATGACAAAAAATACTTAACGGTAGTGACGTTTAGATTTCTTTTACTATTTTTTGCTTATTGATGAGAAGCGCGACTCATTTCTCCCTTCCGGTTCGTGGATTGTCCTCTTTTGGCTTCCCGCTGAGAC
>Ga0247832_1004369_pt1 | contig 17758 bp, 12 predicted proteins | sample LaCruzMarch2015__10_FD_192407 | JGI IMG/M metagenome (GOLD analysis project Ga0247832, IMG submission 192407) | Freshwater microbial communities from meromictic Lake La Cruz, Castile-La Mancha, Spain - LaCruzMarch2015_4m | ecosystem: Environmental > Aquatic > Freshwater > Lake | place: Spain... | reverse complement strand
AACGCCACCGCGTACTATGATAGACTTGGCGCGTTTATGGAATCGCACGCCACACCTTGGGGTTTCATTTTTGGCAATCACGATGACAGTGCCTCTGATGCATTTCCTGATGAGCCTGTCAGGGCTACACGCCGAGACTTGATGGAAATCATGGGGAAATATACTGAGTTCGGCGTGACACGACAAGATTCACCCGATGATGTGTACGGCGTATCAAACTATGTATTGGATGTGACTTTGCAGGATTCGTCAGGCCTTCAAGTTCTGCTGTTAGATAGTGGTGGCGGCACTATTCCCGAGGCAATTGACACCACTCAACTTGAGTGGCTATCAACTGTCAGGCGCGTTGATATCCCTGCTGTTTTCTTTCAACACATTCCAGTGATTGAGTACGAAACGTTCACTGACAATGAAAAGTGTGTGGGTACATCTGGTGAAGCTGTTGATACTGTTGATGATGGAATCGATGCAGGAATCGCCAACTATCTGATCAAGGACGGTAATGTAATGTTTATGTCAGCAGGTCACGATCATGCTAATGTCTTCTGCTGTCCGATTGATAAACTGTCTGTGTGTTATGGAAAGCATTCAGGATATGGTGGATATGGTCAGGAATTGGGTAGAGGTGTGCGTATGTTTGAAGTGACAGCTAATGTGACGAAGCAGACCATTACTTTCAAGTCATGGATTCGTATGGAGGATGGAACAATGGAGGATGAGTATGTTCCTGGAACTGAATTTTCATATTCTGCCAACGCTGATTCTGCAACATCTCCTGCCCCCGAAGACTCCGCGACATCTGACGCCAATGAAGGCCCCACAGCGTTTGATCTCTTGGAAAATGCCTCAGCGAGTTTTGGCAATGAACACGCAAAGATATCTGCTTACTACGATGCCTTGACGCCTGTCCAAGAAGAGTCATCAACACAGGGATACGACGGCACCTTATCCTTCAAGCCAACATCTTCTCCTGACATCTTCACCTTCACTATCCTTCAGATCACTGACATTCATCTTGGTGATAAACTTGATTGGACAGGTAATGAATGGCTCGGTTACAACGAAACCGAGTATGGCCTCGAGCAGGACGATAAAACGTATGAAGCCATTGATGCATACTTATCGACTGAAACACCTGATTTGATTATGTTGACTGGTGATAATTTGCATGCAAACCACATTGTTGATAACGCCACCGCGTACTATGATAGACTTGGCGCGTTTATGGAATCGCACGCCACACCTTGGGGTTTCATTTTTGGCAATCACGATGACAGTGCCTCTGATGCATTTCCTGATGAGCCTGCCAGGGCTACACGCCGAGACTTGATGGAAATCATGGGGAAATATACTGAGTTCGGCGTGACACGACAAGATTCACCCGATGATGTGTACGGCGTATCTAACTATGTATTGGATGTGACTTTGCAGGAGTCGCCAGGCCTCCAAATTCTACTCTTAGATACTGGTGGCGGAACAATCCCCGAGGAACTTGACGCCACTCAACTTGAGTGGCTATCAACCGTTAGACATGTGGGTACCCCTGGTGTTGCATTTCAACACATTCCAGCCAAAGAATTTGAAGCATTTAGTGACAATGGGAAGTGTGTTGGTGAATCAAATGAGGGCGTCTATCCTCCAGGTGATGGCGATGCAGGAATCGCCAACTATCTGATCAAGGACGGTAATGTAATGTTTATGTCAACTGGACACGACCACGGTAACTTCTTTTGTTGTCCGCTAGAACAATTCTCCGTGTGTTACGGTAAGCATTCAGGATATGGTGGGTATGCTCAAGACTTGGGCAGAGGTGTGCGTATGTTTGAAATAACTGCTGACGTGAAACAGAATATTTTCACGTACAAGTCTTGGATTCGTATGGAGGATGGAACTGTGGAGGATGAGTATGTCCCTGGAACGGAGTATCACCTTAATGCCACATTGGCCACGAATGACCTCACGAAGACCGAAGACGACTCTGAAATGGATCAAGAAGACTCTGCTGTGTCTAACGCGGATAATGTTGCCAGTCTACACTCTAATGAAGACGATAAAATATCTGCCTACATTGCCTTGACGTCTACCCAAGAAGCATCTTCGAGCAATATCATTAGCGTTACTGAATTCGTGTATGCTTTCTCTGCTCTCTACCTTGTTGCGTCATTTTGATGATTACTAGCAACTTTCCTTACCAAGTGTACCTCAAGACGATCTGTGCTTTTACTCGGATGGATTACATTATATCAAACGGCACATATGTCTAGTTGTATTAAGAATTGTCTAGGTGCCCTGTCTACTTGTTGAAAAAGCACAGCAAAACCAATGTTTAAAAGGCTGTTTGTTGAGCTTCATGTCTAGTTGTTTAGATAAATAATTAAACTTTATCACACTATAACTACAGTGTACAAACTATTTATTCTCTCTTCTTTAATAAAGGTAGCATAGAGCCATGCGGAGAGAGTTTATAATCATCATATCTCCAGAACAATCAACCTTGCGAAGGAGGGAACAGTATCGCGTCATCACAGCACTCAGGATTACTACCACGTATTTCGTGCGACAATAGCCTCGGTGGTTCTGGATAAAACCGATGTTGAGGAGAGTAATGTCTAAGACTGCCCACATTACTCATATATAAATCGGAGTATCTGCGTAACGAGTGTGCAAATAAGGAGGGCGTATACCGAGCACGAAACACAGAACCAAATGGATTACCCAATAGTCTGGTTTGTTCGTCTCTAAACCATGACACGATACGTTCCATTTTATCCATAACTTCCATGTCATCCTTCGAACGTAGATCAGTGCCTAGACTACGTTGGTACAGTCTCAGTGTACTAAGTAGCATTTCAATGGCCTTGTCTGCGATAATAAATTCAGTCTTACGTTGGAGTTCGGTTTCCCAGCCAACCTCCGGAGTCACCGCTGCTGTTGTCCATCCAAACTCTCGCTTTGCATCAACCAGGTCGGCAAATAGAGAATCACCAACGTACATGACAGTGGGCGATGTTAGTGGAGAGTAAATATCGTTATATGGTGAGTCATCTTCGTCACTTTCCGTAAATGAGAGTGGATATCGCCAATTGATAAGCTGAGTAAGTTCTTTGAGACACCCAGACGTGTAAACGTGTCCTTCCTCGAATTTCGAAACCTTGACGAATGATAATTATTAGTGGAAAGACACAAGTCAGTACACATAACCATAGCCTTCTTTATCATCATCATTTTTTTTGCATCAGTCTCACCTGCTTGAATTTGGCCTTGCCAGTCACAATATCAACCTCACGGAATGGTCGGTTATTCTCTGTATAAAAATCAGGCTTACCCGCAGATGTAATAACAACATCCCATTGATCTCTCCATCCTGGTCCAACAACAAAGTTCATACCAGCGTCACAATACCAAAATGGAGAATTGCTGCACAAGAAAAAATAGATGACGTGAGTAAAAACAATTGACGCAATCACCTGCAGTAGTGACAATATTCTCTCGCTAAGAGTGTGTGTGTGTGCTAGGTTGTGAATATCTTGCTTACCTGACAAAGATTAATCGTTTTCCACTTCCCTTCAACTTATCCAACACATCACTCAAATAGGGTTGTGGTTCAAAGTACTTTTCTGGTTCTTGTGCTACCATTTTATGGAATTGTCCACTCACATGTGTCCCGGTAATACTCCCCAATACATCCGTTACCGCACTTCGTGGACAGAAACGAATGTCTCTATCTAGGAAGTATTGCACAGTGTCAGCCATTAGACAGCATTCGGCCATACTAAATAAATCGTTTAATGGTTTCAGACGCAATCGACGTTGACTCGGCGATAGTGCACGTTTGCCACTATACTCTGCAACTAGACGAGAACGTGAGACACGATTCCGTCCCTCCCATGCCACAGCGACCTTATGTGTGTAGGATAAATGACATATCCATCCATTTTCACGATCAACGGCAAGTCCTATTGGTAGGAGAGTAGATAAAAAAAGAGAATATAGTGTAAAATGGTGTGTTAACACAACACACTTTGCATAAACACACAACTAACTTACCACGGATACTAAAACTAGGATCAAACTTCAATCCCACTTCTAACATTTCACGTGGATATTCTTTCTCTTCGACTAATCGACGTAGTGCCATGTCATATATTAGCTCCAGTAATGTTTCAGTATAGGTTACTAGTGTATAGTCATAATCAAACCCCACCGTATCGACGGCACCCATGTCGACGTAGGAGTTGGCATATACTGCTTCTTGTTCTATATCGTATAATTCGACGTCGAATCCACTATGTAGTGGATTGGGTGCCGTTCGTTCATTTACTTGTGCATCGTGTATAATTTGCGTTTGCATATTTCGTAATGCAAATTCCGCACGTGTTAAAATTGCATTGGCTTCGTTGTTGCTTGGATGACGCGGGAGGATGGTCATGTGCGAGTAATCTATTACTCCCACCACTGATGAGGAGGAGGACGATGAGGAGGAACTTGGAGAATGTCGCTGTTGAAAAGATTCGGACGAATTGAGCGTCACCTCGCCAAGAGTTGTTGAAGTTTTCCGCTGAGTAGACGACGGAGGAAAAGAAGAAGAGGAGAACCCATCGGCCGGTACGATGGCGATTGTCGCGATGAGGAGGAGGGGATGTAAGAAGATAACCATCGTGGCGTGGCCCAAGTGTATGAATCTGGTATCTTGAACTTGTGAGAGGCCGCGACAAGAAATAGCGGGAATTCAAGAGGCGCAAAGAATGTTTAGAGGTGCCATACAATGACCGATGTATCAATGATGGTCGGTTATAAATCATTTAAACAGGATCTGAATTATGAAAAGATTGTTGAATGTGTCAGCAGATATAAAGCAGCATTGAAAAGGAATAATAGTCTCTAGACAAGCTTGAAGGCAGGGGCGCAGGCCAAGTTGGTCTTATTCCCTCCAGGGATGCAAAAGAAAATGCCGTGTGTCTTTGGATTTGTATGATAGCAGAACCTAAATGTGTTGCTGGTACCATTGAGAGTTAGGCCATTAAAACCCAGGTCTTCCATTCATATAATTAATGTAGAATGTGACAATGTATGATTAACTTGTAAGTTCGTACTTGAACTTTACCATCTCAAGATTTGTCCATTCAATCACAGCCTACTGACTACTGGTAGTTACCAAACGAATCTTGGAAATGCAACATCGTTCTAATTCTTCGCTCACAAATACAGAGATGAACGGTTTCATCGAATAATAGAGATTGAGGAGCTCAATTAGCAGACCCTCTGCTTTGAGGGATTCCATCATCTGAGCGCCTTTCATCTCGATTACTAGCTGGGCAGTACTGTCGTCGGTGCCAAACTGTTGGACGAGGTCTAATCGGAACTGTATACTTTGACGATGGGTCCTTGCCTTCGCAGCAAGCTCGTGGCTGCCTGCTTGTTCAAAGCACCATATCGATCTGTCAAGCGCATAACGGGCCTGCTCTAAATCAAGCTCAGCAGACTCGGCCATCTCAGCATTGTTGAAACCTTCACCGAGGAACTCGTCGGCTGTCATGGACATTGACTCAATGTTGGTAATATTGTTACGTGTGGCCAATACTTCAGTTGTGTCAGCCTTTTTCAGTGATGTCGTCGTTAGCCATCGCACTACCGCATCACCTGCTACAGAAGCGGAGGTCTCAACAAAGAATAGTCGTTCAATGCATCGCGTTATACCCGTATACAAAAGCTTGAGCTGAGCTCCAACAAGTGGATACTTGAATTCAAAGTCTTGACCTTCGCGGTTCAGCAACAAATTCCGCCAAGGCTTTTGTAGCGACGATGGGAGCTCATGGAAGAAATTTAGCACCATCACACTCTTGAACTCCAAACCCTTCGCTTCCCGAATACCGTAGACGAGTTTGTAATCTCCGAGAGCCTTTCGCCAGTAATGCGAGGACTCATCATGTACTAGAACTACCGTGCCTTTTAGTTTGTCTGACAAGAGAAGGCCAAGCTGCTTTACATCCACGTTGTACAACATGCCTGGTCTTGATCCCTGGAAGAGGCCGCGGTCCTTCTTCAATTGCTTGGCACTGCCAGGAAAGTACTGGAATAAGACATCCAGAAAGGCTGCGGCGGTATTCAAAATCCCAGCATGGCTTCGAAAGTTGACATTAACAGTCTTAGGTTTTTGCGGCACGAGGTCATGTCGATCACTACCAGCAACAAAGTATCCAATACTTCGAATCTCTTCAAACCGAAACTCTGTACCCTCTACGACACTTTGGGCTGGGTCACCGGCCAAAAAGAGCCCACCAGGTCCGCCCAAATAGAAGAAAACTAAACACTCAATCTGTGTATAGTCTTGAATTTCATCGATATAGACTCTGCTCCTTCTGACCCGATCTAGCACTGATGAATCAACTTTATTGCAATCGTTAAATTTCTGTAATAGATGATGAACACGATCGCACTCATCCCACAACCCCTTTTCCTTTATGTAGGTTTGATACGCCTCAAATTCATTATAGACATGTTCTCTACGATGAGCAGGTACTCTACATCGGTTCTTGCCAAGCACATCTACAACAGTGAAACTATCTCTGGGTAGGATTCCATTTGGACTCTGGAATGCCTCAATTGATCCCTTGATGAATGTTCGAATGACTACAATGAAAAAGAGCAAAGGATGTATAGAAATTGATAGCTGTAATGATAGTTGTAATATAAAAGGAATAAGATAATCACCTGTCCAAACGATCAATGCGCTAATCTCATCGCTTGATGAACTAGCAGCGTAATGATCATGAAACTCAAGTCGAAACCGTTGAAAGTCTACTCTCTGGCTGGGGAGGAAATATATATCCTTTCCTCCCTCCCGATGAGGCATTGCTGCATGGATATCATAAATCATCTCATCAAATGTCTGAAAGTAGCCTCGTTCATACTTGCCTGCTGTTTCTGACACATATTTACATAGTCTCTTTGACCGAGCAACAAAGAGCTGAGAAAAGGTTGGATCTTGTCCGTACCTCTGTCGGTCATACTCAATACGATTACATATGCACACAGTCTGACACGATATGAATAAACTTGAATGAGACAATCAAAAGAGCCATCGCTTCTAATATCAAATTATTGTATACTACTCACCTTTCCTGTTCCTGAACGACCCAGCACTAGCACTGTTCCTTCGGCTTCGACTACATCCCGTTCTTCGTCTGTCAAATACAATATCGGAGTCCATAAATCGTTTGCTATGTCACTTATGCTGTGGAATTTCACCTCATACAGCTTCAATGGTACATTGCCAAATACATCCAGCAGCACTCCATTATTCTGTGTCGTGACCAAGTTCTCATTCTGGAGATCGGAAATCAACGACTGTGATATTTGCTGACGAGCTGTTCGACTTTTGCAATCATCAATCATCCTCATGAGGCGTGACACATCTTTGTGCTTTGCAACGAACCACACGACTATACTTGTACCCTCTTGTGTCCATAAGATGCGAAACCCCGACTTCTGTTCCAAGTATGTCTCAAAGATTGTCGATTGCGAACCCTTGAGTCGCTTTTGGAGGATGCGGCTTCGCTCACCTAACCCTAACTGCTCCATACGCCGGACAAAAAATGCTTTGTATTTTGGATCGCCTCGCTTTAAAAATTTGACGACATGGCTGTTTAAAGGGTAATTAGTAGTGAGTAATCATAATAGCATATCTTACAGCTGGGGCAAAATAAATGTGTCACACTGAGACCTACCTCGTCATTTGAAAGGACAACCACGATGCGGTATCAGCCGTCGGCCCCTCAATTACATCCAACGACTGCTGCCCCGTATTCACAAACACTTCACCATCATAATTATCGCTCTCGTCCATTAGCATAGCGCCCTCTAAAGCCTTGGTTAGCTTTTCGTCGGTATCATCAAAATTGCCATCATCATCGTGGATGCGTATGATGTCGGATATTCTCTCTCGAATTGAGGACCAACCAGATGTAGTCTGAGAGAAATCATGGATAGAGTAAGCTAAAGCACCCCATACTACATGGAATCGCGGAGATTCTTCAAGTCGTAGTAGTAGCGAGCCGCGGTAGATCTTGCGAATTGAATTGCCTCGATACCTCCTCTGAATAAACGTTGCTGCACGTGCCAATCTTTGCTGCTGACGCACGGCCAGTATATGACGTTGATGCTGACGCATGAATTTTGCAATCATCCGCCCAGCTTTATGCTCAATGATCCATTTAATTGTAGATGTGGCTTGAGCTGCCATTGCAACCTCCAATACATTTCTGCACTGACCATCCTGCGAGTCTAATTTCATTCCTTTTGTTACAATCAGCCATTGAAGCAAATCATCACGATCGTAAGCAGAGCTGAGATGAGTTAGCATGAGCCCACCACGGTAGCGGGCATGAATAGATAATCTACCTTGTTCGACAACATCTTGTATCTCTTGGAGAGACCCGCCATCAACAATGATATCAAACCGAGACCACTTATTGAGCTGTCTCTTTTCTAATTCAAGATATTTGGGAAGGAAACCAGTCTTGCCAGGATCATGGCGATAATAAGAGTCAGGGGCCAAGTTCTGAATATCTATCCCCTGGTCGGCAATTTGACTTAGCCATTGCAGTGTTCTACTTTGAACCGTCATTGATTCCTCTGTCTCGTTGTCTGAGCTACACCACATTCTCCTGTCAAAGAAGATGACAATTTCCGTGCAAAGACCTTGCATCTGTTTGTGATGTGATATTGGCTCCAAATTCAAGGATTCAAATGCACTCTGCAATACATCAACAAATCGTCCCATCAACTCCATGCCGAAAATTTTGGTCGACAAAAAGGTCGCCGCGGCGTTTATAATATCGTCGTGTGTGTAGTCAAATCTGTCGACAAGAATTAGTAGCGTTGTCATATCCCTATCAGACAGAAAGCTGATGTAGCCGTTTATGACAGCACACGCAAGTGATTTATCAGCGTATGCCTTTCGACTATCAAAGTTGGCATCAGATGATAACCTTTCTTCCTTGACAAATGCATCTTGATCGCCATATGAGTCAAGTAATTGTATCATGTCACGAGACCTACCAGCTTCACCAAACCCAAATAAAGCTGCTCGGATTCGACAGCTTACTGTTGACAGCAGTCCTTCACCAGTAAGGAAGAGTTCAAGAATGCTTGAATGTCCGTAAAACGCTGCTATCCTCACTACATCGAGCTCCATATCAACTGTCCACCCTTGTAAGTTTCTCAAACAGTATTCAAGAAGTTCGGCGAAGCCTTCAGTGGCAAGAATTATGTGTACATGATTACTCCCCCCTGAGATCTTCCTGAAAGCTAATTGCTTGAACAAACTGTGCTCGTCTCGCTTGTAATCCTGAATGACATACGTTGACATATCGATTAGTTTTACGACACCACTAATTGCGGATCCACGATCATTGTAGCCCTCTTGAGCATATCCTTCATCAACTAAACATTTTTTGACTGTACTACTAATGCGAAGAATCTCATCAACATAAGTAGAGCTCCCTCCACGCTTGACAAGGTTTCGAAATTCGTCGTTGGTTTTCTTTGCTATTTGCAGTAGTATCAAGACACGCAATATCGATGCTCGTGTTTCGAGCAGACTATCACCTATTCCAAGAGCTGATACCAGTACGAAATTGTATGTCATGGGATCTGCACACCTTATATCGACGAACAATTGTTTACTAAGATACCTGACAATATCATTGTACCCTTTATCTTTTGCGACCGAAAAAAGGTAATCACGCGTCAGTGGTTGAGTCTTAATTGCTAGATCATTTCTCCAAAATCCAATTCCATAATGTTCATTGTCTAAGAAGTAAAGTCTAGCGCATAGCCACAGAACGAAGCTCTTATCGGGGAAGGTGCTGCAGCATACATGAAGAATATCCCCACATGAGTATCCCATTGGACCTTTTTCATAGTATACGCAGTCATTCCACGTCTCTTTGTCGAGGCATTTGGAAGTAATGATGAAAGTTTTCAGTGAATCCGGCGTGGTTTGAGAAGATTTTGTGAGCTGGAACAGCTTCTGAATAATTCGCTCACGAGCACGCGGTTTTTCCTGTTGCTTTTCTATTCTCAATGCCCAATCTTGAGCAAATGTATGCTGCGACTTCTTAGCGTAGGACTCCGGCGTATTGCCCTGATCATCTTCCTGGCTCACTTTCATATCAAGCAATAATTCGACTAATATAATGTGGCCTTGCATTGCCGCAATGTGCACCGCAAAAGCACCCTGAAATGGCTTACGTTGACATGCTTGCACAACAAGACTTTGCCAAAATACAGGCTGTGTGTAGAGCCACGCGACGATTTCGATTCTCCCCATAAATGCACTAAAATGAAGCAGGTTCCAACCATCGCATAATTCAGTCTCCATTCCAAATGACTCACAGATCCACTGTAGAGACTGAAGGTCGTCATATTCAACAGCAGCAAAGCATAAAAAGCATTTTGTAGAAATGGAAGAAGGGATGCGACCACGATCAAGGAACTGCAACTTGGATGCACCTGTCTTGAAAAATTGGTTTGATGACACGTTAGAGTCAATCTGTACCAAACCTTTATCAACCATGAACCTCAGGACCCCGCACTGTCTATGCTTTATTGCTTCGAGAACATTTAACTTGATAGTAGGCTGACGTGTCAGTATATACTCCAATATCTGCAGCCTTCCCTGCAAATCGGCATCATCTTCAAGGAGTTTGATCTTGTTTTTCATGAAGTCCACGCTGTAATAAGAATGATCTTTCTCGGTTAATTTTTTCATGCGTGATAGCCACGAAGAGCCATCATCACCACTCGACAGTGCATGTTGTTTAAGTTGACTGAAATAATAGGTGTCCCTTTCACAATCGTCATATTTGCCGTCCTTGCCTATAACGCAAGCCATGGCAAGATCTACTTCAAGACGCTCAGATGAAAATTCTCCAATTACTGGGGATAACTCTGGTTGAATGTACTCATTCTGATCTTTGTTTGAACAGAGTATATAGGTGTCGTTACTGAATAAACGGAATACAACATCATTCACATCGCAGAGTAGCGAGAATAACTTGGAAAGGCTATTTCTGACCAAACCTTGACGAACCTTCAAATCAATGTTTCCTTCCCAATCGAGCAGAAAACGCGCCAATAGTTTCGCATGATGCCGTGCTTCCGTACCTTGGAACACGACCATGGACTCACTTTGTAGTAGCTCCTCTTCCGACTTAAAAGAATAGCTACGACATATATCACTGCATTGAAGATAGAGCGTTCGAAACATGATAAATGAGTCCAAGACTACTTGCATGATGACATCATTCGAGTCCTTCACTGTCTTCGCCAGAGAATTCATTTCCTCATCGTCAAATCGATAATTTGACGCGAACTCCAAGCCTAATCCACCATTTGGAGACAATGCTGCATCAAATGCATAGACATCTCTCCGACAAACAAGTATCTGCAGCCAGGATTCAGCATTATTATTTGGTGCATTTATCATATGAAGCAACTTATTTGCACCGTTTGGGTTTGGGTTTTCAACAACTTCGTAAATAAATATATTCAGATACCATTCTGGCATTGGATTCAAATTCCTCAATCTTCCGGCCGTTCTAATAAAATGTGCGGCATTTGATGAAGAAGCAATCCTGTGAAGAATGTTATTCCCCCCATCGTCTTTGTAGTGAAGAACGTCAATTTTGCAATCATATTGAAGCCACGATAAAGTTTGATAGCTGGCACAATCTAGCGCTTTTGCAATGACCAAATCTCTGAATGTGAAAACGTCTATGCTGTATGTTGTGGTAAGGTAAATAAGATGTGTCCGACTACAGTCTTGCTCAATCGCATCAAATAGCCTCTTTCTTGGGCTTGCATTTGCATGAGCAATGTGTTCATCATCGTCCTTTGTAATATGACACAAGTGCTGCTTCCCTGCAATATCAAACGAGCATTCATACGAAATATAATAATATTCAAGACCAGTTACGTCTCGTGCAGTGACAGTAGCTTCGATCCAAGATGATTTGTTCAAGTATTGGATGGCCACTTTCGTCGTAGTTTTTGCGAGCCTTGCATTAAAGATAACTCTATCATACAGTTCACATCTGTAAATTGATGGGTGCTTCATGATATAGCGATCATTATCTTCCGGCGCAGCAACAAATTCATGACGATTCGTTGGGTCTCTACATTTATAGCGAGGCACGACATCATTGGTTGTTTGAGGTGGATCATTGATTTCGCCTATTGGCCAAAGGTAGGCGACAGTCATTGGCAACCATCCTATATCACATTTACAAAGTACTCGTTCTCCAACGTTGAATCGGAGTGTCAGATCACAGAAGTCGGGGTATAAATCATAATCATCCAGAGGAACATTTATCAAGGTTGTTGAATCGCCATCAATCATTGATTGCATGGATAAGATGTCCACAGAACTCAAGTGGACGCATTTTACGATTCCACGGTACGAATTTGAATTACAAGCATCCCAATAATCTTTTACGACAAACCAAACCCGATCCCCCACGAAATATTCTCGGTGTAACGGCGCTGGTGGTTCATTTTCATTTGCCTCGTCGTCGTCGTAGTCTTCGTCGGAGTCGCGGTCGAGTGCATCTAGCTGCTGCTCCCGCCTCTCCTGCAATCTCTCCTTGCGAGATGCCTTGGTGTCGCCTGCCTTGCCCTTTTTCTTACTCTTCTTCCCCATGGTTTGTTACTTTCAGAGCTCTCTTCGATGGTCATACATTATTTTAGTAGGGACGAACAGCGCTAGGAACCTCATGTCATCATCATGACCCTAACCCTGCCGCTGCCGACACTCGCGCCGACGAGGGAAACATCATCGTACTCCCTCTCTCACAGAGAAGACGGACTCTGAACTCTGGGTGTCTCTCGTTTGTGCTGATTCCGTATGGTAGATTTCGAAAAGCTTTTGAACTCCTTCGAGTCGCGCGGATACTCAACCTTTCTCTTCGAGGCTACGGTCCGAGTTCGCGTCAATATGGAACGTGTGGTTCCACCTCCTTTGTCAACTGACGTGCTCTACTCGGCAAACGGTAAATGTTTAGCTAATGATACCTCCGATTACAACTTGCCACCCGCCGTAGCGTTGTTCCGAGGAGTTCGGCCATCAACACCCGTGGAGCAGCAATACGTGGATCGGGTGTTGGGAGATCAACCACAACGTCAAAGCATGGAAAGTGTTACCCCTGAAAACTTTAAAGAGCGGAAGAAGAATGCAACACAGAAAAGGATTGACATTCTCATTCTACGTGCGGGAGCTGTCATGAAATCGGATAAGGAGTACTCGGACAATGCTGATCCAGTAACCAATTTTATAAGCGCTACAGTGACACAATTCCTTGGTGTACGCAGCCTCTTACGCTTGGGTGCTACATGTAAATCTCACCGGGCTGTGATTAGAAAGGAAATCGATCGTAGGAGGCATTGTATTGCTAAGATTGGAGTTGAGGTAAGGCGATTGATGGCGTCGCAGAAGCAGTCCGATGACTTGACCGACTTCATCAAGCGAAATGCAGGTGATGCCACGGCATTCAGAGGAGCTGGGTATGCCGGACTTGCTATTGTCGTGGATGACGGAGTACGTGATGAAGAACAAGTCATCGTTTGTAATCCTACGCGCGAAAATGTCATTATAGCCAAAAGCTTGGCGTATAATGGCGTCCGACTAATTGATGACGAGCTATCCACGATTCACTCCGGTTGCAAGCTCTTGGAGATGAAATCTATGTTTATGAAGTATAGTGATGCAGAATGCTGGGACAGGCATAATTGTGGCGTCCCTAATATGCCGAATTATGGTCGTCTGTCGAGAAATCACATTTTCCGGAAGGAGATGAACACCATCCTCTCTCTGCATCTCTTACCAAACTGCTTTTATTTCTCAGATGACGGCGAATTCACCAGACGTATGCTTCGTGGTGCGATTCGTGAAGCTTGCATGTATGTAACAATGACGTTCACTGCCAGCCTCAACAATCATAATGCATTTTGTTTTCTCAGCGGGCTTCGTCTAGCGCAACAGGGACTTATTGATACATTCTGCGTTGCTGCGAGGGAGGATGTCTTCGTGATGCCTGAATTGAGGGACTGCTTCTGGAGTACTATCATGAAGGCTAACGCAATGAACGCTTGCACCCTGAGGAGGATATATCTTTAGACGAAGAGGATATATTATCCATAGAATCAGTTTCAGAATCAGTTGATAGGGACCATTTTAGGGATATGATGATGGCTAACGGTGCTTTAGAGTCAGATGAAGAGCATTGGCACTATTAGATAAATCTTTAGATAATGTCAGCGATGATAGGCTAAAGCATTTTTAAGGAATGATTGGCAAGATAATCATACGTTTCTGATCCTGCTGTCGATCATTTCCATCATCGAATTCGTCATTGTCCGCGTTGAGTGTGTCTGCCTCACCCTTTCGTTTCTACTTGTCCTTCGGTGCTCGTGTCATCTTGACGGCTGTGAGTTCTTTCGATTCAGATGAAGATGATTGAAAGTTATTATATACGGTCAGCGATGATATTGTTAAGTAGTTTCTCATCTCCAAATGAATCTTCGTTCGACCCACATCATGTATTATTTAAATGCGCCGAATCTCCCCACTCACTCGATCCTGAACTCCCAATTCACCCCCGGATCAACCGCCACTGTCTTTTAATTTATTTCCATCATACGAATCAACATGCATACATACATCATATTCTCTCTCGTACCTTACGAAAAATGATACTATTACGTTGCATCAATTCACCAAGACCAATATGAAATCTATTTGTTAGTTCATGATCCATAAGTAGATGATTATTCGACCAATGCTCTATGTCATTAATCCACTGAGACCGTGTTTTCATTGACGAAGGTATGTGTCCTTCACCCACCTGACCTGGCTGTGCTGCCGAAAATAGTAAATAGGTTGTAGTAGCTTGTGATAATGCACGTATAATATGTTCATGATAAACAGATGGGATATGTTCTAATACTTCAATTGTCATTACCAAGTCATATTGTTCATTTGGTAATTGACTTAATGGTGTATTAATCCAGTCTGTTGTATCTTGCGTAATGTTGGCAAATAGACATTCATTTAGTGGATATGGTTCAATGGTAACAAGATGAATTGGTCGTGATGGTGATGGTAGTGCTTCACTACTACTACTACTACTACTACTACTACTACTACTACTACTACTACTACTACTACTACTACTACTACTACTACTTCTACTACTTTGGTTGTTGTGTAAAAATCCAACTAGGTATGTCCCTGGTCCACCACCATAATCTGCAACTGATGTAACATTAGGAAATATAGTACGTAACTTGGTAACAGCATTATAGGATTGGGGTGCATTATTCGTACCATCATTATTTTCGGTATATAGACAATTACCATTGGAGTCTCGGTACATCCATGCCCCACCGACATTGGCATCATCGCAATGGCCGTTAATCATGTGTTTGCACTTCGTTGGGTCGTAGTAATTGTTGTCGTCAATTCTCTTGTTGCTATGTAACTGTTGTATTCTCCCGTTGTTGTTGTTGGTAGTAAGAGATCGTTGCAGAAATCCTCTCAACGATTTATCAAGACCGATAATTGCAGTATCCGTAGAAGACGTAGTAGATTGACTACCAATGCTCGAAGATAGGCGTACATTAATTAGAATTAGTGTACTCAATATCATTAGTACCATGAGAATAATATCTGAGATAGAGAACCGTATTTCAACTTTATGATGTGGACGTAGAATAAAGTACTTTCGTCGTATGTATTCAGTTTCGAATCCAATCATGGACTTATTCTTGTTGTTGTCCTGCCCTCCTTCCCGTCTTCGCAGATGAGGATGCTCCTCATCATCATCAGCTGCTTGACCATGATGTTGTCCATTCAATGGTGTTGCACGAAGCCGCATCATTTTCTTGAATTTTCCCCGCCATATTCTCTGTAGTTTCGTTCCAGACGAATGACGAGAATAAGGCAAAGTCTGCTGCTACGACGACGCCATTGGATCGCTCTGATATCGTCATCTATCATCTGGCAACAGGGTGGCATTGTCAATGGTTTGAGCTGTCTCGGCGGAGGACGCCCGTCAAGACCTCGCCGCCGTTTATTGTGGTGCGGGAGCAGCAATCATCACTACGCGGATGGCGAAAGGAAGAAGACGATGCCTTCGTCGACATCCTCTTCCTCATCCGACTCTAGCTACAATCTTCAACAATATTATGATCGATTTCGCAAATTCAAAACGTCGACATATCACGCACCACAACACATTACAAGGGTGTTGTTGCTTTCAGATTTGCATATGGACTACATCGCGAATCGTGAATGGTTGACGAATTTATACAACAACAACGTCAATGATGACGATAATTACAATGATAATGAACTAAGTCATAAATCGTCTACATTAATTGTCATTGCAGGAGATGTATCACACAAGTTAGATATATTGCGTTGGACATTCCAAACACTTAAATCGAAATTTGCACAAGTTGTATACACTCCTGGGAATCACGAATTATGGGTCACTGACAGCAAAACCACCTTAGATCAAGAGGTTAATAGTGAGACATCAATGGACAAACTTGAGAAAGTGTTACAATTATGTATACAAGAGGGTATACATATCGGTCCTGTAAAGGTGAGCAGCGGTACAGAAACAACATCAACATCGTCATTACTGGTAATTCCATTATTGTCGTGGCATCATCCATCATTTGATACAGAACCCGATATTGTCGGGTGGGGTAATATACCCCCCGCACGACGTGCCAATGCCGACTATCGTCGAACAAATTGGCCATATCCCTTATCGCACTATGATACTTCTATAGCTGAATTTTTCGATGGTCTAAATGATATTATACTCAATCTTGAACACATTAATGTTGATGACGACGACGACGACAACAACAATGACAACAATATGGAGATTATTACATTCTCTCATTTCCTACCGCGAATTGAACTAATCCCCGAGAAGAGATATATGTCATTACCAACACTTGCATCATTTGTTGGTTCGACATACCTCGAACAACGATTACGTCGCATTGGTGAACAATTATTACATCGTAATGACGGCAGCAACGATAGTATCCGTCATTTACATGCCTTTGGTCATTCACACTTAGCGTGGGATGCCAATATTAACAATGTGCGCTACGTACATGTTCCATTGGCATATCCAAGGGAATGGAAGGAACGATCAAAGTCTCTTGAAATTGGGTCTATGAAAGGAGATGGTAAGGCAATTGGATCATCCATACCAACAGTAGTAACCGAAGGTGGAAGGAATAACAATAATAATGATAGATTTCCTGTTTGTATATGGGAGCGACAACATCCAGCAGCAACAGCTAATAACAACAAGCTCAATGACAACACTGTTGCTGCAACTTCCAATAATGATGAGGGTGGTAGTGGTTTTCCACCCACGTGGTTAGGTGGGTGGTGGAGTAAGTATTACTCAGTTATGGAACGACAGCCCCAAAGGAATAATGAATTGGCATCTTGGGTAGCAAAACGATATAAACAACTTCCTGGTGGGCAGATAGCAGAGTTTGATCACATCTTGGTTGAGAAGAGGTATCTTTCATCTACAACAGTGGTTGATCATCGAGAAAGCAATCTATGACGAACGAGCAGGCATTTTAAAGAAAGAATAACAAAAATGTCTTCATAATAATGTATTCTCTAAGTGATATCTAAATCTTATCGCATAAATACAAC
>Ga0247832_1004367_pt1 | contig 17776 bp, 20 predicted proteins | sample LaCruzMarch2015__10_FD_192407 | JGI IMG/M metagenome (GOLD analysis project Ga0247832, IMG submission 192407) | Freshwater microbial communities from meromictic Lake La Cruz, Castile-La Mancha, Spain - LaCruzMarch2015_4m | ecosystem: Environmental > Aquatic > Freshwater > Lake | place: Spain... | reverse complement strand
GTCGGTGGAATTCTGTTGTTATGGGCTAGGGGGCTTCCCTTCAGCATCAGCGCGGGTATTGGATTCATCGTGCTTTTTGGAGTCGCCGTTCTTAACGGCATTGTTTTGATCAAAGAATACCTTTCTCTCGAAGGCGACCCGGCTTTGGATGCCCGCGATGTGGTGCTTCGAGGAACCGCCAACCGTCTGAGGCCGGTTTTGATGACCGCGTCGGTGGCCTCCCTGGGCTTTTTGCCCATGGCCCTGAGCCAAGGGGCCGGAGCCGAGGTTCAGCGACCCCTGGCCACGGTCGTCATCGGGGGCCTGTTGCTGGCAACCCTCATGACCTTGGTTGTGTTACCGGTACTCTACACCCTTTGGCGGCATCGCAGCCTCCCAACGCCCCAATCCCCAATCACTAACAACTAATTTATGCGACGGAATTTGAGGATACGACGAATTGCGCTTTTGCTAGGGTTGCTGGCGGGCCTGTTCACCCCGGCCTATTCGCAGAAGACGACGCCCATCTCCTTGGAAGAAGCCCTGCACCAAGGCCGGCTGCATTGGTTGCTCCTGCAGTCCGACAGCCTGCGTCATCAGGCACGATCCCAGGAACTTCGGGGCGGAGCCCTTCCGGACCCTGCAACCATCCAAAGCGAATGGGGCCAAATCAATTCAGCCCTGAGGGACCAGTCCCTTCAAATCAACCAAAGCCTGCGCTTGCCTGTTTATCATCGCCGCAGCAGGGACCTGGCCAAGACCCGGTTGGAAGGCGCCCGCCTCGAACAAACTCGAACCCTGACCGAACTGGAATCCGGTATCATTCGACTTTATCACCGTTACTTGGTAGAGTGGGCCCGATGCCAGCTTTACCAGGAGTACGATTCGATCCTGGCCGCAACGGCGAAAACCATCGAACAGCGTTACCAGCAGGGTCAGGTTTCCGCCGCCGATCGAAATCAACTCCTGCTGATTCGAGGGGAGTCTTCCCTTCAATGGGCCCAGCATCGAAACGAATTGGAGCAAACCGCCCGAGATTTTGGGTTTTGGACCGGGGGTACCGGGCTACCGAACCCTGCCCAAGCCGATTTGCGTTGGAAACCTGCAAGCCCCGGTCTGCTTGATAGGCTGACCCACCCCGAAGTTCTGCGCCTGCACAACCAATGGCTCGAAGCCAAGGCCATGAGCCGACTCACCCAAGCCCAGCGCCTCCCGGGCCTGAGCCTGGGCCTGCGCAATATGAGCATCCAAGGCCTGGGGCCGGATGGCCAATTTTATCCCCTGTCGCGACGATTCAATACTTTGCAAGCCGGCATCAGCCTCCCCCTGCGAGGCAAGCCCTGGCGCTTGCAGGCCGAAGCCGACCGCCACCTAGCCGAAGCCGCGGCCCTGCAATACCGCCACGGTAGGGCCGTTGCAGCCAACGAACGAACCCGGGACCAAGAGCGAATGCGTCTATTGTTAGAACAATGGGATTATTCAAACCAATCCCTGCTTCCTTTGGCCCAGGCCCTTCGCAACCAAGCCGAATCCCAGTTGGCCCAAGGTGATTTGGACTTGCTCTCATGGACCACCCAATTGGAGCGGATCCTATGGACGCGATCCAGGCACCTGGATCTTACCGAGCAGCTCAACGAAGCCACCATCCAATGGCATTATCCTAACGCAAACAACCAACCCCGATAATCTCTTGAAGTCCATGCCAGCCTCTACGGGATCCCTCCCCCTTTATGCCGTATTTCTCGGCCTACTCTCCGGACTAACCTTGACCGGTTGCAAGCAACAACCGGAACTTGGCAACTCGGGAGACCCCACCAAGGGCAGCGTAACCGCCACGGTCCAAGAGGATCACGACAAAAACCTCGTGGTCCTGGAATCGGCGCAAGCCCAAAAAGCGGGATTGGCCTTGGACAGCCTGCGTTTGCTGCCCTTGTCCCACGAAATTCTGCTGAGCGGGCAGGTAGAGGCTCCTCCCCAAAACCTCATCTCGGTTTCGATGCCCATGCCGGGTCTCTTGCGTTCCACCCGTTTGTTGCCAGGGATGAAAGTCAAGAAAGGTGAAATCTTGGCCTATATGGAAGATCCTGCCTACCTGCAACTTCAAGAAGATTATTGGTCAACGCGGATACGGGCCGAAAACCTGGGGGCCGAGGTTCAACGCCAAGAAGAATTATTGCGCAGCGGTGCTGGCAACCCCAAAACCGAACGCGATACCCGAAGTGACTGGCGTACCGCCCGCGTTCAGGCCAAGGCCTTTGAAGAAAAATTGCGGCTGCTGGGACTTGATATAACAAATCTTAGTGAAACCGCTTTGGTGCGGCAAATTCCCGTGCGTTCACCGGTCCAAGGATTTGTGACCAAGGTTCACCACAGCACCGGCCAGTACATTGGGGCTGGCGAGGCGCTCTACGAATTGGTGGATCCATCGGATGTCCACCTACGGCTCAATGTTTTTGAAAAAGACCTCCCCTACCTCCTTGAAAATCAACGTCTCAAGGCCTATACCAACCAACAACCCCGGGTTGAACACCCCGCCCAAATTCTCCTCATCGGCAAGGAATTTGCGACGGATCGCAGTGTCGAGGTTCATTGCCACTTTGATCGCTACGATCCCGGGTTGATACCGGGGATGTTCATGCGGGCCCGTTTGGAGGTCCTATCGACGGAGACACCGGCCCTGCCCGCGGCAGCGGTCCAATACCATCAAGGCAAAGCCTATGTTTTTGAGAAAGTGGACGTTTTAAGGGATTCTAGCCAGCGACAAGGCTTCTTGCGCAGGCCGGTTCGCGTTTTGCATCAAAGCGGCGATTTGGCCTGGTTGGAATTTGAACAACCGGATGAAGCCCCCCTCAAGGGCCGCTTGTTTGCGATTCAAGGGGCTTACCAATTGTTGATGATGGTCTTTAACAAGGCCGACGAGGACTAAATTCCTTTTAATGTGATCCCGACTGGGGTCGAACCAGTAACCTACTGCTTAGAAGGCAGTTGCTCTATCCATTGAGCTACGGGACCTGCAAAACCGGGGGTGCTGGGAGGGTCCTGGGGCCTCCTTCGTTCCGGAGCGGGCAAAGATAATCGGCCGGACAGGGTTATTTTTGCGCTCTTGAGCCGCCAAACGGCTGATCCCCTACCATGTCCGTACTTGTAGGCCGCAAGGCCCCCCTCTTCACCGCCCCCGCCGTCCTGGACGGCCACCGCATCGTCTCCGATTTCAAGCTCGAAAGCTTGATCGGAACCCAAACAGTTGTTTTGTATTTCTACCCCAAAGATTTCTCCGGCATCTGTCCCAAGGAACTGCTGGCCTTTCAACAGCAATTGCCCGAATTCGAGAAGCGGAATTGCGCCGTGCTCGCTTGTTCAACGGACAGCGATGTGAGCCACAAAGCCTGGTTGAATACCCCGGTTTCCCAAGGCGGTATCCAAGGAGTCACCTATCCGGTCATTTCGGATTTCACCAAAACCATCACCGCCCAATACGGCGTTTTGGCCGGGGAATACGATTACAACGAAGCGGGTCAATTGATCTGTGAAGGCCCCATGATGCCTTACCGCGGTTTGTTTATCATCGACAAGAACGGGGTGGTTCAGCACCAAGTGGTCAATTTCTTTACACTGGTTCGTTCGGTCAAAGACACCCTGCGTATGGTGGACACCCTTCACCGATTCCAAGATCAAGGCGAAGTTTGCGAGGTCGAACTATAACCCGTAACATACCATGTTTGAAAAGCTAAGCGATCGCCTCGAACAGGCGATGCGGACCCTCAAAGGCCAGGGCCGTATTACCGAAAACAATGTTTCGGAAACCATGAAGGAAATCCGGCGGGCCTTGCTGGATGCCGACGTAGGCTTCAAAATCGCCAAAGACTTTACCGAAGAAGTCAAGGCCAAGGCCTTGGGGCAGGACGTGATCAAGCATGTATCCCCCGGGCAATTGCTGATCAAGATCATGAACGAGGAGCTAACCCGGTTAATGGGTCGCGAAGCTTCGCCCCTGGTTCTCAAGCCCAACGGCACCTCGGTGGTGCTGATGTCGGGGTTGCAAGGATCCGGTAAAACCACCTTCACCGGCAAATTGGCCCTGCTCCTCAAATCCCAAGGCAAGAAGGTATTGATGGTGGCCTGCGATGTTTACCGCCCGGCCGCGGTGGATCAGCTCCAAATTCTGGGCGAACAAATCGGGGTGCCCGTCTATGCTGATCGGGACCAAAAGAACCCGGTCCTGATCGCCGCCCAAGCCGTGAAGCAAGCCAAAACCGAAGGTTATTCGGTGGTTCTGGTGGATACCGCCGGGCGATTGGCCGTGGACGAAGCCATGATGAAGGAAATCTCCGAAATTCATGGCAACATCCAACCGGACCAGACCCTCTTTGTGGTGGATGCCATGACCGGCCAAGATGCCGTGAACACCGCGGCAGCCTTCAACCAGCGTTTGAATTTTGACGGGGTTGTTTTGACCAAAATGGACGGCGATGCCCGGGGCGGAGCGGCTCTAACCATCAGTTACACGGTTGGCAAACCCATTAAATACGTTTCCACCGGCGAAAAACTGCAGGCCCTGGATGTCTTTCATCCGGACCGAATGGCCAACCGAATCCTGGGGATGGGGGATGTGGTTTCGTTGGTCGAAAAAGCCCAGCAACAAATCAACGCCGAGGAAGCCGCCAGGCTCCAGAAGAAAATCTCCAAGAACCAATTCGATTTGCAAGACTTCTACGAACAAATCCAGCAAATCAAAAAAATGGGGAACATGAAAGACCTGCTCGGGATGATTCCAGGGGTTGGCAAAGCCATCAAGGACATGGATTTTTCGGATGAAATGTTCAAACAAACCGAAGCCATCATCCAGTCCATGACCCCCTTGGAGCGCCGCGAGCCTGAAATTCTCAACGGAAGCCGACGCGAACGCATCGCCAGGGGTTCCGGGACCAAGGTCCAGGAGATCAACCAGCTCCTCAAACAATTTGGGGAGATGAAGCAAATGATGCGAAAAATGAACGGAGGAATGAACGGAGGAGTGCCCGGAGGGGCCATGGGGCAAGCCATGGGCCGCATGCGCTCCCCCTTTGGTCGCTCCTAGAATCCGTCGTTGTCGAAGGTTGGCTCCCCGAAGGTTGTTTTGAGTTATCTTTGCCCCTCATTTCAAAAAAGCCTCAATGCCAGCTAAAATTAGATTACAGCGTCATGGTAAAAAGGGTCGACCTTTTTATCATATTGTGGTGGCGGATGCACGTGCTCCAAGAGACGGGAGATTCATTGAGCGTTTGGGTTCCTACAACCCCAACACCAACCCGGCCACCATCGACATTCAACTGGACAAATCCGTCCAGTGGCTCCTAAACGGAGCCCAACCCACCGACACCTGCCGTGCCATTCTCTCCTACAAAGGGGTGATGATGCGCAAACACCTGCAGGATGGAGTCGCCAAAGGAGCCATCACCCAGGAGGTGGCCGATCAGCGCTTTGCCGAGTGGATGACCGCCCGCGATGCCAAGGTTCAAGCCAAGGTGGACGGCCTCAAGGCCAGCGGCGAACAATCCCGCAAAGCTGCTCTCCAGGCGGAATCCAAGGTCAACAGCGAGCGCGAAGCCGCTTTGTTGCGCAAGCGTTCTGAATTGGCCGCTGCCTCCGAGGCTGCCGCCCTGGAAGCTGCCCGCGAAGCCGCCGGTGAAGAAGTGGCCGAGGAAGCACCTGTAGCTGAAGAAGCTCCGGTTGTTGACGAGGCTCCTGCTGCCGACGAGGCTCCTGCTGCCGACGAGGCTCCTGCTGCCGACGAGGCTCCTGCTGCCGACGAGGCTCCGGTTGTTGACGAGGCTCCTGCTGCCGACGAGGCTCCTGCTGCCGACGAGGCTCCTGCTGCCGACGAGGCTCCTGCTGAACAGGCTCCCGAAGCCGCAGCGGACCCTGAATAAACCTTTTTTTTTGTTGAAAGCCCCCGCGGGTTCGCCGACCTGGGTTGGTTTCATCCAAAAACCGCACGGCCTGAACGGTCGTTTGCTGGTGCATTTGGATACAACCGTTTCCAAGTCCCAATGGCCACCCCGCTTTGAGCATGTTTGGCTCGAAACCAGGGGGCAGAAGGTCCCTTATCGTTGCCTTGAGTCTCAATTCAAGGTTCCTGGCGGGCTCATTCTCCACCTCGAAGGCTTGAACAGCCCTCAGGATGTACAGCCTTTGGTCAAAAGCCGGGTGGGCATCGAGGGCGTGCGCCTTACGCCGGTTGTTTCATCGGGTTCGGCATGGGGTTTTGAGGAGGAGGACCTCCCTGGCGCCTTTTTGGTCGACCCCCAGAGCGGATTGCGGGCCCCTTTGGTGCGCTTGCACCGGCGCCCCCCCCAAGATTTTTTGGAATTCACCGTCAACGAACAAGCGGTTTACCTGCCTTTGGTTCCGGATTTTGTCCGTCAATGGAATCCAACCAACCGAGAATTGGAAGTCTCCCTTCCGGATGGCTTGTTGGACCTCTACCTTGCGGCTGATAGCGACGAAAAGCACCACCCCGATGCGGATTGATATCTTGGCCGCCGTTCCCGAATTGCTGGACAGCCTGGTGCATCACAGCATCCTGGGCAGGGCTCAGCGCAAAGGCCTGGCCCAAATCGTGGTCCATAACCTCCGCGACTACGCGACCGGCAAATACAAAGCCATTGACGACGCCCCTTACGGAGGCGGGGCGGGCATGGTTTTGATGATTGAACCCATCGACCGATGCCTGGAGCAATTGAAATCTGAGCGCTCCTACAGCCAGGTCATCTACCTCAGCCCGGATGGACTTCAGCTCAACCAAAACCTCTGCAATCGCCTGGCCCTGGAAGGCAACCTCATCCTCCTCTGCGGTCATTACAAAGGCGTGGATGAAAGGGTGCGGGAACACCTCTGCACCATGGAGGTATCGGTGGGCGATTACGTCCTGAGCGGGGGCGAATTGGCCGCTGCCATCCTAACCGATTCCGTGGTCCGCCTACTGCCCGGGGTTCTGGGCGACGAAAGCAGCGCCCTCACCGATTCCTTCCAGGACGGATTGGTAGCGCCCCCCGATTATACCCGGCCACCGGTCTACAATGGCTGGGAGGTCCCCGAAATCCTACGGAGCGGACACGAGGCCCGCATTGGGCAATGGCGGCACGAGGAGGCCCTTCGCAGAACCCGAGAACGCAGGCCCGATCTTTTGGATCGTTCCGAAGGGGATTCTTAGGCCAAAAAAGCGGGCACAGCCTTGCATACGGCCCAAAATCGCTTATATTTGCAACCCTTTGCGGAGGTCTTTCTCTCCCGCTACGCTAAACGAAACGCCATGAGCACTGTTCTTGACCCGGTATCCTTTGTCGAAAGCCAAAAAAATGGCACCGATTTGCCCACTTTTCAGGCCGGCGACACGGTCGCTGTTTACTACAAAATCCGTGAGGGTAGCAAGGAAAGAACCCAGGTTTTTCAGGGCGTCGTCCTTCAGCGCCGCAACCCAGGAGCGAACGAAACCTTCACCGTCCGCAAAATCTCCAACGGTATTGGGGTGGAGCGTATTTTCCCCACCCTATCCCCTTTCATTGAGAAAGTAGACGTGGTATCCCGCGGTGTGGTTCGCCGGGCTCGCTTGTTTTACCTGCGCGCCGCCAAAGGCAAGAAAGCAAGAATCAAGACCCGGATCGGCTAAGCCCGCTCTCCAGGCACTGGTGGAATTCTTCCAACCACTTTTCTTTCACATCCCCCAAGGCAGGTAAACGGTCTTCTTCCATCCCTTGGCGAAGCAATTCGTGGTGCATGGAGGTCACGGATTTATCCGCAATACCGCAGGGCACGATGTAATCAAAATAGTCCAAACGCGTGCTCACATTGAGCGCTAAACCGTGCATGCACACCCATCGGCTGGTTTTAACGCCCATGGCACAGATTTTGCGGGCCGTGGGCCCACCTGCATCCAACCAGACCCCGGTATAAGCGCTGTCCCGCTGACCCTGCAGGCCCCAATGGGCCAGGGTTCGAATGATGGATTCTTCGAGGGAGCGCATGTACCAATGGATATCCGGTTTGAGGCCCTCCAAATCCAAAATAGGATAGGCCACCAATTGCCCGGGGCCGTGAAATGTAATATCCCCTCCCCGGCTGCTGCGATGAAATTCAGCACCCAGCCTTTGGAGATCGGGATTGGATAACAACAAATGATTTTGGTCTCCGCTTTTGCCCAACGTATAAACCGGTTCGTGTTCCACCGTCAATACCCAACCGACCCCGTGGGTTGTTGCCGGTTCGCCGCGCAACTTGGCCGCCACCATCGGTTCAAATTTTTGGAGCTGTTCCTGCAATGCAGGCTCGTAGGCCATGCGACCCAAGTCAGCTGTTTGGAACAGCGAAAAGCGCTGAAGGGCTGAGGATTCCAACGCGTTCATGCAGGCACGGTCCCGTTGGTGAAATTCGCTGGAAGTGGAAGGTAGATTTCCAGCCATTCGCTGGGAGTCTCGGCGCACCAGGTGTAGCCAGGATCCGATGCAGGTAACATCAGGGTTTGAACACCGTTCACCACTCGTTGGCAACTTCGGTGTCGTAGAACGGCCTGGCCGCTAAGGTTCATCAGGACCACCGGGGAATCCAAACCATCGTGACTTCGCTGGCATTCTTCCCCAGCCTTGAGGCCAAAGCGATTGCATTCAAAATAAGGGCCTCGGGCCAAACGACTGCCGGGCCAACCTTCCAAGGGCTGCGGATGGGCGGCCAGGCCAGGCCCATCGCAGTGGGCCACCGAGATCGCTTCCTCCAAATGCAAAGCCCTGGGCTGGCCCTGGTCATCCAGACGCCCAAAATCATCGATACGGTAGGTCGTATCGCTGCTTTGTTGGATTTCGGCCAAAAGAAGTCCGGCACCGATGGTATGGACCCGGCCGGCCGGTATATAAAACACATCCCCAACCTGCACCTGGGTCCGGTGGACCACTTCCAAGAGACGACCCTGGCGAATGCGTTCCGCGAGGTCCCGGCCGTCGTAGCCTTCCACAAAACCGTTGTAAAGGCAAGCCCCCGGTTCGGCACCCAGAATCACCCACATTTCGGTTTTGCCCAAAGCCCCGGGACCGACCATCCGCCCCGCCTGTTCATCGTTGGGGTGCACTTGCAAGGAAAGATCTTGGGCCGTCGATAACAATTTGAACAACAAAGGAAAGCGATCGCCGTGCACCGCCATGACCCGGTGCCCCAACAAATCGGCCCCGTAGCGCTCCACCAAATCGTCCAGGCTTTTGCCCACCAACGGGCCGTCGCTGACCACCGAAACCTGCCCCTCCACCCCGGACAATTCCCAACTCTCACCGACTTGTTTCTTGCCGGCCAGGTCGCGACCGAGTTCTTGGGAGAGGTGCTCCCCCCCCCAGATTTTGGTCAGGTAGACCGGCTCAAAGCAAAGAGGATACAGCATACTCAAAAATACAACCCAAGGCCAAGCCAAGCGAGGCGCTGTACCTTCGCTAGGTGAAAATCCTGGAGCTACCCATTCCACTTGCACCCCGCCCTTGGGCAGCCTTGGCAGCCGTGACACTGGGCTCGGTGGCCCTTGCGCCGCTTTTGCCCGGTTGGGGCAACGGCATGCTCTGCCTCCTCTTGGGGATGGCTTGGGGGAACCTGTGGCCAGGTCCTTGGCAAAAAAAAGAGAACGCGGCCGTCCTGCGTTGGAACGAAAAAAACATGCTGGCTTGGGCCACCATCCTTTTGGGATTTGAATTGAAGACCGGGTTTTTGGCGGGCATCCCCTTGGAATACCTTCCAGCCCTGCTCCTGTCGGTCTTGGGAGCGGTTGCCATGGGAGAATGGATGGCACGAAGAAAAGTAGGCCAGGGGGGCGCGGCCCAAGCTCGTTTGCTCGGGGCCGGCAACGCCATCTGTGGCAACAGTGCCATTGCCGCTGTACAGCCGCTTATCGGGGCCAGCCCTGCACAGATTGCGGTATCTGTAACACTGATCAACGCGCTGGGCTTGTTAGGAACCTTGTTTCTAGGCCCGGGTGCCGCCCTCATGGGCTTGGGTCCTACAGAGCAGGCGGTCCTGATGGGTAGCCTGCTCCAGTCGGTGGGTCATGTCAGCGCGGCGGCCTCTGGTTTGGGCGATGGTCCGGCGCTGTTGGCGATGAGCCTCAAAATGGGGCGCATCCTCCTATTGATTCCTCTGTTGTTATGGCTGCAAGGCATTGCGTCTCGTTCGCAAAACGCCCACGATCCCGCCACAGGATCCTCCACAGGGTGGCTGAGCAGCCTGATCCGCGAAATACCTTTCTATGTCTGGGGTTTTGTGCTTTGTGCCGTGGCCACCAACCTTCTGCCCCTGCCAACGGTCGTCTTGAATGGTATCAAATCCCTAACCCAATGGATGTTATGGATTGCTTTGGCCGCCATCGGTATGAACATCCGCGTTCAAACCGTGCTTCAACAGGGTCGCGATGCCTTGGGGCCCGCCTTGGGCATGTTTGTAATCCAAATTCTCTTGGTCTTGGGATGGCTGAGCCTTCTCAAATTCCTTTAAAAAGGCCTCAACCCTTCCGACCCGCCCAGATAGCCTCCAGAATCGAAGGGTCCAACAGCGTGGTGGTATCGCCCATTTGGCTTGTATCGCCGGATGCGATTTTTCGCAAAAAACGTCGCATGATTTTACCGGATCGGGTTTTGGGTAAACCTTCGACCAACTGAATTCGATCGGGCCTTGCGATGGCCCCAATTTCTCGAACCACGGTTTCGGATAGTTCATGGATTAGCTGATTTTCGGAATCAGCATCCAGGTCTTGGAGTCCCGAACGCAAAATCACATAGGCGTAAATTCCTTGGCCTTTGATGGGGTGATCGTATCCCACCACCGCCGATTCAACCACCCTTGGGTGCCTGTTGAGGGCGTTCTCAATTTCGGCCGTGCCCAAACGATGCCCCGAAACATTGATAACATCGTCCACCCGGCCTATGATGCGAAACATTCCATCGACATCCCGTCGCGCTCCGTCTCCTGTGAAATAATACCCAGGAAAGGGCGAAAAATACGTGGTACGGCAACGCTCGTGATCGCCCCACGTGGACCTCAAAATCGAGGGCCAAGGGAATCGCATCGCGAGCAGCCCTTCTTGCTCGGAAGGGGGATCGGTGGGTTCCAATTCACGACCTTGGGAATCCAACAACACCGGCTGCACCCCTGGCAAAGGACGACCCGCATAGGTGGGTTTGAGCGGGGATAGGCCGGCCAAGGCCCCGATGAGGATGCCCCCGGTTTCGGTTTGCCACCAGGTATCGGTCACCGGACATCGCTCCCCACCCACCACGCGGTGATACCACTGCCAGGCCTCCTCGTTGATGGGTTCCCCCACCGAGCCCAAAACACGCAGCGATGACAAATCCGCCGATTGAACCGGGGCATCACCGTGCACCATCAGGGCGCGGATGGCGGTCGGAGCGGTATAAAAATGACTAACACGATGCCTCTCACATATTTTCCAAAAACGGGAAGGGTCCGGGTAGGTTGGGATGCCTTCGAACATCACCACCGTCGCTCCCTGAAGCAAAGGCCCGTAAGCCAAGTAACTATGACCCGTGATCCAACCGATATCCGCAGTGCACCAAAACACATCCCCTGGCGCCGTTCGAAAAACCTGGGCAAAGGAATAAGCGGTGTACACCATGTACCCACCGGTGCTGTGCAGGACGCCTTTGGGCTTGCCGGTCGAACCCGAGGTGTAAAGTATAAAAAGGGGGTCTTCGGCATCCATCCAACGGGGCGCAGGCCTCGTTGTGGTTTGGTCCCAGAGCTGATCCCAATCCCAACTCTGAATATTCGAAAACGATCGCAACGGCTTGGATGGGTCAAGACTCCCTTGAACCAGGACCTTGCGCACCGGATGATCCTGCTCGGCCTCCAAGAAGTCCAAGGCTTCTTCGACCACGGCCCTGCAGGGCAGTTCCCGGGGGCCGCGACGGATTTTTTCCGAACATACCACCACGGCCGCCCCCGCATCCGCGACCCGGTCGGCCAGACTGCGGGCCGAAAAGCCCCCAAAGACCACCGAATGAACCGCACCCAATCGGGCACAGGCCAACACCGACCATAACAATTCGGGAATCATGGGCATGTACAAGCAAACCCGGTCCCCGGCCTGGACGCCCATCGTCTGAAGCATCCCAGCGGTACGAGCCACCGCCTCTTGCAATTCACGGTAGGTCCATTGACGGGGCGCATCGTTGGGACTGTTGGGTTCCCAAATCAACGCCACGCGATCCCCATCACGCAAGGTATGGCGATCCACCGCGTTATAACACAAATTGGTTAATCCCCCTTCAAACCAGCGAACACTGGGTTCCTCAAAATTCCAATCCAGCACCCGGTCCCAAGGCTTCTGCCAATGAAAACCCTCGGCCACCCCGGCCCAAAACCCTTCGGGGTCTTGAACACTGCGCTGGTATTCGGCTTGGTAGCCTTCAAAATCATGGATCAGGTCAATCATGGATCAGGTCAATCATCGCCTTCGCTTCATTCATCACCAAACCAATACAACATAAGCACCCTGGAAAACCGCATACTCAAAGGCGATAACAACAACAAGGGAATAAAAATGCACAGACAATAAAGCCACACAGCGGGATCGTCAAAAACCAAATAAGCGAGAACGCCGAAGGTAACCGAAACCGCTACCGAGAAGGCGTAGCTGATGTACATCGCGCCCCAAAAAAATCCGGGTTCGATTTCAAAATGAAACCCACAATGCGGACAGTCTTGGTGCATTTGGGTGGCCCTGCGCAAGTCCGTGGCAGGGTACTTGAACATGGGGCCGGTTTTGCAACGCGGACAACGCCCCTTCGCAACATCCGACCAATTCATTCCCTTTAGTTTTCGAGAATCTGGCGCCGACGTTCTTCGACCTCCTCAAAGCGACGCTGCCGGTGCCAATACAAACCACCGACCGTCCCCACCACCAAAAAAGGCATGGCCAGCAAATAAAGGATTCCTTTGTTAAGACCCTTGCCCACTGCCTTTTGGTCATCCTTACGGTTCGACTCCAGCGATGTCTTGCACATGGGGCATTGGGCAGCGGATTCCTGCGTTCCTGCAACCAGGGTCAAAATCATAACAAAACCCAGACCATAGGCGACCGAACGAAGCGAAGAAAGGAGAAAGGGCATATTATCTGTTGTTAGGGAATCAAAAAGAATAATAAGGAGAGATCATCAAATAAACCAATACGCCAGTGGAGGTGACATAGAGCCAAATCGGCATCGACCAGCGAGTTAAACGGCGATGGGTTTCAATCTGACCGCTCAGCGCATAATAGAAGGACAGCAAAACCATGGGCAAAACCACCGCAGCCAGAACAATATGCGATATCAAAATCGTTAGGTAAAAAGGCCGGATTGGATTGGACTCCGGGAACTTGGTTTCGATCCCGAAGGAATGAAACAAAACATAGGATAACAAAAAAACCGTCGAAAGCCCAAAAGCAGTCAGGTTCAGTTTCTTGTGCCAATCAATCCGATGCAAACGGATCATGCGCCAGCTCAGGAGCAAAAGCACCGTGCAAATCGCGTTGAGGGTGGCGTTGAGACGAGGCAGCCAGGGCACAAACCAGGGAAGGCTGCTTTGTTGAGGCAAATTATTGAGCAAAATCACCAGGCCCAAAACCACCAGGGAAAGGGTCCCTACGATTCTTTTGGCGTTCCGATTCTGCGAGGTGGTGTCTATCATGACTCAAAATTAAACACGGCGCCGTCTTTTGTTAGGCGTATTGGCGTATTCGGCGATCAGGGTCCGTGTATCCTCCATCAAACGATCGGTTTGGTCCTTGAGAACCCCGCGGTAAAAGCCCCGCACCCTACCCCGTCGATCCACCAACAAAGTCAAATCCTCCTGGGGAATCTGACGGAACATTTGCTGCCAATCCGGGGTAAAGACCCGGAGTTCCCTCCATAATTCCGCTTTGGAGGCCGAATCCAAGATTCTTTCCAAAGGTTGCATGTCCGCAAACAAGACCGCCGAATCCAAGTCCTTCACAGCCCCATCGTTCACCCCCAAACAAAACTGATGGACCAGGGGATTCGAGCGAAAAACATCCCGGACCCGGGCCGCTTGCTTGGAACGCAGAGACAGCCGATGACCAGGACCATCGATGCGCACCAAATGCAGAATATGGACCGAATTGCTAGAGCCCTGCGTCCATTCTTTGACCCCGGGAAGAACATAATAGAGGGTATCGTCCGGATGGGATTTGCCGTCGGCAACGGCCGTGGGCAGGACCTTGCGTGGTCCGTAAATGGGAAGGGACTGGTATCGGTTCTCGGCCGTATTGACGTACAACAAGTAGATCACTACGGGGAGGCCCAGCATCAAAAAAAGCAGGCCGTACTGGCGCATCAGCGCAGGGTAAACCAATAATCCGACTCGTACATCAGGGCTGCAATCACGCCTAAGACAAAAATGGTCGGTAACAAAATGCTATAAATCAGGTTGATTTTCTCGAATTTGAGGTGCATGAAATAGGCCACGATGTAGAAGGCCTTGAGCAGGGTCAAGGCGATGTAAATCGCGTTCTTGATGGGTTTGGCCATGAAAGCCTCTGGAATGGCCAGGGCGATCACAAATTCCACCGCAGTGATGGCAAAGAGGACCCAAAAAACCCTCCAGATACCACGGATATCAAAACTGTTGCTGTGTTCCCCTGACATGGACAATAAATTTAGGGAGAGGTGATTAGATGAGGTAAAAGAAGGTAAAAACAAAGACCCAAACCAAGTCCACAAAGTGCCAGTACAAGCCGATTTTTTCGATGGTTTCGTAGGTGCCCCGGCGGTCAAAAACACCGGCCATGGTCATAATCGTAACAATAATATTGATCACCACCCCACTAAAAACGTGGAAGCCATGAAAGCCGGTGATTGTAAAGAACAAATTGGTGAAATTCACCTGGCCCGGGGTGCCATCGGCGTTCACAAAAGGATTGGAACCCCACCAAGCCCCGTCGTGGTGAAGGTGGCTCCATTCCCAGGCCTGGCAACCCAAAAAGGCGATACCACCCAGGATGGTCCAAAACATCCATTTGACCACTTCGTTCCGAGCCCCGCGGTGACCGGCTTCGACCGCCAACACCATCGTGACCGAACTCATAATGAGGATAAAGGTCATAATGCCCACAAAAACCAGGGGGAAATGACCGTGAATAAAGGGAACGCCCGCAAAGACATCATCGGGAACCGGCCAGCTCAACGATGAAAAACGGAGGGCCGCATAGGCCAACAAAAGGGCCGAAAAGGTAAAGGCGTCGGATAAGAGGAAGAACCACATCATCAGCTTGCCATAACTGGCGCCGAAGGGTTCGTTTCCGCCGTCCCAAAGTTTACCGGAGGTCGAAAGAGCAGGGGAGCTGTGCGATGACATACGATGATTTAAACGATTCCGAAATTTAGTGCATCCACCACAAGAATGCGTAAAGGTAAAGCCAAAGTACGGTAAGAAAGTGCCAAAAAATGGCCAAAAGGCGTATTCCCAGCAAGGACTTGGAATGGATATCCAAACGGAATGCTTTGTAGAGCATCACCCCCACCGCCAAAATTGCGGCTGCGATGTGCAGGGCATGCATCCCGGACAAGACATACAAGAACGAACCGGAAGGATTCCCGACCAAGAAAATTCCCTGATCGGTGCACTGCCGGTAGGCGTAGAGTTGGGAAGCCAAAAAGGCCAAACCAAGCAATCCGGTCCCCCCCAGGTAGGCCCGCAATGCAGGGAACTCGTTGCGTCGGGCCGATTTGCGGGCAAATTCCAAACTAAGGGTGGATACCACGACCAAAACCGTTGACAGGGCAAAGGCCCCGGGCAATTGAAAGTCCAGCCAATTCCCATCGGCTCTTCGAACCATGTAAGCCGAGGTCAAACCGGCAAACAACATGAAAACGGAAACCAAGAAGCCCCACAACAAAAACTCCAAAGGATGCACCGCCGAACGAGGGGCCGGGGAAGACGATTTGGCTAAAGGTTGTTTGCTCATAGGTTCCAGCGGATTGAAGGGTTAAGGGCGTTAAACGGCATCAAGCCAATAGGCCAGCTGCACCACCGGCAAGTAAACAAAACTTGCAAACATTAGTTTGCGTGCATCGCCCACATCGGCCCCCCGGTAAAGCTTCCAAGCCGCGAACACAAAGCCCAGCGAAGCCACCAAACAAACCATGGCCCCCACCCCTCCCTGAAAACCGTACCACCAAGGAGCCAAGCCCAAAGGAAGGAGGGCACAGGTGTACACCAAGATAATCCGCGCCGTCCCGGTCTGTGGATCGTTGCGGGTCGGCAGCAAATGAAAACCGGCCCTCTGGTAATCTTCGTGCAAAACCCAGGCAATGGACCAAAAATGCGGAAACTGCCAAAAAAATTGCACCAAAAACAACAAGCCGGCCTCCAGATTCAAATGACCGTGGTGGGCCGCATAGCCAATGAGGACCGGCATCGCCCCGGGGAAGGCCCCGACAAAAACCGCCACCGGGGTGATTTTTTTGAGAGGGGTGTAGGCAAAAGCATAACTCAAAAGAGCCACGGCACCCATGGCGACGCTGAGCGGGGTGGTACCCCAAGCCAAGACCGCCAACCCTGCCAGGCCCAGGGCCAAGGCCAAGGTCCATGCTTCGGGTAGTCCCATACGCCCGCTGGGTACCGGGCGGCCCAAAGTGCGGTGCATGAGGGCATCGGTGTGTCGTTCAATGATTTGGTTCAAGCCGTTCGATGCCCCGGTGACCAAGAATCCTCCGAGAGCCAGCCAAGCCATGACCGAGCCCGAAAAGTCGGGACCTGCCGCAATGAGGTAACCCAAGACGGCCGAAAAGACCACCAGCATGGACAACCTCAGTTTGATGAACTGCCCGTAATCGCGGAATCGTTGGGTCATCGCCATCATGAACGGGTTGCGCGGTGCAAAGCCAATACCCGGAAAGCCCAACCCAAAGCACCCACCAAAGCCAAACTCCCTAACAAAACATGCAGGGTTCTGGGCAAAGCCGGCAAGGCCCCCAAAACCATCCACAAACCACTCATAACCTGCAGGGTCAGCGACGCCATGGCCAGCAAGGACCAGAAGCGAGCCTGCCCGTCCGGGCATTGGGTCCATAGTCGATACGCCAACCAGGCCCCGCCCAGCATGATCAACATCCACAAATTTTTGTGGGCCAAATACACGGCGCCCAGTACCCGCATCCCAAAAACATCCGTTGCATAAACCGGCGTCCAGGCATCCACCGCTTCGCGCACCCCGGCCCCCAAAAACAATTGAACCAACAACAAAAGCAACCAAACCACCATGGCCCAAGCCTCTGCACGGGGTATGGACCAAGCCTGCGCTGGACGACCGCTCAGGTGCACCCCCAAACCGACTTGGACCCCCATCAAAACCCAGGCAAGGGCCAGATGCAGGGTCACGACCGATCCTTGAAGATGACTGGCAACCACCCAAGCCCCGATACCGCCCTGGACCAAAACCAAAACGAGGGCCAACAAGGCGGCCACGAAGGCCGTGCTACCGGAAACACCCGAGCCGGACGAAGCGCCTTCAGCGGCCGCGCCGGACGAAGCCGAGGAAGCCATTGAAACCGAACGGGAACGGACCAAGAGAAAAGCCAAGACCGCTTGGACCAGGACCATCAAGCCAGTCAGCGCACCCAGCAAACGATTGAGGTATTCGGTCCAGGTTTTGAGCGCATTAAAACGCGTATCGGCGTAGCCCCGCTCGGCATAGATTTCTTGGTAATTGGCCGGTAAATCGGATTCTACCAAGGGCGGAATCACTTGCCCAAAACAAAGAGGCCAATCCGGACAT
>Ga0247832_1004365_pt1 | contig 17776 bp, 10 predicted proteins | sample LaCruzMarch2015__10_FD_192407 | JGI IMG/M metagenome (GOLD analysis project Ga0247832, IMG submission 192407) | Freshwater microbial communities from meromictic Lake La Cruz, Castile-La Mancha, Spain - LaCruzMarch2015_4m | ecosystem: Environmental > Aquatic > Freshwater > Lake | place: Spain... | reverse complement strand
CCAGGGAATGGATATTCCGGTTGAAGAAACCCATTTTGTAGTACAGGATATTTACGAGGCAGATGCAGCATTCTACTGTGGAACTGCGGCAGAAGTTATCGGATTTGAATCCCTCGATAACCATCCTTTGATGCTAAATTGGGGAGATTCGGTAAGCCGAAAAATTCAGTTGGCCTATAAGAATTTAGTGGTTAACCAACCTATTGAAGTTAACGCAAATACAGTAGTATAAAAGAAGAATCGTATGCAAAGTGAAATGAATAAATACAGTAAAGTACTAACCCAGGATGAAACCCAGCCGGCAGCGCAAGCCATGCTGTATGGCATCGGATTAACAGAAGCCGATTTAGCAAAAGCCCAAGTGGGTATAGCCAGTATGGGATACGATGGAAATACTTGTAATATGCATTTAAATGAGTTGGCACAGATTGTAAAAAAAGGGGTTTGGGAAAGCGACCTCGTAGGGTTGATTTTTAATACAATTGGTGTGAGTGATGGAATGAGTAATGGTACCGATGGTATGCGATATTCTCTGGTGAGCCGGGATGTGATTGCAGATTCCATTGAAGCAGTTTGTGGTGCACAATATTATGATGGACTGATTGCCTTACCCGGATGTGATAAAAATATGCCGGGATGTTTGATTGCAATGGGCAGATTAAATCGGCCGGCCATCATGGTTTATGGAGGAACCATTGCAGCAGGTCACTATCAGGGTCAGGACTTGAATATCATTTCTGCTTTTGAGGCGTTGGGACAAAAGTTGGCAGGTCAGTTAGAAGAGGCCGACTTTAAAGGAATCATTCAACATGCTTGTCCGGGCGCCGGAGCCTGCGGTGGGATGTACACGGCTAATACGATGGCTTCTGCTATTGAAGCAATGGGAATGAGTTTGCCTTACTCTTCATCTAATCCAGCACTCAGTGAGGAGAAAAGAAAAGAATGTTTGGATGCCGGAAAAGCCATTCGGATTTTACTGGAGAAAGATATAAAGCCCAAAGATATCATGACGCGTAAGGCATTTGAAAATGCGATTACGCTGATTATGGTATTGGGGGGAAGTACCAATGCGGTATTGCACTTGTTGGCAATGGCAAAAAGTGTGGGAGTGCCGCTTTCTCAAGATGATTTCCAGGGGATCAGTGATCGCACACCTGTTCTGGCCGATTTTAAGCCGAGTGGAAAATTTTTGATGCAAGATTTACATCCTTTTGGTGGAGTGCCGGGTGTAATGAAATATTTATTACAACAGGGTTTGCTACACGGTGATTGTTTAACCGTAACTGGAAAAACCATTGCAGAAAACCTAGTTGAAGTGCCAGATATTGATTTTGATAAACAAAAAATTATCTATCCGCTGGGTCATCCCATCAAGTCTACCGGGCACTTGCAAATTTTATATGGCAATCTCGCAACCGGAGGTAGTGTAGCAAAAATAAGCGGTAAGGAAGGAGAAATGTTTACCGGACCGGCACGGGTATTTGATGGCGAATTCGAATTGATTGAAGGGCTCAACACCGGAAAAATTCGAGCAGGTGATGTAGTAGTAATTCGGTATGTTGGCCCCAAAGGTGGACCCGGTATGCCCGAGATGCTGAAACCCACCTCTGCCATCATTGGTGCGGGTTTAGGAAAATCTGTTGCATTAATTACCGACGGCAGATTCAGTGGAGGCACCCACGGTTTTGTAATTGGTCACGTTATGCCAGAGGCCTATTTGGGTGGGAACATTGCCCTGGTAAAGGATGATGATATTATTGAAGTAAATGTGGCTACCAAGCAAATGACTGTGCAGGTTTCCGATGATGAATTGGCAACCCGAAGAGCTGCTTGGAAACAACCGGCATTAAAAGCTACACAAGGATTATTATTTAAGTATGCCCTGCAAGTGAAGGATGCTTCACAGGGTTGTGTAACCGACGAAATATAAATAAGTAAAAAAGAATGTATGGCCATCGAAACAGCAACACAGGTAAGCAGTCCGCTTGCTCAAGCGGATACAGCAAGTATTTCGGGCTCTAAGGCATTACTAGAAGCCTTGGTAGCAGAAGGTGTAGAAACGATATTTGGTTATCCCGGGGGAGCAATCATGCCTATTTATGATGCGCTATACGATTATCCTAATCAGCTGAAGCATATTCTGGTTCGCCATGAGCAGGGCGGAATACATGCAGCACAGGGTTTTGCAAGATCTTCGGGTAAAGTGGGTGTAGTGTTTGCCACCAGCGGACCTGGTGCAACCAACCTAGTAACCGGATTAGCAGATGCGATGATAGATAGTACCCCTTTGGTTGCCATCACTGGTCAGGTGTATGCCCACTTGCTGGGTACCGATGCTTTTCAGGAAACCGATGTAATTAATATTACTTCTCCCGTAACTAAGTGGAATTATCAGATAACAGATGCCACCGAAATCCCATCCGTTTTAGCGAAAGCTTTTTACATTGCCCGAAGTGGTCGTCCTGGGCCTGTTCTGATAGACATCACCAAGAATGCCCAACTGCAACTATTTGCTTATGCTGGTTATCAGAAATGCAATCATATCAGAAGCTATCGCCCAAAACCCATTATCCGGAAAGAATATATTGAAGAGGCGGCCAACTTGATTAATGCTGCTGAAAAACCATTTGTGATTTTTGGGCAGGGTGTGATTTTGGGTAAAGCGGAAAAAGAATTTGCCAACTTTATAGAAAAAGGCGGACTGCCTGCTGCCTGGACGATTCTCGGGCTGAGTGCCCTACCAACCGATCATTCGTTGAATATGGGTATGCTGGGTATGCACGGCAATTATGGCCCAAATGTATTAACGAATGACTGTGATGTATTAATTGCAGTAGGTATGCGATTCGACGACCGGGTTACTGGAAGGTTAGATAAGTATGCAAAACAAGCTAAAGTGATACACCTCGACATAGATCCATCGGAGATTGATAAAAATGTGAAGGCAACCGTAGGTGTTTGGGGTGATTGTAAAGAAACCCTTCCGCTGCTTACACAACTGATTGAATCAAAAAGTCGTACCGCTTGGATACAGCGTTTCAAAGACCATGATGCAGAAGAAAATAAAGAAGTGATTTTCTCTGAGCTACATCCAGATACACCAGTGATGACAATGGGTGAAGTAATCCGAAACCTGAATGAGATTTCCGCAGGAGATGCCATCATTGTAACCGATGTTGGACAACACCAAATGGTTACTTGCCGATATGCTCGCTTTAATCAATCCAATAGTAATATCACTTCTGGCGGATTGGGAACCATGGGCTTTGCCCTGCCTGCAGCCATTGGTGCTAAGTTTGGTGCCCCCGAGAGAACGGTGGTTGCTGTTATTGGCGATGGGGGGGTGCAGATGACTTTACAGGAACTGGGTACCATTTTACAAACAGAAGTAAATGTGAAAATATTAATTCTGAATAACCATTTTTTGGGCATGGTTCGTCAATGGCAACAATTGTTTCATGATAAGCGGTATTCGTTTGTAGATATTGCCAGTCCCGATTATGTAAAGCTGGCAGAAGCCTATGGGATTGCTGGAGCATCCATTGAATCGCGCGATCAGCTAAATGAGGCTCTTAGTACAATGTATCATCATCCTGGGTCGTATTTGCTGGAGGTAAATGTAGGAAAAGAGAATAATGTATTTCCTATGGTTCCTCAGGGATGTAGTGTAAGTGAAATCAGACTCAAGTAATTGGTAAAAAATAAAAACCTATGAAGCAGGAATATACCATAACCGTTTATACAGAAAATCATATTGGTTTACTGGTTCGAATTGCCACCATCTTTTCTAGAAGGAAAATCAATATTGAGAGCCTGAATACTTCTCCTTCTGAGGCAGAAGGAATTCATCGATTTACTATAGTAATAGATGAAACGGAAGAGGTGGTGAGAAAGCTGGCCCGGCAAATTGAAAAGCAGGTAGAAGTGCTGAAAGTATATTATAATAATAATGAAGAAATCATTTGGCAAGAACTCGCATTGTATAAAGTACCTACGGCACAAATAGCGGAGAAAGTGAAAGTGGAGCGGTTATTACGAGAGCATGGTGCTAGGGCCGTAGTTATCCGAAACGATTATGTGGTATTTGAAACGGTAGGTCACCGCGAAGAAACAGACCGATTAGTAGAAGTACTGGCCCCATATGGCTTGATTGAGTTTGTAAGAAGTGCCCGGGTGGCTATCATAAAAAAGAGTAGTGGGTTTCACGAAAAATTGCGCGAGTTCGAACAAACTGAACCCAAAGGCGAACTGATTGAAAACGAATTTCTGAATCAGCAAAAAGAGGTTTTTTCTATGTAATTCATTCAATAATTAATAATCATCAACCAAAAATTAAACAATGGCAAAATTAAATTTCGGCGGAGTAGAAGAAAATGTAGTAACCCGCGACGAGTTTCCACTTTCTAAAGCACAGGAAATTTTAAAAGATGAAGTAGTAGCTGTAATCGGATATGGTGTACAGGGTCCTGGTCAGGCACTCAATCAAAAAGAAAATGGCGTTAATGTAATTGTAGGGCAACGTAAAAATTCTAAAAGCTGGGATAAAGCGGTTGCAGATGGCTTTGTACCGGGTGAAACTTTATTCGAAATTGAAGAGGCATTAGAACGCGGTACCATTATCTGTTTCCTGTTAAGTGATGCGGCACAAATAGCCATGTGGCCAACCGTAAAAAAACACCTCACGCCCGGCAAAGCGCTGTATTTTTCTCATGGCTTTGGGGTAACGTATAACGAACAAACTGGCATTATACCTCCGGCAGATGTAGACGTATTTTTAGTTGCCCCTAAAGGGTCAGGAACTTCTCTGCGCCGTATGTTTTTACAGGGTCGTGGTTTGAATAGTAGTTATGCTATTTTTCAGGATGCTACGGGTAAAGCATTTGATCGGGTAATTTCTTTAGGAATTGCCATCGGAAGTGGCTACCTGTTTGAAACCAATTTTAAAAAAGAAGTATATAGTGATCTTACAGGAGAAAGAGGAACCTTAATGGGTGCTATTCAGGGAATTTTTGCAGCCCAATATCAGGTATTGCGCTCAAAAGGGCACTCTCCTTCAGAAGCCTTTAATGAAACTGTTGAAGAACTTACCCAGTCGTTAATGCCATTAGTGGCTGAAAATGGCATGGACTGGATGTATGCCAATTGTTCTACTACTGCTCAGCGTGGTGCATTGGATTGGTGGAAGAAATTTCGCGATGCTACCTTACCCGTATTTACCGAGTTATACGAAAGTGTGGCTGCCGGAAACGAAGCGGCTAAATCTATTGAGAGTAATAGCAAGCCCGATTATCGCGAAAAGCTGGAAGAAGAATTAAAAGAATTGAATCAAAGTGAAATGTGGCAAGCTGGTAAAACAGTTAGAAGCCTTCGTCCGGAGAATAATTAATACTTCGGTAATACCATCGTTATGCAGCAAACACTATCTTATTCTTCACTAGACTTTACAGGAACCAGAGAGCGGCTGAAGCGGGTGGTAAAACACACACCCCTTACCTTCAGCCGCAATCTGTCGCGGAAATACGACTGCCAGATTTATCTAAAAAGAGAAGATCTTCAGGTTGTTCGTTCTTATAAACTTCGCGGTGCGTATAATATGATGAGTCGTTTATCGGCTGATCAGGTTAAGAATGGGGTGGTTTGCGCAAGTGCGGGCAACCATGCACAGGGGTTTGCTTATAGCTGTAAAAAATTACAGATAAAGGGAGTGGTGTTTATGCCCATCATTACCCCCAATCAAAAAGTATCCCAAACGAAAATGTTTGGTGAAGATTGGATTGAAGTGGTGCTTACCGGTGATACCTACGACGACTGTGCCAAAGAGGCCATGGAATTTACCCGACAGCAGTATAAAGTTTTTATTCCTGCATTTGATGATATCCGAATTATTGAGGGGCAGGCCACAGTGGGAATGGAAATATTAGAAGACCAATCAGAAATTGATTATCTCTTTTTGCCGGTTGGCGGTGGTGGTTTGAGTGCCGGGGTGGGAGCTTACTTTAAATTGTTTTCCCCCAAAACTATCATAGTGGGCGTTGAGCCTGCGGGTGCCCCCTCTATGTTGGAAGCCATAAAAGCCGGTCACCCCGTTACCTTGAATAATATCGAAAGATTTGTAGACGGGGCAGCTGTAAAAAGAGTAGGCGAGGTAACTTTTTCTATTTGTAAAGATGTGATTGATGATATGACTCTGGTGCCGGAAGGAAAAATCTGTTCTACTATTTTACAATTATATAACCAGGATGCAATTGTAGTGGAGCCTGCAGGAGCCATGACCATTGCTGTTTTGGACGATTATGCTGATAAGATTAAAGGAAAGAATGTGGTATGTATTGTAAGTGGAGGTAACAATGATATAGACAGGATGCAGGAAATAAAAGAGCGGTCGTTGCAATACGAAGGACTAAAACATTATTTCCTCATTCGGTTTGCTCAGCGTCCCGGTGCTTTGAAGGAGTTTGTAAGTAAAGTATTAGGACCGAACGACGATATTATCCGGTTCGAGTATATGCAAAAGCATAATAAAGAAACCGGACCTGCTTTGGTGGGGATAGAATTAAAGACTAAGTCGGATTACGAAGTATTGATTCAAAACTTACATCAATTTCAAATTAATTTCACGGAAATTAAACCCGAAGATAATTTGTTCGGGTATCTGATATAAGTTTTCCTCTCATTTTGGTTGGGATGGATAAAACTAGCGTTAAGTCTAGTTGTTATTTTTTAGCGATAAGTGCTCAGGAAAGAGTATTGTAAATAGTAAAAGTATGCAAGTAATTAAGTTCGGAGGAAGTTCTGTTGCGAATGCGGAGAATATAAAAAAGGTAATGGAAATTACCCTGCAGAAAATGGAAAAAGGTAATACCCTAGTTGTAGTTTCTGCACTAGGGGGCGTAACGGATCTTTTATTACAGATTGGCAGTATGGCTGCTACGGGAGAAGATGGGTATAAAAATGTATTACAGGAAGTGGAAACCCGGCATCTGGATGTTGTAAGGGGTTTACTGCCCATTCAGCAGCAAAGCGCAACACTCAGCCTTGTAAAGCAGCACTTCAATCAATTAGAAGGACTATGTTACGGTGTGTTTTTATTAAGAGAACTTTCTGCCCGAACCAAAGATAAAATGGTGAGTTATGGAGAACTTCTATCTTCCCTGATTATTTCTGCCAGCTTTCAGGCAAATCAAGTAGAACAACATTGGTTAGATTCGCGGGAGCTGATTAAAACTGATAGCCATTTTGGAATGGCTGCTGTAAATTTTTCACTTACCAACCTGGCAATACAAACTTATTTAAAAAATCATCCTTCCGATTTATATATAGCACCTGGTTTTATCGCTTCAGATGAACTTCATCAAACAACCACCCTTGGAAGAGGCGGTTCTGATTATACGGCTGCTATTTTTGCTGCTGCAATTGATGCAACTGTATTGGAAATTTGGACAGACGTTAGTGGTATGATGACGGCTGACCCCCGATTGGTTCAAAATCCACGACCCATTGCTCGTATATCTTATCAGGAAGCTATGGAGCTTTCACACTTTGGAGCTAAAATTATTTATCCCCCAACGATTCAGCCCGTAATGACCAAAAACATTCCGGTATGGATCAAAAACACGTTTGCTCCGGAAGATTTTGGAACGGTAATACAAAAGGAGGCTGCCGCATCTGATAGTTTTATTAGAGGAATTACCAGCATCAATAAAATTTCCCTGCTAAGTTTAGAAGGAAGCGGAATGGTGGGTATTCCCGGATTTTCAAAACGATTATTCGAGGCACTTGCCAGCGAAAGTGTAAATGTTATTTTAATTACGCAAAGTTCTTCTGAACATTCTATTTGCGTAGGCGTAAATGAAGGCGATGCCCATCGGGCTAAGCTAGCTGTTGACCAGCAATTTGAAGTAGAGATATCTAATGGAAAAGTTGAACCACTGCATATCGAAACGGGATTGTCTATATTGGCACTTGTAGGGGAACAGATGAAAAGTCACCCCGGTGTAAGTGGGAAAATGTTTGGCGTATTGGGCCGGAATGGTATTAATGTGCGAGCTATTGCCCAGGGTTCGTCTGAGAAAAATATATCTGCGGTATTACTTGAAAAAGACGTGAAGAAAGCCATTAACGTATTGCATGAAGCGTTTTTTGAAACTACCTACAAGCAACTGAATGTTTTTATTGCCGGAACCGGAAATGTGGGTGGAAAATTAATTAGTCAAATCCATCAGCAAATTGCCTACCTGCAAGAACATTTGCGTTTGCAAATTCGGATTACCGGATTAGCGAACAGTAAAAAAATCTGCATCCAAGAAGAAGGTATACCCTTAGATAATTGGCGCGATCAGTTGGCAGCAGCTCCCTCCGGTACCATACACGATTTTGTGCAGGCTATTCAAAACGCCAATCTGCGGAATAGTGTATTTGTAGATGTAACAGCTAATGATGTGGTAGCAAGTGTATATAGCGCATTACTCGAAAAAAGTATTTCTGTGGTAGCTTGTAATAAAATTGCCTGCTCTGCTTCCTATGCGCATTACAAGCAGCTTAAATTACTGGCACAAGAATACAACACCCATTTTTTGTTCGAAACCAATGTGGGGGCAGGATTACCGGTTATAGGAACCCTCAACGATTTATTGCGAAGTGGGGATACTATCCTTACTATTAAGGCGGTGTTATCGGGTACCTTGAATTATGTGTTTAATAACTATGATGCTACAATTCCATTTTCACAGGTTGTGCGGCAGGCACAAAAAGAAGGCTATACCGAACCTGATCCGAGATTAGATTTAGGAGGTACGGATGTGATGCGTAAAATTATGATTTTGGCAAGAGAGGCAGGCCAAGCGATAGAAATGACTGACATTCACAACGATCCATTTTTGCCGGCTGCTTGCTTTGAGGGTTCAGTGGAAGATTTTTATCAGGAAATGGAAAAGCAGGAGCCCCATTTTCAGCAGTTGTATCATCAAGCCGCTGCTAATAATTGTAAATTAAAATTTGTAGCTACCTATCAGCAGGGAAAAGCCGCAGTTGGATTGCAGGATATTTCGGCTGATTCTGATTTTTACCATCTCTATGGGAAAGATAATCTAGTATTGTTTTACACAGAAAGATATCCTGAGCAACCCATGGTAATTAAGGGAGCAGGTGCCGGCGCAGATGTAACGGCTTCCGGCGTATTTGCTGATATAATTCGCGTGGCCCGCTAATAGGAGTTGTGTATATGAAAAATATATTTACCAATAAACGAATTTTTGATGCCTCCCCGGCTGCTTCTGGAGGTTTTGTATGGTATATTCAACGGGATAAAGTAGTTACTGTTCAGTCACCTGCTACGGTTGCTAATATGGTATGTGGTTTTGATGTACTAGGTTTTGCGGTAGAAGCACCGTATGATATCATGCGGATTCAATTTTCTAATCAGCCAGGCATTACCATTATTAATGAAGACGATTTTCAATTGCCGGTTGAGCCCGAGAAAAATGTTGCCGGTGCAGCATTGTTGGCGTTATTAGCGGAAGTTCCAATTCCCGATATAGGGTTGGAAATACGCATCCGAAAACAAATTAAACCCGGTAGCGGTGTAGGATCCAGTGCTGCCAGTGCGGCTGGCGCTGTGGTGGCAGCTAATTATCTGCTCAATGAGCCCTTTAGTAAATCAGATTTGGTAAGGTTTGCCATGAATGGCGAAAAATTGGCTTCCGGGGTGAAACATGCCGATAATATTGCTCCCTGTATTTATGGAGGAGTAACCTTAATCCGATCTATTTTTCCACTCGATATCGTATCAATACCCGCTCCTGAATTATATGTAACTATTGTGCATCCTCAAATTGAAGTTCGCACATCCGATGCCCGAAGTATTTTAAAGCAAAATGTGCTGCTGAAAGATGCCATAAAACAATGGGGTAATATTGCAGGTTTAGTAGCCGGCTTATTACAATCAGATTATGCATTAATTGGCCGATCACTGGAAGATGTGTTGATAGAGCCGGTAAGATGTATTCTCATTCCGGGATTTCATGAAGTTAAAGAAAGGGCTAGGGCGGTGGGTGCTTTGGGAGGAGGCATTTCAGGATCCGGGCCTTCTATTTTTATGCTCAGCACCCAAAGAAATATTGCCGAATCGGTAGCGCAAGAGATGAAAGCAATTTTTGCGCGAATCGAATTAGCCCATCATACTTATGTAACTTCTATTAATCCTGCTGGCATTCGTGTTATTGAGTCGTAGCTATCAGTCTATTTTACCATCCATGCAATACTATAGTTTACATAATCCGCAGTTAAAAGTTGATTTTCGCGAAGCAACTATATTGGGTCAGGCTCCTGATAAAGGATTATTTTTTCCGGAGTTGATTCCAACCTATTCAGCTGCAGAATGGGAAGAACTTCTTCATCTGCCAGCTGAACAGATGGCTTTTCGAATTATGCAGCCCTATGTTGGGGAAAGTATTCCGGCTTCCGCATTACAACAAATTATTGCTGAAACTCTTTCTTTCCCTTTTCCCTTGGTTCCTGTTACTTCCTCTTTGTATGGGCTTGAACTATTTCATGGCCCTACACTAGCTTTTAAAGATGTGGGTGCTCGATTCATGAGTCGTTGTTTGGGATATTTCTTTCAATCGTATCCTAAAAAAGTAACTGTTTTGGTTGCTACATCGGGTGATACCGGCGGAGCAGTTGCCAGTGGTTTTTTAGGGGTGGCAGGTGTTGAAGTAGTTATCCTGTATCCAAGGGGAAAGGTAAGTCCGGTACAGGAGTTACAGCTTACTACCTGTGGACAAAATATTACTGCCCTTGCAGTTGAAGGAAGTTTTGATGATTGTCAGTTTATGGTAAAAGAAGCATTCATGGATGCTGACTTACAAAAACATCGGCAACTAACTTCTGCCAATTCTATTAACGTAGCCCGATGGTTACCCCAGCAATTGTATTATATACTTGCCTGCCAGCAGTGGCCCAAACAACTTCCTTTGCCCGTAGTGTCGGTACCCAGCGGAAACTTTGGAAATCTTTGTGCCGGTTTGGTTGCGTGGAAAAGTGGGTTGCCGGTACATCATTTTATTGCCGCTTGTAATGCCAACGATTCGGTGGCAGCCTATTTGCAGGGTGCCGCCTTTTCTCCAAAAAAAGCCATTCCTACTATCTCAAATGCTATGGATGTGGGTAATCCAAGTAATTTCATACGCATACTTGAATTGTTTCAGCAGGATACTGATAGGATAAGAAGCTTAGTTTCGGGATATACTATTTCAGATGCAGAAACAAAAGCTACTATTGAAAGGATATATCGCGATTATCAGTATGTTCTCGACCCGCATGGTGCTGTTGCCATGCTTGCCCTGGAAAAGTATTTGGCTGATCATATCTCCGAAGCTGGATTCTTTTTGGCAACGGCTCATCCGGTAAAGTTTCCGGAAACGGTTGAAACCGCTATTAGAAAGCAGCTTGAAATGCCCGAAGCTGCGAAAGATTTAATAGGAAAAACCAGCCATTCAATTTTTATGGCTCCAGACTTTGCACAGTTGAAAGTTTGGTTGTTGAATCGATAATTAGTCAGATTTTTACATATCACTGATTATGGTTATCAATTTTAATTTGCCTCGAAATCAGTTCGAAATAATCTCATACAACATCTTCGTTTGCCTCTAATTGCAGGCATAGGCAGCACATAAATAATATCCGTTATATAGTATAATTCAATCGGATATATTTCCATGCCTATAATTTGAATAGAATGCCAAATTCGTTTCTAAAAGTAAGTGTAAGCAAATATTTTCAAAATTAACTAACGTTTGTTTGGGAATGTAAACTTGACTGTAAACATTTTTATTAATATAAATTAGTCAAAATAATTTTTATGTTATCCTTTTAAGCTGTTAACAATTTAGACACAATTAGTTTTCGTTTTGGAAACAATTCTGTTAAAATTTGTTCACTCACAAATACAAATTTTGCATAGATAAAAATAAATTTTATGATGCGAAAAATGAAATTGTTTCCTGTGTTTATACTTTTTGCTTGCAGCTTATTGGCAGTTACAGTTCAGGTTGCAGCACAGAGTACGGTAAATGGACGTGTTTTAGCTGATGAGGGCAAAACGCCTGTTGCTGGTGCAATCGTTAGTGTTAAGAATACCAAGAAATCGGTTACCACCGACAGTAAAGGTACTTTTACTATTCAGGCTAATTCTAATGAAATATTGGAAGTTAGAAGTTTAGGATATAATACAACAGAACAAATTATTTCTGGAAATCAAATTACAATTTTGCTTACTGCTAAGAGTAAGGATTTGGATGAAGTGGTTGTTACTGCCTTAGGTATTAAAAAAGAGACAAAAAAAATCAGTTATGCAATACAGGAATTGAAAACGACTGATTTATTAAAGGCACGTGAACCAAACCCGATTAATAGCCTGAAAGGGAAAGTTGCGGGTTTAGTGGTGAATATAAATAGTGAGCTGCTGCGTCAACCCTCTATTAACTTTCGTGGAGAAGGTAATATATTATTTGTGGTAGATGGTGTTCCCATTAAAACAGATACTTGGAATATTTCAGCTGATGACATTGAGAGTTATAGTTTTCTGAAGGGTCAGACTGCGGCCTCTTTATATGGTTCAAATGGACGTGATGGCGTTATCATAATTAATACAAAAAAAGGTACTAAAGACAAGCGTGGATATTCTGTTGAGTTCAATAGTAGCACTATGTTTGAATCAGGATTTCTGGCTATGCCAAAATTACAGCACCAATATGGACCAGGTTCTAATGGAAAATATGCATTCCGTAATGGTTTAGGGGGAGGGGTGAATGATAATGACTATGATATTTGGGGACCTAAATTCAATGGTCAATTACTGCCCCAATACGATGGAACAGTAGATCCAACAAAAACATATGTTACTTCATTTGCAGATGGATCTAATTATACTGGAAATATTGTACCCACTCCTTGGTTAGCACGCGGCCCTAACAATTTAGAAAATTTTCTACAGACTGGTTTGCTATCCAATAATCATATTGCCATTTCTTCCTCTAACGACAAGTATGATCTTCGATTTGGTGTAGGTCACACTTATCAGAAGTCGATTATACCCAATATGGATTTGAATATTACCAACTTTAACATGGCAGCTGGTTATCAGTTTTCTTCGAAAGTGAAGATGAGTGCAAACATCAATTACAGTCGCCAATACTCAGCAAATTTTCCTGATGTGAATTATGGACCTAATAGTTTGATTTATAATATGTCTATATGGGCAGGTAGTGATTGGGATGTTCGTGAAATGAAAGATTATTGGCAAACAGGAAAAGTGGGAATACAGCAAAAGTATGCAGAATACCAGCGGTATAATAACCCCTATTTTATGGTAAATGAATGGCTGAGGGGGCATTATAAAAATGATATTTATGGTTATCTCACCTTGGACTATAAATTCGCGCCTCATTTTAATTTGATGTTCCGTCCGGGTATAAGCACGTATGGTCTTCTTCGAACAGAAAAAATGCCGTATAGTGCCGGTTCTTATAATCGTGACGACAGAAGAGGAGATTATCGTGAAGACAATCGTTCGTTTTTTGAAAGTAACAATGAGGTTCAAGTTCGATACAGCAATCGGTTGTTGAAAAACTTTATACAACTCGATGGAATGTTGGGAGGTAATGCTGCAAGTTCTCGATATAATGGAAACTGGTCTAGTACTGACTATTTAACAGTGCCTGGTGTGTACAATTTATCAAACACTTTAAATCGTCCACTTACTTCAAACTGGGCTGCCAAACAATTAATTCTAAGTGGTTATTATTCCTTTGATATTGGTGTGGGTAAATATGCAACAATTTCAACTACCGGTCGTATTGATAAGCACTCTAACCTACCAATAGCGAACAATGCTTATGCCTATTATTCTATTGGAGCCAGTTCTGTAGTTTCAGATTATGTTCAATTACCTGAATTGATTTCTTTCGCTAAGGCAAAAGCTTCTTATGCAACCGGAAAAAACCCTCGTACTTTTTCAACAGTTGGCCCTTACGGTCCTGGAAGATCCAATCCATTAGGGTATGGGGATAATTATCAATCTCCTTATGGAATGACGGCATATGAGTTCGGCCCTGCAACGTATGGTTTGTCTAATGGATATAACAATGCTTTAGGAGCAGCTTATACGGATATTCTCAATGACCCTTCTATTATCGCTGATAATAGGAAGACATTAGAAATAGGTGCTGAGGTTAAGTTTTTGAAGAACAGAGTGGGCATTGATGTAACTTATTATAATAGCGTATCTGAGTTATTGGTAAGGAAGTCAATTTCATCAGCTACTGGTTATACTTCATTTAACGTAAATCAAGGTAAGTATAAGAATACAGGATTTGAGGTTGTGTTAAGTGGTTCGCCCATCAAGAATAAGACTATTAACTGGGAGGTTCTTGGAACGCTCGGTTCATTTAAGCGTGTTTGGATTAATAATCCTAATCCTTCCCTTTGGATCAAGGATGGCGATCGCTTAGATGGTGTGTTTGTACCAGGATTTGTTAGAACCCCAGACGGTCAATATGTGCATGGTACCGATGGTTTGTTAATGAGATTCAGTGACGCAACCGGTGGGCCCAATGCAAGAAGATATATGGGTAATGGAGATCCTAGATTTACTTGGGGATTAACCAACTCGTTTACTTATGGTAATTTCCGATTATCAGTTCAAATCGATGGAATTGCTGGAGGAGTATTGTGGAACCAGATTAGACGAAGAACAGTTTCAGGTGGCCGTCATGCCTACACGGTAACTGGAAATTTTGGGGCACAAAGAGAGAATGATGTTAGGGGTGGTACGTTTGTTGGTGATGGAATTACTTTAACAGGTGGTGCAATTCAAATTGATCCATTAACAGGTGAAATCACCAATTTTAACGCATTAACAGTTGCTAAAAATAGTAAATCAACTACGGTTCAGCAATACCTCAGTCGTATGGCAAGTAGTTCAAATACCGAACTAATGTATACCAATAAGTCGTTTTCTAAGCTTCGTGAAGTTACTTTAACTTACAATATCCCTACTAAGGCACTTGCGTCACTTTCGTTTATCAAAGCTGCAAATGTGTCATTTGTTGGAAGAAATTTATTCTTATTCTTTAATCCTGAATTCAAAGATGTAGATCCTGATCAGTTTACTCAACAAGTTGGAAGTGATATTCAATCTCCCTCTACACGTCGCTTCGGTTTTAATGTAAACATTACTTTTTAAATTATATTAATCATTATTATATGAAACGAATACACATTTTATTAATAGCTGCTCTGGTTAGCTTGGTTTCCTGTAGTAAACAATTTGAAGAACTTCAGATTAACCCAAATAGCCCTACTTCTGTACCTGCTTCCTTGATTCTCAGCAAACAATTAAATGATTTGTCTGGAGGTTTAGGTGGAGCGGAGCCCTGGGGCGCTGTAGCCAGATACAATCAATTTTTCTGTCGTAACTATCAATATTATGGAGATAATGCCTATAGCTGGAGCAGTGGCCCATTCTCTGTGTATACTTCACAAATCAAGAATATTGTGAAGATGGAGGAAGAAGCCAAAAAGTCTGGTCTTAAAGACGTAAATCCGTATAGTACAATTGCTAAATTTTTAAAAGCGTATTATTTCTATCAATTAACTTCATTGATGGGAGATGTTCCTATGACGGACGCTATCAAGGGAACTGAGGGAGTATATGCTCCAAAATATGATGATCAGAAGGTAGTTTTTTCTCAGGTGTTAAAATGGTTGGAAGAGGCCAATACCGAATTTGGAACCTTCACAGTAGTAGATGCGTTTCCCTCAGGTGTAGACATCTATTATAATAGTGATTTTGTTCGCTGGAGAAAGTTAGTGAATTCATTTAAAATACGGGTATTGATAGCATTGAGCAAGCAGGAAAATGATGCTGATTTGAAGGTAAAGCAACGTTTTGCAGAAACGATTTCTAATGCTACTACATTTCCTATTTTCAGCAACATGTCTGATAATTTTAGCTATAAGTACAATACCGCCATCAATCGATATCCGTTAAATCCAAGTAATTTTGGATTTGATGCGCTTCGTTTGAATATGGCGGAAGCTTATGTAAAAACTTGTACGAATATCAGCGATCCACGTGTTTTACTTACTTGCGATCCAGCATGGAAAATTATGACTGATAATAGTTATACTCCAACAGATTTTAGAGCTTTTGTAGGGGCTCCTATCGGGCAAAACCAAAGTCAAATGGAAGCTGATGCCATTGCCGGAAGAGTTTCCCTAATTAATCGCTATAGATATTATCGCACTTTTACTGCAGAAGATTTTATTATAGTAGGCTATCCAGAGCTTTGTATGAATATTGCTGAAGGAATAGCACGCGGCTGGGCCACAGGAACAGTTAATACCTGGTACCTCAATGGATTGCGCGCTTCTATTTCTTTCTATGGTATTGTAAATGGAACTAATACTACTTATTATCTTCGCTCAGGTAGTCCGACTAATACTAATGATTATACAACTGCCACCTTTACTTATAATGAGGCTTCTTATTTAGCTCAACCAAGTGTTCAACTTACTGGTGCAGCTTCCGACATTGAAAAGATAGTAAATCAGAAATACATTGCCATGTTCCAAAATTCTTGCTGGGAGCCCTACTATAATTTTAGAAGAACCGGTTTTCCAGCTTTAACTGGAGGTGTAGGTGTAGGAAATGGTGGAGTATTACCAAAGAGATGGGCATATGCTACTTCTGAGCAAAATGTTAACAATGCAAACTGGAAGGCAGCTATCACAAAGCAGGGTTTTAATAACGATGATTTGAATGGTATTATGTGGATTATAAAGTAGTAATGATTTATTATTGTTTTCATACTACATAATAGTAAAGTAAGGATATTAAATTTATTGCAGGTATAGTTGACGAAGTTAGATTTCTCTACTTGTTCAACTATACCTTTTTTCATTAACTAAAGTTTGCAATTAGTCTGAGTTTGTTATAGCAATACAGCACTGCTAAATTCTTTCAGCATCTTTTCTACTAGATTTTATGATTCTGCTTAATGAGGAAGTAAAATTTCTACTTCATCATACCCATTGTGGTTTTTTGAAATGCGCATATAATAATTACGGCAAACCTTTTCACCCCAATTCAATACTTATAATTTTATAGTAGCTGTTGTGTTAAAACATTTTTCTAAGATCTACAATAAACTGGTTGGTACCCTTCATATTAATAAACCCTTGTCTGGGCCTGTCTAAATCAATTATCACCTGGATACATGCACAAACCATTAAGGCAAAAATAATACTGATAATATATGGATTTCGGCTGGTAGACTTTTGAAATCCGAGGATAAAACTGCTGATAAAACAAAGCAGAAACAACAGCCATAGGATAGAATCAGGTACGGTTGCATTTTTTTCGGCATTGCGATTGGTTACAATATCTATCATGGCATTTAATGCAGGTATCATTTGATTGGAGGCAACCAGGTTATCTTTTACCTTAGATGCTTTGGCAACTTCCGACCAGATCAGGGCATCCCATTTTTCGGTTTCGACTCTAGCTTTTTTTTCCTTTGCTTCATCACTGCCCGACTGAAAATAATCAATTCGGGCTTCCACATAGGTTTTCAGGTAATTTCTCAAAACAACTCGGGTAGAGTCGGGATAGAGGTCGCACCGTAAAATAACGGTTCCTATATTGTTGGCTTCTGATAGCATTACGACCCTTCTGCTTTCGTAGCGAGATGCCGACATGCCGAAGGTGAATGCCAAA
>Ga0247832_1004358_pt1 | contig 17822 bp, 9 predicted proteins | sample LaCruzMarch2015__10_FD_192407 | JGI IMG/M metagenome (GOLD analysis project Ga0247832, IMG submission 192407) | Freshwater microbial communities from meromictic Lake La Cruz, Castile-La Mancha, Spain - LaCruzMarch2015_4m | ecosystem: Environmental > Aquatic > Freshwater > Lake | place: Spain... | reverse complement strand
ATGCGTAATTGCTTAGCAATGTCATTTTCGACAGCTTTCATCAGCGCTATGGTGCGAACGCTTTTGACTTTCTTCTTGCCTCCCCCCGGTGCCGTGCCCTTTTTACCGGCATTGTTCTCATCCTTGTCATCCAATGACGATGATGATGCCTTCTGTAACTCGGCACGGAGCGTTTCCTCGACCTTCATCGCCGCCGCGAGAGCATCGGAAGCATGCTGTTCGTTAAAAATGGCCTTGACAAGGACCGATTCATTCGGGTTACGAATTTGGAATGGTATGAGGAGGGGAAGGTTGGCAACGTCCATGCCATTGTACGAGACGGTTGTCGTTGTCGAGGGTGCGGATGTTGTTGCCGTCGCGGCTGCTGTTGATGCTGGAGTTGTTCGCGGGACTGTCATTGTCGAGGATGCTGTTGGAAAAACAACTGCAGTCGTACTATTCAACGTGGCCGACCCGAAAACAGCCTTAGCAGTCTTATCATCACCCCAGCTCGCCATTATTCTCCGTCCGGGGATAGGTAGGTCTCGTTCGGTCGCAGTTTCACAGAGCCGTCCGCTAGAAATCCCATTTTCACAAGCCGGGTCGCTTTGGAATCAAAAAGAGGGAAATTCTTTCAACCCGAAGGGACTTTCCGTTCGGGTTCTCGGCACTCGAAGGCTATGCTATTTGAAGTCGCACTTCTCCTACATTGATGTCAATGTACATATTGCAGAAACGCGATGGACTAGATTATTAGTACAAACTGAACAGACAGTGTCGTTCTGGACAGACAGTGGCATCTCAGAGTTTGCCGTCCCCCCTTTTGGTACCATGTCCTTCGATAGTGGCACGTCCATGCTCACGAAAGAAATTCCATTCCTGATATCCAACCCACCCCTCCCCCTTGCTGCCTCGTCCTCCTCCAATGACGATCGAGGAGGCGGAGTGGGCGGGAGACATCGTGAGCAGCACCAAAATAATCGTCGGTCCATGGCCGTTGCTGTCGCGGATGTTGCCGAGAATCGCAATGATAATAACGCCACTGTCGCCAAGAAGATGATTGGGTTACGACTAATCGAAAAATCATCATCAACAAATACTTCTAATTATTCTACATCAGCAGCAGCGGGCTGTAACAATAATGTTGATGATGGATCACTCGCATCTCGGGGCATGACATCAACATTCTATTCCAAGGTGGATAATAGGACAATAATTACGAATGGTATCGCAGGAAAAAGTAGTGTCATTCAATTATCCATTATTGGAGACAAGACCAAAGAAAAAATAAGTGCAGGAGGAAAAGAGGAAGGAGCAGTAGCCGTGTGCCACTCATTAGAGATTGATCTATCTTCCTTACTAGATTCAACCAGTAGTCATGGTGGCGGCAATGGTTTTGGGAGTGGATCATCATCATCAATGACAATGTTCGATCGTGTAATGGGAACCTCTGTGTACGTGACACATCCCACCACTCCTCCATCGACTACGCAAAGGAGGGGAGGAGAGGGAGGTTCTAGTGATGATGGATGGGAACCATGGGAGGGAAATGACACTCCTCCTACCTCCTCCACTACCACTACTCCCCTCCTTCATTTACGCATGATTGATATCTACGGCACTATAGTATCGCTCACATTTACATATCCAGATATGAAACCACATGATTCATCATCATCATTCCTATTACCACTATCAGCACCATCGTCGGGATTATGTCGTCCACATCCAGGATCAATAATCGAAACACCGAATCAAACATGCTTTCCAACAGTAACAACTGTTGTCTTTGCATTGAATCCACACCTTTACTGTGTTGATTTTGGTAATAGTAGTAGTATTGTTGGTGGGATACCTAAAACAAGAGTATGGACTAATATACATGTGTTAACTTCCGATCCAATTACTGATGATGATAACTACTATAAAGAACAACAGCGAGTAGTAGCACCAACTAGTACTACACGTCGTGCCACGAGGTCAACGACAATATCAACACCATCCACGAACACCACCACCACTGCCACGAAACGTCCAAAACGCGAATCATCCATTAGCGGTATACTAGCCACGGCCACGAAGCGATTAATGGGCATACCTGATATGGATCCAGATGCCAAGTTTGAGTATCATGATGATGATGATGATGATGATACACAATTGGATATGGTTGGTGGCGGTAGTGGTAGCATACCCCCCATTGCAGCATTGACCAATCTGTCATTATCTACAAAGAATAACAACAACGATGATGATGATTATTGTGATGATAATAATAATGTAGCAAGAGTTGCCACACTACATTCCGATGGATCAATACGGGTATGGACTGCTGAACTTTCTTCTTCCAACAAGGGGGATAATATACAAAAATTGCTACGTATACCTTTGGTCCAACGAATTGCTATTGACTCATCCTCGGCAGCAGCAGCAGTAGGACGTGGTAGGGGTAGAACCAATACTACCACCTCAAGGTATATCAATCCACCATTACCAGATACAACAGTATGGGATCCACGATTTGATGCCTTGACATTACGTGGTAGGGCACGGTATAATGAAAATAGCGGTACATTTGAGTATGAAATTGCTGTATATATTCATTGCTATACTACGAATAATACATTATCGAAGAAAATAAGTGGTGATGGTGGTTCTTTGGTATATATCTTTCAAGGGGATATAGTAAATAATGTCCCAGTAGAGGCATTAATGTTACCCTCGGGGGATACGGCCATGATGCAAATGTTAAACCTGCCAAATGATACTGCATCTGTGGTAGATATTTCCTGGGTAAAAGGTCGTGATTTGATTGTATTGCTGCGTCAATCTACCAATGATGGAAGTAGTAATGACGATGTGTCACGAGTGTATTATTATACCATTGGAGGGAACGAGATGGTAGAGAATGAGAGGGTAATATTGGCAGTATATCCGTTAGTGGAAGTGCCGTCAAAGGGCTTTCTTAGTCCCACGCGAGGTTCGTCATTGAATGTATTATCCTACATGACTGAGCCTATATTACCCTCCAACACTACGTTGCCATACTTGCAATTTAATCACTTTGGTTGTACTAATTATCTATCAGTTGAGGAGGAGCTAGATCGATACATTTGTCATTCGGAAGCTACTAATAGCATTATTGAGTCTACGGAAATGACAACAACTGATACGGTTACCAAGGCTCAAGCACAGATTGATCGTGCAGGTCTGTTGGCAATATTGCAGCCATTCGGTCGTATTCGTGCTTCGGCACTTGCGATACATCGTGCTATGTCATCCTTGAATCTTTTAGATGTAGGCGTTGGTCCAGATGAGATACGACCTACTGTTATCGTATCTGCAATGCGAAAGTGGACGAAAAAATCGGCATTCCAATCATCGTCAACGGACTTGATTCCTACTGTAAGTGCAGATGATACCGAGTCTCATGATGGAACTACACCAACGAATAGTCTATCAGTCTACCAAGCCTTTACAAGTGCTACCAAGAAGACTGCACCAGGTAGGGATGTTCGCATGTATGAAGACATGGACATGGATGGTGAAAGTGAAGCAAGTGCACTTGAAGTCAACGACGTGGATACAGCGCGGTTATCACATCGCTTAAAATGGATTCGTCTGCTTGCTGAAATTCGTCGACAAGAGGTTCAACTTAATGAAGTACTGTGCTTGACAATGTCTGCTGATAGCAGTATTCTATTCCGTGGTGACATGGTTACTACTATAACAATGGATAGTGAGTCAGCGGCGACGACTAAAGAGCCAGCTCTTGCAGAACTCTCTAATCAAGAACGGAATATCATGACCGGATTGGACGAGCTTGCTGTCGAATTATTCACATGCATCAGCAAAGATCCTAAGTTGCGTCAGCTACTTTCCAAAGTAGAATCCTCGCTATACAATGGATCATCGACGGCGTCTTCTTTTATTCATGATTGGATAGAAATGGGCTTGGGTAATATTGAGTTACTGTCTCAGTTGGAAGTGTTGGGACGTTCTGCAATGGTACAATTGCCAATAGTAGATGCACACATACAGCTACTGAATGAATTGTCACAATTCGACTCGAAAGAAATTGAGGCTTGGCTCATTCCAAACACATCAGCATCTGCCATCGTTTGCACACGATTGGCCATCCTTGATGCTTCCTCAAATAGCAGCGTCAGTTTTGGACATTTTACTGAATCAAATGCACCATATCACGCCGCAGCTACTCTCATTTCGGCCCGGATTGAATCAATTCGGATTCTGTCTCTATCACGTCTCATCCTTGTATTTGGGTCTCCTCAGGTACATCCCGTGCCTATTCAACATGGTGCACTACGATCTACTCTTTACTGTACCGCCCTGATATGGTCGGTCCATCAACAGTCTAGTGTTGACAAACAATTGACTGTACTCGAGGAAGATTTATCAAAGAAGATCAGAAATGGCGCCATTCACTCTGGAGTACATGAAATAGCCGATAGTTTTGTCTCCATTGCTTTCAGTAGTATGATCGGTGGCTCATTACTCTTTGGAAAGACCGAGCCCCACGTTGCGTTACGTTTAGTCGCGCCTCTCGTAGAATTCCGTTCTCAACTAATCACATCTGAAGCCGAACAAAAAATGAGGGAAGTGGTTGCTCATTGCCTTCTCATTGAGGCTGCAGCACTTTTAAAGCATGCTGAAAGAAGTTCTGAGAGTGATGTGTCACCAATGTCGCTTTGGCGTCTTGCATCAAAGTCGCTCCTTCATAAGTCTGCGACCTCCATTGAGCGTTACAAGGTCATCTCGAATTTGATGAATCGCGTAGGAACGCTCGAACGTCACTTGAATTCAGTGCAAGGATGCAGGATTACATTACCACTCTGTTGTGAGGTAACTCTTGAGGCCATCCAAGATGCTATATCCGCAATATCATCCCTTTCTACGCCTGAAATGTGGAAAAAAGAACTCCAATCGGAAATTCCAACATTGTGGGATAGTGCATTACATGTTTCCATGCGTGGAAGTTTATGGGATGATGCATTTCAAGCCTGCATTAACAACCCTATAGCCACGAGACGGAGGGCTAACTTTAAAGTTCTTATACTTGGAATGATAGATGCAGGTGGATTAGGGAAGTTAATTGACATGAGTTTGTCAGTAGTTGAGCTTGATTTCTCAATGGCGATGCAAATGGACTCCCATGACGGTCTTGACAATCAAGCGACTGATGAACGGGTAGATCTCTTTGATTTGGCTGCCGAAATCATTGAGGAAGCTGCTGTTGAGCAAGGAACGTCCAGGACCGGAACAAGCTATTGGTCTTGTCTTTACGCACTCCATGCATCTCGTGGCCACTGGAGACAAGCAGCCTATGCCATGGATTTTTTTGGCAAGGCAACATCTGAATCCGTGTCGTCATACAAGTCCAAATCTCAAGAGGCCAAGGCTTTATCTAAGGCTGCATCAAAGAAAGTTATGGATGATGCCTGTTTGGCAGCACATGCGTGCTTCCACGCAATCAGTTTGGTCGACAAGCCGTCTGACAGGTACTTACTGACGGGAAACCCTGATAGTCCAACTGAGCCTATGTTGCTGACTGAAGAAGATTTAGAACACAGGGCTGTTCGGGCAATGGCGTTGCGAACGTTTTATATGGATGAAAATTCTCCCGATGCGGTAGGTAATATTTTGGAGATGTCTTCTCGCGACACCATTGATACCTTGGCAAGATTTGCTTACTATGAACAGGCGATTTCTATTGCATTGAGTGTATCATCCAAAAGAAAGGGTTTACTGCCAGGAGGCGTTGATTTGTTCAATGATGCATTACAGCACATTCTATGCGTGTATCTTGTTCCAACGGCGATTACCAAATCTACTGCAATGAAAAATGATGGTAGTGGCCTTCATAATTTACAATCACGATCGAAGTTAGCTCAAATCCGTGCTTCATCGTCATCATGTGCACTAGGATCTGCTGAGTCGGTCGTCACTGCAAACGCTAATTCATGTGTATCAATTGGTCAGAGTGAGAATATGTTGCAGTCGGTTATGGCAATGAATTTGCTTCAACAATATACAACCATGTACTCCAAAAGATGCCATGGACTGGGACTGAGTGTGGCAAACTCAATTCTTGGTAAAGATTCAGAATTGCCAATGTGGTTGAAGGAATTGTGTATATTTGGCGTACCGAATGATGGACGGAGCAACGATGGTCTATTTGCACAATCGAGCAAAGAAAGTTGTGGCAATTCTGACCCTGCCGGGCTGATGCGCTTGTACATCAAGTACCATCAATATGGAGAGGCATGTAATGTCGTCACCTTACTCCTTTCACAACGGACAACGCTAGCTGCATCGTGCCGTCTACCCGAGAAGGGCAGTATCGACTACGTCCCATATGATCTGATTGATATGCTATGGGATATTATCGAAAGCATTATTACTTCTAATTCCTGCGCGCCATCCGATGGAGTTCATGCGAAAGTCCAGTTGCTGATCAAGAAGCGTGAATGCATGGAACAGGCACTCGAAAATCACTTCGAGTCCTTGAAGATTAGTGAAGATGGGTTGAGCAGTGCACGTGTTATATCCATGCATAAATAAAAATAGTTGTTGAACTACTAACAAATTTATGATCGTCAGACTAATGCACTAGATACACGTCTCTAGGTCTTCATCTTGATTCACGCGCATGGCATGCAGAATTCCCGTGATCCAGGAGGTGGGATGAAAAATTTCGTTGTGGATGGAAATTTAATTTGGTTCGCCAAGCCTTCCCGTGATGCTCTTCTCAGTGTCATGCTCTCCTCACTGTCGCTGCTCTCACTCCTCAACAATGGTTCATAAATGAGACGGGGTTCACTGCTGTTGTTGCTTTCGAATCGCGTTCTCAATTTCCTGCAGAAACACCACATTTCATTGCAAATTCTGGTCTCTTTCCGATTCTTTAGCAGTATCGGCGCTTTGGTAGAGTCCGGCGAAACAGCTATAAGGATTTCAGCCCGAAGAATTTTGACAATTGTGCAGACATCCATTGAAACACGAAGATAAGGATGGGGAGAAGAGCAGAATATGGGATATGTAGACCTCCAATACAAATATCGCACATGAGAACTACGGAGATAGATGATTGCCACTGCGCGATGTAAATAATAAGATTGGGATGAATAGACGAATGACCAGATACTTCTATCAATCGTTATGGACGGCTCTAGGTAGTCCGTGAGTGAAGCCGGAATGACGAGACGCGGACTCAGACTGATCCGTGATTGTTGTTCCCAAATGACCAAGGAGTCGTTTTAGACTCAACGTCTCGGCGGGAAGCCAAAAGAGGGCAATCCACGAACCGGAAGGGAGAAATGGACGCGCCAAATTGAAAGCAAAAGTGAACGAAAAAAAGAAATCTAAACGTCACTATCGAAGAGTACATTTTGTCACTATTTAGACAAACACTGTCACTATTTGGACAAACAATCTGTCCGGGCCTTCGGACGTAGTGTCTAAGGCGACTCCAAGAGAAACAAAGACCAAGCGGGTCAACTAATTTAGTACGTAAATATAATAGTTACATAAATTAATAGTCTGAAGAGAAGGAGATGAATGTGGAGTGTTTTATGTCGTTGACTGCCTTGAGGAAAGAATAGGCTGCACTGAAGATAACAATACAACTACAAAATAACCAGGATTATTACTTACATAGACTACTTCTGGAACACGTGATGACAACTAACAATGATATTGTACATTACAGACCCCTATTTAATTCAAACTCTTCTTCCTCATGAAAAGCTTCATGCCGCCAAACTTCTTCTTGATCCTTGGAGGTGACGTCGGGCTTTTCTCAGCAATCAAATGAACAGAGTCGCTCTTCTCAGCACTCAATGGAACAGAGTCCATGGGATGTGCGTCGATGACAACATCAGGTACAGAATGATGTTGCTGCTGCTGCTGCTGTTTCTCCTGAAGTGGATAGCCATCGAACGTATAATTCTCATTCGAGTACATGTCATTCATAGCACTTTCCCTCGAGAATTTGTCCACGGCATGATGATCATTGTCGTTAATATCAGTGATTGCACAGGGAAAGCAGCTCGTAAACCATTCCGATAATTCTCCAACACATACCGTCCTCATACTAGGTTCGTCGGAAGTAGGCTGGCCACCCTTGCTTGAACTCTCAGATCCAGATACACTGATACTCTCGGGAACTTCGTCAATGTCTGATAATTTCATCTTCTTGGTAGCAGGCAGAGCAGACGACACTCGTCTGTTCAGGCTGCTGCTGGGCATGTTTAGACTGCTGCTTGGCGTGCGTCTCGGTTTTACAGGCATGAAGGCCGACACCATGTTGGACGACTGTTGTCTAGATTGTGTTCCAAGTAAGTATCCTCGCGTTAAACTACTTACCGGCTCATTCGTTGTATCGGAGGTTATCGGATTTCATGGCTTTAATTTTGTTAAATCATACGAAGGAACCAGTACTCCACTTGACAAAAATAATGGCAAGAAGAAGAAAGAAGAATCCAAGAAATGGCACAACATTCTCGACGTGTGTAGTAATCAGATTCATCGTTGATCTGTCTTCAATCTGTTGTGAATTGTTAGCTGATCGATCCTTGATCTTCAGGGGAAGCGATGTGATAGACAACAGATTTCATATCCAGGTGAAAGTGGGTGTAGTGCATTAAGTTCCGCAGATAAAGCAGGGCACAATGAATGGTGAAGAGAGTTCTAAACTCAAGAAACAGATTTTATACGTAGTCAACAAACCAATGGTTGTATATCGATTGAAAAAGCGAAAGAAAATGATCACAGCTTCGCTATTGGAGTTGACATCCCATTTCGATACCAACACTATGCCATTGGTTCGACGGAGCGATTCAGGAGGGTGGCATGGAATATACTCTGAACACGAATTTCAGTCTGTAATTCCTACGAGAGACAGTAGTCAGGATACAAACGAGTGCAATGAAATAGACTCTCCTTCGTTTAATGGTTCTGATTCTCCTCGGGTAGTTATTACAGAACATTTCCGGGGAAGTAACGTATCAGTATCAAACCTGCCGCCAGCAACACGAGAGGTGGGAGTTCATTGTGATGATGAATTGCAAACGCAAACAAGTGATTCGTCTAATGAAGTCAGTTCGAAAAGACTAAAATGTAAAGGCAGCAAGGGCGACGACAGCGAACCTATGTATCCTCCTCTTGATATAATCAACGTTCCTTCAAATTTCACGTCTGATCTTACCATCAAACATGTTGAATCGCTGTATGACGAAAGTATCCGTTTACAAAATGCCTTGGCAAAACTGTCAAATATGACGGGAAATATACATCGGATGTTAAACTCGAGAGGGGTGCTAGCTGATAACAGAGGACAGAACGAAGTTGGTGGTATTTCACATTATTTACCATTCCTGAAGACAGAGACACCATTGGAGACACCATCGTGTAAAGAATTTGGCGTCATGTTAGCGCAGACCATTGACAAGCATCGTGAAGATGCCCTGAGCAAATCTGGTGAGCAGAAGTTTACGTCTCAAGAACTGGCAAATATAAATGATATTGCAGAGCAGGATGCAATTGTTCAATTGGAAAAGGAGTTGCAACAGGAAAACAAACGGTTGAAAACATCCTTGACCGAACTTTCTCGTGCCATGTCTGCCCTATATAGTGCTTTAGTCGACTCAAGAAGAGAGCCTAAGCAAAATCGCACAATAAATGAAGGTCCGAGCGTCAAAGCTGATATGTTGGCAGGAACAACCACCAATGATACAGAATCAGTCACTGACGACAACATGATGATGACCAAGAAGGACACACTAGTCGACGAAGTACGATCCAATTCACCTTTGCTTGACAATGTCTATACTAATGATGATGATGAAATAACAAGAAAGAGTTTGTCATCACATGTTTCATCAGTAATGACAGAATTAAAGACATCATCATTCATCGACGGTGACGGCACGTCCAAACACAGTACTGTTGACGGAGTGTCAGCCTCTCTCCAAGACAGAAGTAGCACGCGGCACCGTCGCATTTCCGAATTGATAACTCCGTCGGAGAATGATGATGCGCCGATATATGCAAGCACCATTGAACTTGCTGAATTGCGCCTAATGAAGGCCATGAAGAGGGTGGATAATGTCTCGGAATGTACCCCCAAACAAGAAATATATACGGCCAAAAAAGAATTATGTGATGTTAAGGCGCATTTAGAAACTTTGCGAATGATGATAAAGAATACTTTGTACGGTGGCACTAGTACTGAAGGATATATAACAGACGTATTGAGCTTGCCTGTGGAGACTGAGAAACACAAAATTGATGGTCATAGTATACAAACAAATTTTACCAATGATACACAATCGTCCAGTGGATGTGAACTTGTGAATGAATTCTTGGATAATGATTTAATAGATGACACAAGTAGCACTGATGATGATGATTATACTGACAATGATTATTACTCCAAATTAGGGTTAGGGCTAGGGTATTGTCTGTCAGTAATTGAGGAAATTGAATCGGTTGAGTCGGTTGATACACCAACGGATACAGACAATGATCAGTCGTTATGTATGCGTGGTGATAACGAGTTAGTAGTATGTGCTACCACAGAGTGCCACAATGAAAAAGAGAGGGGCAAATCGATTCCAAAGTTAACACCGGTCTACTGTGAATCAGTGGATGACGATGAGCTGCATTTAGGTTTCAATGACCCACTGTTGTCGCCACCAGTGAAGAATAAGAGGGAACCAGAGCATTGTACCAATAATATTACAAGCACTCCAAAGAATGACTGTGCAACAGCGAAAACGTTGGATACTATGTCAGTTGTGGTGGATACTATGTTAGTAGTGACTATTAATAAGCATCGAGATGATATTCTCCGTCTTTTGATGCATTCTTCGCATCGTGATTTGATTGTTCAGAGGAGAGACTCAAATTTAAGAGCATTGGCAGCTGCTAATCAATTAGTGTATAGATCTGGGGGACAGAAGTTACTGCCTCATGACTTAAAACGGTTATTGGCAAAAGCAGAAGAGGATGCAGGTCGACTAAATAACCAATTGAAATTTCGAGCCGCGCCTGCGTTGTGGTAAACGGTATTGCAGCGGATGAGCTAATCTCAAAACCAATGTACAAACAGATAAATTAGATATAGTATTGTACAATTGATGAAGATATACTATCAAATACTATTCCCATCTAGGATGACCATGCACGTTCATACACATACACACCCCTAATTTTCCAATATGCCTCGTTCAAATCCTCTGGGTCACTTGCCACCCATTCATTGCAAGTCTTATATTCCTTAAATTGCTTTGGACAGTCCATAAAGTATCGATTCCCTGCCACCGAGCCGCAGAATGCTAAATTAATCACAAGACGCATATTACGAAAATGTGTCGATGGACAATGTGTGCCTTCTCCTATTGGAAAATATCCATATGGTAAGCCCCATAGATTAGTATCAGGTGCTATCCGTGTGCTAATATCAGCATTTGTTGCCGTCCGTAGCGCATTGCGTAAATTCGTAGGAACACGTCCATGTGGACTGAATATCCATGAACGCAAGTGCATATTGGCAGGATCCCATTCTAATGCAAATACGCCACCACCATTGGCATTCAATGGCATACCTAAACTCCGTCCGTCGAGCTTGACATCTTGTGCTACACATCCCTGATTTATCCATTGATGCGGGTCGTACACGAAACAATTCTGTGCATATCTAAACGTCATGTCCGGTATGCCCGTTTTTTTATTCGGTATGCCCACGGCAGTATCCCATGTTCCAGTTTTGGATCCCTCGGGGACATTGTCCATAATACATTCCTTCGTTGTATGTAATGCCGTCTTTGCCGTATTTTGATAATTCACACCCTCGACTATATCGATCTCGCCATTGACCGGCCAATTGTCCTCGTCGGTTAGCCAGAATGCTGGCCAGGTACCGCATCCGGCTGGCATATGACGTAAATCAATAATGAATAGTCCACGATTGAATCGACGGAGTCCCTCGAGACGGATTGAATTTCGTGGTCCGTCAGTTGTTGCACTGGATGAGATGTATACAAATGTTTCATTTTTATTGTTGCTGCTGTTGCTACTGTTACTACTACTATCTCTATTGTTGTTGTTGTTGTTGTTGGTCATGTTTGTATTAAAAGTGTTGCCTTCATCATTGTTGTTGTCAGGGTTGAATGGTTCAAGTTTCGGTGGTGGTGGTGGATTGTCATCAGTCTTCCCGTCGTTATTCCGTAATGTATCCATGGTAGCTATATTTGTTCGTTCGACCTTGGTCGATTCACCACCCTCAAGTGATTCTTCAACTTTTGCAATACTATTAGTATCATTATTCCCATCCTTGAGTCGTTTGATTTGATCAAGGAACGCAAGATCTTCAGCTAACCAATCGACTTCTTTACCTCGTACATCATCCTCGTTATATATTTCGATCATACTTCCAATATGAACAATTTCAGTAGTAACATTGATTATACCCTCATTTTCAGCAGCCTCACGTGATACGTAGGTAATATATCCGTTACTCCCAGGCGAGTCTTTTCCTGCGTAGAATTCATAATAGGACCAAAAGTCTCGACCGACGTGTGCTTCTACTATGACATATTCTCCGATAGGCTGTCGTGGCGGTCCTGCCATGTACGCCCCTAGTCCGAATAATGATGCAGATATTGCAAGTATTATTGCTAGTAGTGCAATAATTAATTTGGCAATATTCTTATGTGATGATAGGAGAGTCATCATGGGAGTTTTGGAAGGAGGAGGACTACTGCTGATAATGGACGTGGGTTCCGTTTCAAATGATGGCATACGTGGGTGATCGAGGTTATTTCTGCTTATTGATTCACGTAGCTTTCGCGCGGATAATCGTACACGCTCGGCGACTGGAGATTCATTCGATGGTAAATTAGAATTGTTAGTGGTAGTGCTCCAAAGGATGGATGCAGTTTTTGATATCTTATCAAGTTCCTCCGTGGATATCCTGCAATTGTCAACTCTTTCCGTGGCGTCGGCATCTGATGTGTTGTCGGTGAACATGGCATTATTATCCAACACATCATCTAAACCAATTTCTGCAAGTGAAGACAATGAATAATTATCATCCTCATCCTCATCATCGTAGTCAATGACGGCGGACCCATCCTCGACTAATTGTGACGCACGCCGCGTTATATTTTGTAGTTCTCGAATTGACAATGTTGGGGCAGTGCTTGGTCGTTGTTGAGCGACGAAGGATGACGACGCCGTCGATGCGAGGAGAGAGGTGCGTTCGTGCTCCATGGCTAACCCAATATTGAATGAGACCGCGACGGATCATCGGGCGGGAACAAAGAGAATTAATAAAAAACCCACCCCAAGCATTCCCCAAGCATGACATCCATTGCCACCTTCCCAAATGATATACAGTATCAAATATTATGGTATTTAGATTGGAAATCATTGTTAAATATACGTAGTACAAATATTAAATATCGTGACTATGTAACATCATGTTGCGATGAAATGTGGAAATTTCATCATGATAGACGTTGGAAGAATGGTAAACGTTGCAGTACTGATGAGCGACTTGTATCAATGGGAATATACGACTGGTCGCGTGAAAATAATTGGTCTCTCCATGTTGAGGAGGAGGAGGAGAAGGAAGTCGAGGAGGATAGGAATGAAAGTAAGAAGAAGATTAATTGGTTCGATGAATTCCTCCGTCGGTCTCGTTTAGATCAAGAAGTGCATGCTAAATTGGCTTTGTTGATACACATGATGGGTTATAATAATGGTAATATTACTGCTCTTCGGATAAAGAATGACGTGTGGTCTTATTTATTATCTCATGGGAGTGATGTTGTGGATTGTCTATGGTCAATTATTGACAAAGGAGAAGAAGGGACCACATATTTTGCAATGAAAGTATTATTGGGTGTTAGCCGATGTATTGCATTTCAAGAATGGAAATTTCTTCATAATAGTAATAGCAGTAGTTGTACAACAATATCAAAACAAGTCGAAGATGGTGCCATCACAATTGAGAAGCTGTACATAACACTCGATCAGATGATATCTTACAGAGCAATTGATAAGAGGATGTCCGAAAGAAACAAAGACTTTGTTCATAAGGAACTTGATCATCTTGCATGCGTCATCAAACATCGTCTAGATGAATCAGCAGAAATAAGAGGGCAACAACAACAACGTCAGCAGGACCCTATCATGGATGTTTTGGAGGAAATGAAATATTTGTTTGATCGTAGCATCTATACCCTTGCTTTTCGGGGGAACACTGAGAAGTATTATGATTACAATAATTCACTCATTTCTGAAGTAAGTTTTATTCACCTTCTCCTTTTATTGTTTCCTCTTCTGCTGATGACTAACCAATTGACCGAATTCCCGCATACTCATATTATATATTTTGGCACAGTGTTTACTGAGAAAGACTGGTATTCCAATTACTCTTGCAATCATTTACATTTCAATTGTCAAGAGGGTATGTAATGTACACATGGACATCATCGGTCTACCAGGCCATATTGTTGTGGGTTTGCCAGTGATTGACAATGATAACTCCCCACGTGAATTCATTGATGTATTCAATGATGCCCAACATTTAAGTATCTCGGATTGTGCAGAGCTTGTTTCACAATACGGCGTAACATTCCATCACAGCATGCTTACTCCTCTTACTAATGAACAAGTGTGGCAACGCATGGTTGCCAATTTGATACATTGCCATTCAAGTCGTTTAAGTATGTTTAATAGTGATCCTGCATTCGAAGACACCCTTCGTTTATTCCAGATGCCAGAATACGGTGGCAATGTGAGGATAGAAAATTTTAATGAGCTTGTTTCTAGGGAAAGTATTCTTAGTTACCATGATGATTGAAAAGAGTAGAGAACGGAATCATTCACGTCTGTAGTGTGTCATTTTTCATCATCTCTATGATGTGTCATAATAACTCATGACATGTTGTTGTGAGAAAGGGTGCAAGGCTCAAGGTTGTTGCCTCAATACGGCTGTTATTCATGTTTTGTTTATTGTCTTGTGTAACCAAGCGGTATTACTTATTAGTTATTTATGAAATGATCGACAAAAGGTGTTGCCATTCATTTATTGGATTTTGAGAGGGACAGCAAATTTTCATGATGCATCTCTAGAGGGTGGGTGATCTTTGTCACCATGATTGATTGATGATTGAGATTAAAGCACATTGCAGTATCATACATAAAAGTATAGATTGAAACAGTTATGTATGTACCTTTACCCCACAACGTTTTTCAAAGGGACTCAATCCTGTGTGCCGAGAAAACACTTGACGAAAATACCGAGAAAACGATTTTTTTGCGCCCAAGAACCGTTTGAGGACGACATCATTGCGAGTGAAGCAAGGGAATAAAGTGACTCTATTCTACTCGTCTTCACTATTCAACGAGAGCCTTACTTCCGACACGGTACTACTACATCACTACTTCTTCAGAATCATGCCAGGCAAGCGCGCTAAAGGAGTACCCGTCAATCGCAGGCCCGGCAACAAAGACAAAGTACATCAATCGCGATCGACAGTGGACAACAAACCATCATCGATGCCAAAAACAGTAGGACGAACAAGCTCTATCAAACCAAGTTTGAAAATTGATATAATCGACGAGGAACAAACACATATGACCGATCAAGTGAGTGTGTCTGACTCTGATGCAGCATCTGCGGCATCGAGCCGGGGTGGGAGCAGTCATGGCAGTAGTCAGAGCGCTCAACATCCATTACTGGACTTTATGGGCGTTTCGTGCACTGGCTCGGATTGGTTTACTAATTGCTTCCCCTGTGCCATTGTGCCCATCCTTGACGATGATGTCGCCGATAAGGTGCTGTCGAGAGAGAATGCCATGAACGCTATGTACGCAAAGCACGATACAAGTAGTGGTGGTGCACCGATTCCATCTCTCAATGGACAGACACGTGTAGAACATTCTTTTGATTCAGAACAAGGCATATGCATTGTTCAGCTTCCCCAGGAGATGGTACATGGGCAGAGTATGTCACGTGAGAGGAGCCATATATCTCTTTTCGACAATTTGAGTAAGAGTGGAGACGAGCTTGATGAACGCAAATTATCGAATGGCAGTGTTGTTAACAAAGATAGCAGCAAATTAGACATCGATATCCCAAAGCCAAAAATGAAGAAGAGGACTATAAGTATAAACAAGCTTTTCGGACGGAAGGAGACAAAAATATAATCTCGCTGCTTTCTACGTGTATAGAAGCGAAAGCAACAGTAAATATTATTACTTGTGACAATAATCTATAATCCAAATTACCTGCATATCATCCCTATTCATATGCACAAAGATATACACTGGGCACCAGCTGAACGTTAATTTTCTGTTTCGGTTCAACTCAAGCGCTCTTCATTGGTAGTCAACCTACCTGAGTACATCACCTCCTCCAAAGACCTAACGTCTGTTCCAATCTCTCCCTCCCCAGCTCTGAATCTCCCTTCTGCAGTGCAGCCAATGCAAACTTTGTTAGTTCGATGGCATCCGCCATTTTCTCCTTGGACAGCTTCGTAGATGATGGTGATGGCGACGACTTGTTGAATAATGAGGAGATGACTCCAACAGGATTTTTAGACGACGTTGGCTGAGAGGCTGGGATTGGAGGAGGAAGTGGTCTAGTTGTCACTGGCGGTGGTAATATTGAGGGTGATGCGTTGTTTGATCCTGCACTTGCATACGCTGGTGGCGGCATGTCATTGACAAACATGCTATTAGTAGTAGTTGTTCTGCTAGGGATGTTGCAAAAATCGTCTATTCCTGATTCCTCATCCCCTTCGTTAACATCCTCTACGACCGGAGCTACATCTCCATTCAGATTTAACTCAAATCCATCGTATGGAGGAGGAGGTTGCAATACATGGTTACCGGTATTGGATTCGTAATCATTGAAAAAGTCAGAAGATGGCATCGATGGAGCCGGTGGCAAACTCGCTCTCAAAGACGACGACGGCGACGATTTCTCCTCTATTTGTTTGGTAGAATTATTGTATTCTTTTTTAGATGATGTAATAATATCTCCGTCTCCACTCCCTAATTCTTCCTGAAATCCCCCTGGAGTTGGTGTGCGTCCCTCCTTAATCGCGTTGAGTATATCGGTGGCCTTCCATTTACAATACAGCCTCCGTTTTTCTTCCTCATCCTGCTGTTCTTTCGTCTCATTATAGTCATCATCATTAATATTGTTATCTTTCTCCTCTTTATTGGGATAAAATTGTTGCAATATCTCATAGAATGTCCCAGCGGCATAAAAACTCTTTGCGGTACCTTTATTCGCTCCTCCCGGTGCACAGCGATCCTCTTTATCGGCCATGTCAAACACCCGATCGGCAACCTTGCGACATATTTTCCAATGCTCTTCCTTACTAAATACTGACATGGCATCCTTCTCCTTCTCAAGTATATTGAGTAGTTCGCCGAGACATGCCTTCTCATTATCGTCAACAGCTAGGGGTATGCCGGTGAGGACAGCGTATTGACGAACATTGTATGCCACGACGCGTGATTCTGGATTGGACTTGTCACGATCGAGTTCCTCTGCACGGGTAAGGAAGACCTTGATCTTCTTCAGGGTGGGTGGAACGGAGGCGGACAACATGTTGGTTGGGGTGTGTATGGTGAGTCGTACACAAGAAAATGCGGGTTCGCTTCCACTTGTCAGAATGAGGAGAATCTCCGTGGCGTGCACTCTTGGATCTGCCGCAGCTAATATCGACCGTTACATAAAATCGATTTTATGTGCCCTAAAATCGATTATATCCTAACCGTAACACCCTACCCTCCCCCTG
>Ga0247832_1004355_pt1 | contig 17835 bp, 15 predicted proteins | sample LaCruzMarch2015__10_FD_192407 | JGI IMG/M metagenome (GOLD analysis project Ga0247832, IMG submission 192407) | Freshwater microbial communities from meromictic Lake La Cruz, Castile-La Mancha, Spain - LaCruzMarch2015_4m | ecosystem: Environmental > Aquatic > Freshwater > Lake | place: Spain... | reverse complement strand
TGAGGCCCAGCCAACCGCCGCACTCAGCCGCAGTGGCCTGGTCGTATCGGCGACGCAATGGAAGGCCCTGACAGGAACTGGGCTATAATTGGCTGTTGGAATCTGCCGCGTAGCGGCTTAGTTCAACACCCGCTTCTCCAGTTCCGGGAAACCACGCAACTCCGGGGGCCCTTGCAGGGCCTCGACGGCACGGGCGGTCTGGCGCAGCAGGGGTGGGGCCCCCGTCGCACCCAGCTCGGCCGCCAGGGTCCGGGCCCGGCCGCCATCGAGGCAGGCCGTCAGGAACAGGGCGGCGGCCGCCAGTTTCGGACTGGGATCGGCCGCCAGGCTGGCCAGGAAGCTGAGGGTTTCGTCGACGGGCATCTCCAGGGAACAGGAGGGGGCCTCACCGCCGGGGTGGGAAAGGGTGCCTGCGACGGCCGCCGGCAGGCGGCGCTCCCAGCCCTCCTGACGCAGCAACTCCGGCAGCCCCAGGGGCGCGATGGCCTGGAGGCGCTGCACCAGGCCCGGCACCGCCGGATCCTCCTGGAGGGTGGCCAGGCCGTCGAGGATCGCCCGCAGCGTCAGCTCCTTGCGCAGCTGCAGTCGGTCGTCGAGCAGGGCCAGCACGGCGGACTGGTGGCGCAGGGCGCTCTGGTGCAGGGCCCGGTAGCCGTCGGTGAGGGCCGGAAGCCGCTCCAGCAGCCGCTCCACCTTGTGGATCGCCGCCGCGGCGGGGGTGAGGTCGTCGAGCACCCGCTCCTCCTCGCGGGAGGAGATGCCGTACTCGCGCCGCAGGGCCTGCAGGGAAGCGCCATCGGGGCCGCCCGCCACCGGGCCGCTGCCGAGGCGCTGCACCAGCATCAGCCGCTCCAGCGACTTGCGGTAGCCACTGAGACGGATCTGATCCTCCAGGCTGCGGCGGCTGTCGGGATCGAGCAGGCCGGGATCCTCGACGCCGAGTTCTTCGAGCAGCGTGCGGTGCTCGCCGTCGCTGATGCCGAGGGAGAGGCGCATCTGCTTGAGCACCTCCAGGCTGCTGGCGGCATTGACGAAGCCCTCCTCCAGGGCCTCCCGCACCACACCCTTGTAGGCCTCAAGCCGCTTCTGGCCGGTGAAGCCGGGCAGCACCTTGGCCAGCACGTACACCTCCTCGGTGCCCAGGTCGGCGAGGGAGCGGCCGTCGAGGTAGCGGCCCACGTCCAGGTCCATGCGGGTGAGCTGCTTGCGGAAGCGCTCGGCCAGGTTCTCGCGGCCGTAGAGATCGGGGGAACGGTTCCAGGCCCGGTAGAGCCAGAGGGTGCTGACGGCCACCAGGGTCACATCGAACAGGTACTGGAGCCAGTAGGGAGCCAGCAGCAGCAGCGGGCGGCCGGCGAACAGGAAGAAGAAGTTGAAGACCAGGAAAGTGGCCACCACGAACACCCGATGGCGGATCCGCTCGCGGTCGGGCTCGGCGCCACCGCGCCGCACCCGGGTGCGCAGGGCCGATTCGATCGCCCGGCCGGCGAGGGTGCCGAGCCAGGTGCACAGCCCCAGGAACAGGGGGACCGCCACCAGCTTGGGCACATCGATCGACTGGCCGAACAGGAACAAGCCCGGCCGCAGCAGCTGGGCCAGCTGGTCCTCCTGGCGCAGCCAGATTCCGGAGAAGTAGTACTCCCAGTTGCCGGCGTAGACGTAGTAATAGACGAAGTAGCCGAACACCAGGCCCACGTAGCCGTAACGATCAAAAGTGAAGGCGGGGCTGGGCAACTTGGCCCAGTAGAGGCGCTCGGCATCGATGTCGATGCAGGGCTGCTGGCAGGCCACGCAGGCGCTCTGCTCACTGCCGTCGGGCTGGACGGTGCGGCACATCGACTGGGTGATCGGCGTGCTGGCCATGTGGGCCTTGCTGCCCAGCAGGCCGGTGGGGGTGGAGAAGACGCTCTGCACCGGTGCCATCGGGCAGAAGTACTGGCACCAGCTCTTGCCGCCATAGAGCCTGCCCACGGCGATGGCACAGACGATGGTGAAGCTGAGCCAGGCGAACAGCACCAGGCGGTCGGCATTGAAGAAGAGAATGCGGCCGCAAAGGCCCACGAACAGCCAGCCGAACTGCAGCCGGGAGTAGTGCTGGCCCAGCCAGGAATCGGCCGGCACCTTGGCCAGCTGCAGGCGCTTCTCGCCCGTTTTGGGATTCACCTTGGTGATCTGCCGCTGCAGACCCAGGGCGCGGGGGATCTGGGAGAGGAAGGAGAGCGGGCAGATCCGCCGCCACAGCTCATGGCCGAACACCAGCAGGATGAAGATCCCCGACGGCACCACCAGGCCCCAGAACACCGTGGTGCCCAGGGGATAGGGGGCTTCCGTCAGGCAGGCTCCCTGCACCGGCACGCAGGCTTCCGGCAGGCGCAGGGGGCTCCAGGGGTGTCCCGGCTCGGTGAACTGGGGCGTGAACGGGTCGTAAAGCAGGGAAAGGATGATCAGCAACCAGCCGGTGGTGAGCCCCCAGCGCACCAGATGCAACCGCCGTTCCGTCACTGATGGCCCTCGCCGCTGTGCCCAGGTGGCGCCGACCTTAGCGATGGCCTCCAGAAGCTGACTGGCGGGCGGTTTCGCGGGCTCGGGCTGCCATCCTCACGGTGGAGGTACACGCCCGCACACCCCCGGATGGACTTCTTCGATCGCCAGTGGTCCACCTACCGCGCCGTGGTGGACCACGACCTGATGCAGCACCGGGCCCTGACGGCGGCCCTGGGCCAGGCGGTGGGGGCCTGGCTGGCCGCCCGGCCAGCAGGATCACCGCTGGCCCGGATGGTGGATCTCGGCTGCGGCGACCTGGCCGTGATGGCGCCGCTGCTGCGAGGCCTGCCGCTGGGCTCCTACCTGGGCGTGGATCTCTCCGCCCCGGTGCTGCCCCGGGCGGCGGCCGCCCTGGGCCCGGTGCCCTATCCCTGCCAGTGGCGGCAGCAGGATCTGCTGGCCTGGGCCGAAGCCGATCCGGGGCCCGAACCGGTCGACCTGCTCCATTCCGCCTTCGCCATTCACCATCTCAGCGACGACGACAAGGCCCGCTTCCTGCGGCTCAGCCGGCGCCAGCTGGCCCCGCAGGGCCTGTTCCTCTGGGCCGACGTGTTCCGCCCACCCGGAGAAGACCGCCAGAGCTACGTGGCGCGCTACGTGGGCCGAATCCGCAGCAGCTGGGGCGTGCTGACGCCCGAGCTGCAGCAGCCAGTGATCGACGATCTCAGCCAGTTCGATTTCCCGCCGGATCGCGACGCCATCCGCCATACCGCCGAGGCCTGCGGCTGGCGGTGGCAATGGCTCTGGCAGGGCGACCACCGGGCCGAAGCCCTGGCGCTGCTCACTCCGGCTTAGCGAGCATCATTCACACCCATCAAGGTTGCGGACGAGAAGAACCAAAGCAACAAGCTGACTTGCCCATCCTGCAGCCGAACCAAAGACGAAAACCAGAAAGTCCATAGCGTCCAAAGCCGCTACCGAAAAGCAGAGATCCGTTCAGGACGACGTAGAGGCCTGCGCCAGGGAAGAGTACAGATGGCACGGCACGTCCCGGTCCAGTGCGTACGCGACCGAAGCAAGCAGGGAGAAGGTTGCGAAGCCCAGTGCCCAAAGAGCTAAAAGCGCTTAAAATAGAAGGGGCTTGTTATCCGTTCCTCTTGCAGTGACACTTCTCTGGAGTGCTTCTTGAGCGAGCGTATTGAGGCTTTCCCTGCGCCTCCGCAATCATCGCCAATTTCTCGTGCAGTTCAGGCGTAATCCGTAGATTGAATTTACCAGAAAAGTGCCTGCGGGGCTCGATTCCTTGCTCCTTGCTGACTTCAAGGAAAACGTCCAATGACTTTTTGAACTCTCGACGAAGCTCGTCCGGACTCGATCCATAGAAGTCCGCTCCCCCAGAAAGCCCAAGAGCTTCACCACGAAATTAATCCGTTTCCTCGTCGAAATCGATTTTCGCATAGTAGCCATCCACATTCATGAGATTCATGGTGTCACCCCGTGTTCTTCAAGCCATTTGCAGATTGAAGCGATCGCACCCTTGTCTGCATCGAGAGATGGGTGGGGCCTGTGGAAGACCCTGACTTCGCCGAACAGAACGACCGCGACTCGGCTGCCCCCCCTCTCACTGACATCCCCACCAAGCTCCTGAAACAGAGCTTCAATGTCTCTCCACGGCAAGCTGCCGCATACGGGACGGGAGAAGATCAGCCCAAGGGTGCGCTGGCGCCTCCGCTTCATTGCACAATGGCACGGCCTCTCCGTACCAGATGCGGCTTCCGGTCAACGGCTTGCTGGACGCGGATACCGCGTATTGGACTGCCGTGAATGACCCTGGGTCATCAGGCTGGCTTGCAGCAAAACCATTGCGGGAACGCACGTTTCCACTTCGGGGGCGCCAACGATGGCCGTGGTTGCACGCTGCAATGGGCTGCCGCTCAGCCTCCCAGCCGCGCCCGGATGTCGCGGAGCCGGGCGACGTTGTTCACCAACGCCGGAGCGCTGTCGAGGCCATCCAGATAATCGAACACATAGGCGAGCACGGCATAGATGGCGCCGGCACTGAAGGCCGGCGAACGGGTGAAGTCGAGCAGCAGGATCACGAGCGCAACGATCGTGGCGAGTTCCGTCACGGTCCAGGTCCACGATTCGCTGTCGGAGAGCTGCACATGCCAGCGCCGCACGCGGCCGAAGTGGCGGCGCAGGCGCAGCGGGCGCGCCGCCTCGATGTCCTCGATCTCGCGCTCGATCTGGTCGTTGAGGCCGCGGTGCAGGCGCAGGGCGCGCCGCCAGTACCAGGCGTTGACGAGCCCCATCGGCAGCAGCACCGCCATCGCGATGAATCCCGCCTCGAGGTCGTAGGTGAACAGCATCACCAGCGAGCCGACCACGGTCACCACCTGGGAGAACATCGCCGGCACATCGGCCTCGAAGAAGCCGACCATGTCACGCATCATCGCGACCCGCGCCGAGACAATGCTGGTGCCGTGGCCGAGGCGCTTCTGCTCGGCGACGGTGAGCACGGCGAAGCGGGCATAGAGGCCCATGAAGACGCGGGTATCGAAGCGCTGGCGCACGAAGGCCATGACCAGGTGCACGAGCCACACGGCGATCAGCGCCGAAAGGCCCCGGTAGCTGCCCTTCAGCAGCCCGTCGACCGCCCAGCCGGTGATGGCCGGATAGGCGAGCATGCACAGGTTCTCCAGCAGGGTGAGGGAGTAAGTGCCGGCGATCGACAGCCGTTCAGCGCGGGACAGGCTCGAAAGGATCGTCTGCGTCATCAGCTGGCCCTGATGGCACCAGCCTGGCTTCTTCAGAGGCTCAGAGTCGCGACCAGCGCACCAGGCTGACGGCCCCCAGGACGATCAGCAGCAGTCCCGTCACCACGACGACAGGTGCCGTCGTCTGGCGCAGCCAGCAGAGCCGCCTTGCCCTGGAGCAGCACCAGGGCGCCACCCAAAACCGCCAACAGGCCAGCCACCACGATCCAACGCTGACGTCTCTAAGGCCGGGGCCTGTTCATGAAAAGGCCTGAAGTCCCAAACCCAGTTGGAGCACGACCAACGCGTAGTGCAACACCAAAGGGCCGAAAAAGGAGCGGAAGGTCATCCTCGAATGACATAGCTGCGATGATGGGTCAGGCCATGATGTAGCGCCTTAATCGATCGCCTGTATGCCGGCTTCGAACTTGTGGGGCAGATCAGCCCAGGTGCTGTGATCCAGGTACACATCGCGGATCATCTCGCCATCCCCAGGAACGGGGGCATCGCCTCCAGCAGCGCTTCATGGGCACAGAGGAAGCCCATGCCCCTCGGGCCGCACAATTTGTGGGACGAACCCACCAGGGAATCGGCCCCCAGGGCAGCCACCGCCTCGATCGGATTGAGGCAGCCCAGGGTGTTGCTGACGCGCACCAGGCTCACCAGCTTGGTGCGCTCATTGAGATTGGCCTTCAGATCCTCCAGATCCAAGCTCGCCGCTCTCGGTAACGCCCGCATGGCGCAACACGCAGCCCGTACGGGCCACCAAGTTGATCGCCTCGGTGGCATGGCGGGTGAACACGATCTCCCGGGCGCTAGCGACACCGATGAAGGCGTCCAACTTGCCCCGGGCCGCTTCGATGACGATGAAGTGGATGGCGAATCGCCGCTATGACAGCCGCCATTTACATCGGCAAGCTGGCAACATGCAATGCCATTTCTGCAGCAGGTTGACACCAAAGCCGCGGCAGTATTTACACGGGCTCATCGATCAGAAGAGATGAATATTTGTGGCTCAGTCCGGCATCACAAAAAGACTTCATATAGGGTTCCAGCGGGACCAGGGCTAGCAGCGTTCCCTCAATTAAATCAAGCTGAATTGCATCCCATCAAAGCCCAGCCCTAGCAACCCGCCGCTTCTTCCTCTCGGAGAATTGAACATGCCTGCCGCATCCAAAGCCATGCGCTTCTGGGTCAATGTTTCACTCGAATGCAGTCGAAGAGATCACACACCCGCCTTCGGAAGCGGTGATCAAACAGGACCTTTCATGACATCAAGGGCACTGGGCATGGCCCTTGGGGCTCTATACGACGGGTATATCACTACACTCGGCGGACAATCACTTCTGCTCAAAACACCTCCACCTCTTCCTGCATTGCCTGGCTCACAATGCATGGAAAGCTGTGCGAATCTCTCTGCGGCGGCTGCCTGCCACGAAGTACTGATCCATCGCTATCCCAAACAGGCCAGTAGCCTGAATGAAGCATGGGCTTTCTGGACAAGACTTTTCATCAGTATATTGCCGCCAGACCAGGAGCCCTGGGAACTGTATGGGCGCATGGTGGGTGACGCCATTCATCATCTTGGAATCAAGGACCGCAATGCACGGGGACCAGGCAATTTCGTACCTGGCGGACCATATACACATAATGTTCCACCTGAAGAGCCTGATCAGAAGTTTGCAGGCAGCATCTGGGGAACTGCCAAGTATCTCCTCATCGATGAAATCACTGACTTTGCCGAGCCTCCCGGCAGAATCAGCGCTACTTCTGTACAACCTGATGCTCACTTCGCTGCCGATTTTAAAAAGGTTCAGGTCAAGGGAGCTCTGCAAGATCGGCAACGCACCCAGGATGAGGAGGTAATCGGAATTTACTGGGGTTACGATGGCCCACCAGAATTAGGCACGCCACCGCGGTTGTACATGCAGGTGGTCTTAGCGGTGCTTGATGAAATCCAATCACGACATCCTGACGGACTCAGCGAACAGGATGAACTGCTGATCATCGCCGCCACGGCTCTGGCCATGGCAGATGCCGCCATTGAAGCCTGGCGCTACAAATACAGCGAAGACCACATGATGTGGCGACCAGTCCTTGGGATCCGGCACGGCTTGGGAAATCTTGCACCACCTGAGCCTGGCTGGCGTCCGCTCGGTCGACCGGATACCAACCGGTCAGGCGTTGGCCTGACTCCGGATTTTCCTGCTTACCCCTCTGGCCATGCAACGTTCGGAGCTGCAGCCTTTCAGCTACTTCGAACATTCTTGGTACACAAGTTGGATCAAGCTAGTTTCACCCCCGAAGGTCTCGATAATCTGGCTTTCTGCTTCCTTTCAGATGAATACAATGGCAGGAACAGAGATCCCCGCGGTGACAAGGAGCCAAGGCCAAAGCTGCCTAGGAGTTATTCCAGCCTTTGGGATGCGATTATAGATAATTCCGTGAGTCGCGTTTACATTGGAGTGCACTGGCAGTTTGATGGGGTAACCATAAAGGGGAATGACCCCAAAGGCGATTTCGGCATCCCATCTGTCCCTATTGAGCTCGGTCGCCGCGGTGGAGTTTGGCTGGGATGCCAGGTTGCCAATCAAGTAGCCTTGAAAATCAACATCCCTCAGGCAGTAATCAACGACTCAAAGGTTGCAGATCCAGCATAATATCCGCACTGCAAGTCTTTAATCTAATCCAGAGAGGCCATTCTCCATCCATGCCGCCGCTCCCAACCGGCGGCATTTTCATGCAGACAGATCATTATCCATCAACGCAATGAGTATTCGCAAGCTCCAATAGCATAAGCCCAACATCTGGCCATGCTCCAAAACATGCCTTAAGAAAACAATCAACTGTATGGCGATTAGGCAAGCCGTCGCCACCAAAACTTCTGAACAAGACCAGCAGTCCCAGTCACTCTCAGTGCTTACTCATGCTGTTCGACGCAACCGAACAAGCCAAGGCTGATCACACACATCTCCCTGACCAACTCTTGACGGACTTGGGCAGCCACTCTGGTAGCGATGAACGCATCCACCCAACGACTTCTTCGACAGTTCAGCGAACCAGAAAAGGGGGCGATCCCCCTTCGACTCGACACCAGCTTCGCCCGCTCCGACACCAAGGCAGAGACCTACCCCCCCCCCTTAGCTGTGCTCCCTCAAAAACCCGATCGTGCCCTCCAGCTCCTCGGCGAAGCGGTCGATCTCTTCGGGCTTGGTGGTGAAGCCCAGGCTGGCGCGGGCGGAACTGGCCAGGCCATAGTGGCGGTGCAGGGGCTGGGTGCAGTGGTGGCCGCTGCGAATGCACACTCCCGCCGAATCCAGCAGGGCGGCGATGTCGTTGGCGTGCAGGCCCTCCACGCTGAACGCTGCTAACGCGGCCCGATCGGGCTGTTGCTCTGGCGTGGGGCCGAGGATGCGCACGCCGTCGATGGCCTGCAGCCGCTCGAACAGGTGCCGGGTGAGCTGCTGCTCCCAGGCGTGGATGCGCTCCATGCCCAGGTTCTGCAGGTAATCGAGGGCGGCGCCCATGCCGATCGCCTCACCGATCGCCGGGGTGCCGGCTTCGAACTTGTGGGGCAGATCGGCCCAGGTGCTGTGGTCCAGGTACACGTCGTGGATCATCTCGCCGCCCCCAAGAAACGGGGGCATCGACTCCAGCAGCGCCTCGTGGGCCCACAGGAAGCCCATGCCCGTCGGCCCGCAGAGCTTGTGGGAGGAACCCACCAGGAAATCGGCCCCCAGGGCGGCCACGTCCACCGGCTTGTGGGGCAGGCTCTGGCAGGCATCCACCAGCAGCAGGGCGCCGGCCCCGTGGGCCAGGGCGGCCACCGCCTCGATCGGGTTGAGGCAGCCCAGGGTGTTGCTCACATGCACCAGGCTCACCAGCTTGGTGCGATCGCTGATCTTGGCCTTCAGGTCCTCCAGATCCAGCTCGCCGCTCTCGGTCACGCCCGCATGGCGCAGCACGCACCCCGTCCGGGCCACCAGCAGCTGCCAGGGCACCAGGTTGCTGTGGTGTTCCATCACCGACAGCAGCACCTCATCGCCCTCACCCAGGTTGGCGTCACCCCAGGTGCGGGCCACCAGGTTGATCGCCTCGGTGGCGTTGCGGGTGAACACGATCTCCCGGGCGCTGGCGGCACCGATGAAGGCGGCCACCTTGCCCCGGGCCGCCTCGAAATGGTCGGTGGCGCGGGCGCTCAGCTGGTGGGCGCCGCGGTGCACATTGGCGTTATCAAGGCTGTAGTACTGCTGCAGCGCCTCCAGCACCTGGCGCGGCTTCTGGCTGGTGGCAGCGTAATCCAGGTAGATCAGCGGCTGCCCCAGGCAGGCCGTCTGGCTCAGCAGCGGGAAATCGGGCCGCGTCTGCACCGCCAGGTCGGCCACCAGCGGCGCACCGCCCATCGGTGGGGCCGTGATCATCGGGGAGTTGGTGGAGGTCGCCGTCATCGGCCCTGCTCCCCCAGCAGGCTGGCCAGGGGCTGCCAGGCCGCAGCGGCAGCGGGCAGCGCCTGCAGCACCTCCTCACAGAAGCCACGCAGCAGCAGCCGGGCCGCCTGGTCGGCGGCGATGCCGCGGCTCTGCAAGTAGAAGAGTTCGTCCTGCTGCAGCCGGCTCACGGTGGCTCCATGGGCGCAGCGCACGTCGTCGGCAACGATCTCCAGCTCGGGCTTGGTGTCGATGCGGGCCCGATCCGACAGCAGCAGGTTGCGGCTCAGCTGGGCCGCATTGGTGCGCTGGGCTGCACGGGGCACCTGCACCGCCCCGTTGAACACGCTGCGGCCCTGGCCGTCAGCCACCGCCTTGTGCAATTGCTCCAGCCGCCCGTCCGGACCTTCGAACACCATCTGGCTGTGGGTGTCGCTGATCTGGCGGCCATCGGCCAGCTGCAGCGCCTTGAGGGCACTGTGGGCCGCCCCCTCGCGCTGCACCAGCCGCGGCTCCAGCCGCCCCAGGGCCCAGCCACCGTGGGCGCTCACGCCGCTGTAGCGGCTGCCCGTGGCCTGCTCCACCGCCACGGTGGCCAGCAGGCAGGCCGCTTCGGCGCCGGGGGCCAGCAGACCGTGGCGCAGCTCGGCGCCCTCACCCAGGCGGGCCTCCAGCACCACGCTGGTGAGGTTGGGGCCACCGCTGCGGTGCACCTGCAGCACCTCCAAAGAAGCATCCGGCTCAAGAATCAGCAGCAGCCGCAGGGGCAGGATCCCCTCGTCGGCGCCAGCGTCACTCACCAGCTCCAGGGTGGTGGCAACTGTGCCTCGCACCCGCAGGGCCAGCACATTTTGCGCCGTGGCGCCGTTGAGCAGCACCGGCCACAGCCCAGCACTGCCGGTGGCGGCCAGCACCTGGCCCAGGCTCTCGCTGAGCCCGTCGCCGCTGATGGGCTCGAGGCCCGCCGGCAGGTTGATCCCAGCGAGGGGATCGCTGTGGCCATTAAGGGTCAGCCGCAAGCTTCCGCCCGCCGGCTCCGGTTGAGCCGTCGGGGCCGGGCTGAGCAGCGAAGGCTTCAGGCCGGTGAGCGGCGCCAGGTCAGTGAAGCGCCAGGCCTCATCACGCCGCGTTGGCAGCGGAGTCTGCGCCAGGGCCTGGGCGGCCCGCTCGCGGCTGGCCGCCAGGGCATCGGCGCCACTGGCGGCTTCCGCCAGCAGGGCGGTGACCCAGCCGCCCGGACCGGCGCCGGCGGCGGCCGTGGGGGTGGAGAGCGAAGCGGCCACCATCTCAGCCCACCTCCGCCGGTGTGCGCTCCAGGGCCGCCAGCTCAGCGTCGACCCAGTCGTAGCCGCGCTCCTCCAGCTCCAGGGCCAGCTCCTTGCCGCCGGTGCGCAGGATCCGGCCCACCGCCATCACGTGCACGTAATCAGGGGTGATCACGTCCAGCAGACGCTGATAGTGGGTGATCAGCAGGGTGGCGTTGTCGGGGCCGGCCAGGTGGTTCACGCCACCGGCCACGATGCGCAGGGCATCGATGTCGAGGCCGGAGTCGGTCTCGTCGAGCACCGCCACCAGGGGGTCGAGCAGGGCCATCTGCAGGATCTCGTTGCGCTTCTTCTCGCCGCCGGAGAAGCCCTCGTTGACGCTGCGCTCCAGGAAGGCCGGATCCATCTGCACCACCTGTAGCCGTTCGCGCACCAGATCCTCAAAAGCGAAGGTGTCGAGCTCCTCCTCCCCCTTGCCGGCGCGGCGGGCGTTGGTGGCCACCCGCAGGAACTCCAGGTTGCTCACCCCGGGAATCTCCACCGGGTACTGGAAGCCGAGGAACAGGCCGGCCCTGGCCCGCAGCTCGGGCTCCAGGCTCAGCAGGTCGTCGCCCACGTAGCGCACCGTGCCGCCGGTGACGGTGTAGGCCGGGTGGCCCGCCAGCACCTTGGAGAGGGTGCTCTTGCCGCTGCCGTTGCGGCCCATCACCGCGTGGATCTCGCCGGCGCGGATCGTCAGGGACACCCCCTTGAGGATGGGCTGGTCCTCCACGCGGGCCTGGAGATCACGGATCTCGAGGAGGACGGGAGCGTCGGGGCGGATCACGGCGGGGGGGAAAAGGGCAGGGAAGGGACGGGGAAAAAAGCGTTGGGGCGGCCGGGGTGGCCATGGGCCGGGATCAGCCGACCGAACCCTCGAGCTTGAGGGCCAGCAGCTTGTCGGCCTCGGCGGCGAACTCCATCGGCAGCTGGTTGAACACGTCGCGGCAGAAGCCGCTCACCATCATCGACACCGCCTCCTCGAAGGCGATCCCCCGGCTCTGCAGGTAGAAGAGCTGGTCGGCGGAGATGCGGCAGGTGCTGGCCTCGTGTTCGATGCTGGCGTCCGGCTGCTGGGAGCGGATGTAGGGGTAGGTGTTGGCGGCGGCCTGGTCGCCGATCAGCATCGAATCGCACTGGCTGTAGTTGCGGGCGCCCACGGCCTTGGGCCCCAGCTGCACCAGCCCCCGGTAACTGTTAGAGGAGTGGCCGGCGCTGATCCCCTTGCTCACGATCGTGGAGCGGGTGCGGGGGCCCACGTGGATCATCTTGGTGCCGGTGTCGGCCTGCTGGCGGTTGTTGGTGAGGGCCACCGAGTAGAACTCGCCCACCGAATCGGCCCCCTGCAGCACGCAGCTGGGGTACTTCCAGGTGATCGCCGAGCCCGTTTCCACCTGGGTCCAGCTGATGTGGCTGCGGTCGCCGCGGCACTGGCCCCGCTTGGTGACGAAGTTGTAGATGCCCCCCTTGCCGTTTTCATCGCCCGCATACCAGTTCTGGACCGTGGAGTACTTGATCGAGGCGTCATCGAGGGCCACCAGCTCCACCACCGCCGCATGCAGCTGGTTGGTGTCGAACATCGGCGCCGTGCAACCCTCCAGATAGCTCACCGAAGCCCCTTCCTCGGCCACGATCAAGGTGCGCTCGAACTGGCCGGTGTCGCCGGAATTGATGCGGAAATAGGTGGAAAGCTCCATCGGGCATTCCACCCGCTTCGGGATGAACACGAAGGAGCCGTCGCTGAACACCGCCGAATTCAGGGCAGCGAAGTAGTTGTCGTTGCCGGGCACCACCGTGCCGAGGTATTTCTCGATCAGGTCGGCGTGGTCCTTCACCGCCTCGCTGATCGAGCAGAAGATCACGCCGTGCTCGGCCAGCTTCTCCCGGTAGGTGGTGGCAATCGAGACGCTATCGAACACCGCATCCACCGCCACGTTGGAGAGGCGCTTCTGCTCGCTCAGAGGGATGCCGAGCTTCTCGAAGGTTTCCAGCAGCTTGGGGTCCACCTCATCGAGGCTGGCCTTCTTCTCCTGCTGCTTGGGCGCCGCGTAATAGATGATCTCCTGGTAGTCGATCGGCGGATGGCCCAGGGTGGCCCAGTCGGGCTCCTCCATCTGCAGCCACTGACGGAACGAGCGCAGACGGAAATCGAGCAGGAAGGCGGGCTCGTTCTTCTTGGCGGAGATCAGCCGCACCACGTCTTCACTGAGCCCCTTGGCGATCTTCTCGGTTTCGATGTCGGTGACGAAGCCGTACTTGTACGGCTGGCTCACCAGATCGCCGACGGTTGCGCTGCTCGCCATGGGGGAAAGGGGCCGGTTCAGCCGGCGGTGAGGGTCTGGATGTCTTCGAGGCTGATGGTCTGCTCCTCGCCGCGGAAGGGGTTGTCTTCGGTGAGGAAGAGCATGCAGTGGCATTCCTTACGCTCCCGCATCGGCACGCAGGGGCAGTTCCAGAAGGCCTGGGCCACCTCGGCCTCCTTGTCTTCGTAGTGGCGGCAGGGGCAGAGAGCACCACCCAGCTCGTCCTTGTGGCGGGCCAGACCCTCAAGCACCACGGCGGTGACCCCCGGATCGCTGCAGAAGTAGGTGCCGGTGCGCTGGGCGTAGGTTTCCGCGAAACGGCGGATCACCTCCAGGCTTTCGGCACCGGCGGCGGGGGTCGTGGTGGTGGAGGCGTCGGTCATGGGCAGAGCGTCGGTTGCGCGCACCGGTGGATCGAATAACGAAACATTTTGGTTTCGTTACTACGGGAGCCTAAGGCACAGGCGCAGTCCATTGGCGGTATGGAGGGGCCATTGTGACGCCCCGGCGGGCACCACGGCCGGGCCCCCGTTCCCCTTGAGTGCGTGGCATGGTGTTTTGGTCAGATGCCCGTCATGAGCGCCCCCGCCCAGTCACCCGCCCCCGCGGCCGGCCCTGTCGAAGGGGCCCATCCCACCCGGGAGGCAGCCCTGTCGGTGCTGCTCCGGGAAGGGGAAGCCACGGCGGCCCAGCTGGCGGGATCCCTGGGGGTGTCGGTGCAGGCGATGCGCCGTCACCTGCGCAGCCTCGAGGACGACGGCCTGGTGGAAGCCAGCCCCTCCCATGAAGGTCCCGGCCGGCCCAGCAACCGCTGGCGGCTCACCGCCCAGGGCCAGGGCCGCTTCCCCGACGGCAGCGAGAACTTCGCCCTCGGCCTGCTCCATACCCTCACCGAAAACCTGCCCGCCGACACCCTGGAGCTGGTGCTGCGCCAGCAGGCCGAACAGAAGGCCGCCGACTACCGCCGCCTGATCGGCAGCGGCCCCCTGGGCCAGCGGCTAGAGCGGCTGGTGGAACTGCGGCGCAAGGAGGGCTACGTGGCCGAATGCCGCCGCGACGACGACCCCAACTCCAGCGGCGCCACACCTGCCTGGGTCATCAGCGAGTTCCACTGCTCCGTGGTGCGCATCGCCGAAAAATACCCGGTGGTCTGCGACCAGGAACTGCGCCTGATCCGCCACACCTTCCCGGACTGCGCCGTGGATCGCGTCCACTGGCGCCTCGAGGGCGGCCACAGCTGCGGCTTCCGCATCGCCCCCTTGGCTGCCAGCCCCGCCCCGGCCACCTGAGCCGTGCTCAGCCCTGACGAGCTGCAAGAGCTGGAGGCCAGCCTGCTCCCCACCCTGGAACGCCACCACCTGCGGCTGCTGGCCCATGGCCTGCGCACCCTGCAGGCCATCGCCGGCCACCCCAGCGGCGGGCTGCCTGCGGCCGGGGCGATCGAAGCCTGGGCCCTGCAGCAGCCGGTGATCCGTGAAGACGCCCGCTTCGCCCAGGCCTTCCTGGGCCAGATGGAGCGGGTGGGGCAGCAGCTCGAGGCCATCGCCGCCGCCGCCGGGCGGGAGCCCCTGGCCCTCGACCTTCCCGACCTGATCCATTGGGCCTCCCAAGAGGCCGACCGGCGCGTCAGGCCCCCGGCAGCCCCACCAGTCCCGCCACCAGGCTGACCCCGGCCAGGGCGGCGGCTGCCGCCACCACCCCGCGCCAGCCGGGCCTGTCCCCCTCCAGGGCCGCCAGCGGCAGGGCCATCACCGGCGCCGTCGACAGCAGGGCCACGGCGAGCCCCCCCGGCAGACCCGCCAGGGCGGTCTGCTGCAGGGCGATCCCGGCGCTGGTGCCCAGCAGCGTGGCCGCCAGGGCCAGGGGCCAGCGGCGGCCGGCCGGCCGGGGGCCATGGGCGGCCCGCGGCAACCCCACCAGCAACGGCAGCATCACCAGCGCCGCCGCCCCCAGCCGCAGGGTGGCGGCCTGCAGCGGTTCCGGCCCCCCGGCCAGCAGCCCCGCCCGCGCCAGCAGCGCTCCGCCGCTGCCGCAGGCCAGGGCCCCAAGGGCCAGGGCCACCCCGGCCGCTTCGGAGCCCTCCGGTTGGTCCTGCCGGGGGGCGCGTTGATGCACCACCAGCAGCACCGCCAGGCTGATCAGCCCGATCCCCAGCCACTGGGCCGGCCGGGGCACCTCCCCCAGCAGCGCCACCCCCGCCAGGCTGGTCACCGCCGGACCGCCGGCATCGATGGTGAGGGTGCGCCGGGTGCCCAGCCGCCGCAGGGCCGCGAAGAACAGCGTGTCCCCCAGGGCGATCCCCAGCACCCCGCTGAGGGCCAGCAGCAGCAGCGAGCGCGGCGCCAGCTGCCAGGGCAGCGCCAGGGCCAGCGGCAGCAGCAGGGCCACCGCCAGCAGGTTCTTGAGCAGATTCAGCCGGGCCGCCGAGAGGGAGGTGGGCAGCCGGCGCCACAGCAGGCTGGCGAAGGCCCAGCAGAACGCGGCCGCCAGGCCGGCGGCGACGGGAGCGGCGGACAAGGGGCCGCAGGAGGGTGGGAGAGTTGCGATCATCGCCTGATCGCGCCCCTTCGCCTGAGGCCCCGTGAGCGGATCCATCGCCGACGCCATCAGTTTCTTCCGGCTCAGCTGCGGCCGCTGGCGCTCCCAGCGCAGCAGCCACCACCTGCTGCACCGGCGCGCCGAAGCGGGCGGCTCCTTCATTGAAGTGGTGGAGCTGGAGGCGGCCGATCCGCGCCTGGAGGCGATCGCCGTCCTGCACGGCCAGGATCCGGGCGGCCTGGTGGGCGGCTGCCGGGTGCGCTGGAGCGGCTCGATGGCCTGGGACAAGGCCGGCGAAGCCCACGAAGGCGAAAGCGTCTTCGGCCTGATCCCCAACGATCCACGCGGCCGCCAGGGCCTGCTGCTGCGCGACCGCGGCTACGCCGAAACGGCGCCGGTGGCCGGTCACTTCGCCATGGACGACCGGGACGGCCTGCTGCTCACCACCAGCTACGAGACGATGAACAGCCTGGAGCGGTTCAGCTTCGCCGGGCCCGATGTGCGCCTGCGCACCAGCACGGTCGAGGGGCTCTCCAACACCGCCTCCTTCTGCGTCGAGACCCGGATCCCCAGCGAGACGGCAGGCGATTCGGCGCCCCCAGCCAGCGCCACAACCAGCCCCGAAACCGCCTGCCTGTCAGCCCTGGGCTGGTGAGATCGGCGTCGCTGGGGGTGTGCCCAACGTTACGGACTGTGAGCCCTCCCCTTCCGCGCCCGGGGGCGCCGCGGCCCTACTTCTACGATCCCCATCGACGGATGCCGGACCACGCGTGGCTCTTCCACTCCTCAAGTACGCCCCCACAACCCAGAACTCGCGTGTGACGCCGTTCCGGGTGGGTTCCGACGAGGACCCCAAGGCTGCCTCCATGGACAAGGCCATGGACCGGGAAGATCAGAACTTTGTGATCGAAGCGGCTTACCGCCAGATTTTCTTCCATGCCTTCAAGGTCGACCGCGACCGCACCCTTGAGTCCCAGCTGCGGGACGGCCAGATCAACGTGCGGGAGTTCATCCGCTCGCTGTGTCTGTCGGACACCTTCAACCGCAGCTTCTACAACCTCAACAGCAACTACCGGGTGGCCCGCCACCTGGTCGAGAAGCTCCTGGGCCGCCAGGTCTACGGCAAGTCCGAGGAGATTGCCTGGTCCGCCGTGCTGATGACCCGCGGGGTCCGCGGCATGGTCGACGACATCCTCGACTCCCAGGAGTACCTCGACGCCTTCGGCTACGACACCGTGCCCTTCCACCGCAACCGGGTGGTGGGCTCCCGTCAGGTCGGTGAGACCCCCTTCAACCTCACCTCTCCCCGCTACGAGTCGTACTACCGCGGCATCCTGGGCTTCCCCCAGATCGTCTACACCGGCAAGACCCGCAGCTTCCCGGAGCGTGCCCAGCAGCGCCGCGGTGGCTTCCCGCAGGATTACCTGCCCTGGGTCCGCACCCTGCCCGCCCTGCGTGGCGTCGGCGGCGCCGCTGCCGGCAACACCGGCATGGACTACCTCGCCAAGGTTCCCTACCGCAGCATCGGTCGCTGAGCTCGGGCCGATTCCACCAGAGCTTCCACCTGGGCCCTGCAGCGTCACCGCTGCGGGGCCTTTTCAGTCGTGGACTCGTCCATGGGCAGCCAGGCACGCTTCAAGCCGTCAGTGGATCCTGACCACCGGGAACCGGTCCCGCCCAAAGAGGAGAAAGCTCCTTCAAACTGATCCCAAACGAATTCTGATGTTGTGAGCCAGAAGACGCTGACCTCCCTGGCGATGATGACGCTGCGCCAGCTGCGGCAGATTGCCAGTGACCTCGGCGTTTCTTTGTACAGCCGCAAGTCCAAGGAGGAACTGGTGGAGGCCATCAGCACCCGCCAGGTGGAGGAGGGGGAAGGGCGGAGCCTTGAGCGCATCGAGGCCGACATGGCCCCGGCCCCCCGGCCCGCCGCCGAGACCCGCGTCGTCTTCCTGCCCCGTGATCCCCAGTGGGCCTACGTCTTCTGGGACATCTCCGAGGACGACCGCACAGGCGCCCTCCA